>Ga0307507_10007359_pt1 | contig 16079 bp, 8 predicted proteins | sample 7_EM_MG_FD_207223 | JGI IMG/M metagenome (GOLD analysis project Ga0307507, IMG submission 207223) | Populus trichocarpa ectomycorrhiza microbial communities from riparian zone in the Pacific Northwest, United States - 7_EM | ecosystem: Host-associated > Plants > Roots > Unclassified | place... | reverse complement strand
TATATACTACTTGACTGGATCTTGTAATTTAGTTAAAATATTTTACTTGTGATTTTACGATTTTAGTTAAAATATTTTACTTGCGATTTTACGATTTTACGATTCGAGTTTACGATTCGAGTTTATATTGTATGTTCCGTGTCGTGTCAAAAAAGCGTTTTTGACAACCTTGGGTGAGAGTTTCTTTCTTCTTTCTGGCCGCCACCCTCTTTTCCTCTCTCTTTTTTCTTTTATATGATGTAAACCCTTACTCCCCACATTCCTACTAGTTCGTTTGTATCCTAAAAAATAATAATATAAGAGTCCTTTCCAAAGTAGACAATATATATTTAAGTAGTACAATAACTCTTTCCTATAAAAAACGAAAAAGAAAAATAGTCTTGCATAAAATCTTTAATCTTTGACTTTGGACTTAGTGAAGTTAATTTTCTCAAATAAAGACCTTTTCCATAAGAATAAATAATTGCCATGTTGGTTTGGATGTTTGGGAAGTAAGTTGGACCTGTTTCTTCACAAAACCTATCTACTGGTAGAATTTATAGATTGTCTTAGAAAAATCATATCTCTCTGATATAAATCTTTTTTCTACTTAAATTTGGTAAATTGATAGGTCTTGGAGTCAGAAATCCAAAACAAATTGAGTTTGCATCATATGAACTTCTCTAACTTAAGATATTCAAGTCAAAATGGTCAAAGATGAAAACTGATAGACTATGATACTTGTCTTTGAAGGCTGCAATTTCCATGATTTTTTCTCTCGTCATATATGTATAGAAAGGTATGGTTGTTAGCATTCCAATGCCTCCGAAATCACTTTATTTTGACCTCTACAACTCACATTTTACATAAAACATTGATCGAAGATCAAATCTACCAATATTCAACACGAGTTGAAACATGGTCTGAATTTTATCTTCAAATTATTACTTTTTGAATCTTACATCCAAAAGTACCTTAAAAAATAAAACAAAGAATATCAAGGCATTTTATATATAAAACATTGGCAAAATACTAGGTAAATATGGATAAAACTATTGAATAAAATGGTTGCATCACAAGGGACTTGGATGACAAAAGATATACCATAAGTCTACTACTGAGTTAGAATATATGGAATGGTTGAGGCTACTAAGAAAGCCTCATGGCTTACAAGTTTGGTCAAAGAGCTGGGTATTCAACAAGGTGGAGTTCAACTACATTGTGACAGTTATAGTGTCATTTACTTGGCAAAGAACTAAGTGTATCATACAAGAACCAAACACACAGATGTGAGGTTTCACGGAATCAGGGAATTGGTTTTTTTTTTTTTTTTGTGAACTATTGCCTGAGAAAATCCATACTTTAGAGAATGTAGTAGACATGTTGACAAAGTCTGTCACCACAGATAAGTTCAAGCATTGTTAATGTCTCTACATAAGAGACTATTGCTAATATAGTAAACTATTGCTTGAACTTGATTAATGTCTCCAGATAGGAGACGTCCCAACCTATTGTTCTAGGTGAAGTTTTCCCTACTTTTCTTCTAAGGGGTGGATATTTGCCAAGATGGATATTATTGTAGCTTGTGGCTTATAGGTGGATGTGGAAGTGGAGCGGAACAATGACATCTGCCTTTCTGGGATTTATTCCTTGTTTTGTTGCTAGGGACGATTAATAGGTTGGGGGTGCAGGGGCAACGCACTTAAGGTACATTAAAGGGATATTATGAAAAAAATATTCATACTCCTTGGACAACTAGGATTTCTTGGGTGATTTAGGGTTACTATAAATACATATCATGTAACCATATTTCGATATAATGAAAATAAAAGCTCCTAACTTTTATAGATGTAGGTCCATTGCTGAACCACGTTAAATCTTATGTTTTTTCTAGTTTCTCTCGAATTGCAATATTCATTAATAATTGTTGTAGGTTCTTTCACGACAATAAAGATTAAAAAAATAGCAATTCAGAGAATAAGGATAAAAAATAAAACACAAAATAAATTTTATTTTTGATTGTAAGGTGAAACTAAAAAGAAAAATCAATTTAGCAAAAGAACTAAAAAAAATCAAAAGAATGAGGATCAAAACTGACATAAAAAATAAAAATAACTTTCTTATTAAATGGTGAAATTGAAAAGAAAAATAACTTTAGCAAAAGAAAAAAAAAAAAGAATGAGTATGAAATTGGTATAAATAATATACCATAATTTTGGATTGAAGTATGAAATTGCAAATAAATAAAGCTTCTACAAAAGGGCCAAGAAAAAAACAGAACCAAAACAATGAAGACTGAATTCAAAAATATAATACCATACATTTAGATTGTAGGATGAAATTAAAACCAATAAAAGTTTTCCAAAAGGATCATGAAAAAAATAGAAATTAAAAGAATAAGGAACAAATTAAAAAAATACATGTCAAATTAAAATTGATGGATGAAATTGAAAACAAATAAAACTTTTAGAAAATGACCAAGAATAAAAATTAGAAATCAAAAGAATAAAGATTGAATTTGAACTACCAAGAATAAAGAGGACCAAACTGACATTTTAGAGGGAGGAGAGAGAAAAGAAAGGAAAAAAACCCCACTAGTGACAAACCGACCACCCAATGCCTGTAGGCTCCACCCCATTAGCAATAGGACACAATGACGCTTCCAACGTCATGGTGAGAGGGTATTTTTAGACACCGGGAGGCGCTGCATATACAGCTCAAAGTGTGCGTGCTTCCCGTGTGTCTAATATTTTTTTAGTCACATACCAAAAGAACATTGAGCTACTAATATGATAATAATAATAAAAAAAATTATTGAAAAAACTAAAAAGCTCCTTGACATAAATTTTAAATTTTTGACTTTCAAGAATACTGTACTCATTTCATTATACTTTTGAATTTTTTTATATTTGGCCAAAAAAGCATTTTAAAATTACCCAATTGTTCTTTAATACCATGATTGTAATTTTTTTTAGGACATTTTGGTTTTCTTACCATGCTTTTAAAATGTAAAAAATCTTGTCCCTTATCATTAGTTTGAAGCATTAATGCGCGGACTTTCATGTCACCAATAATTAGTTTGAAGTTTTGTGGTGTGAAAGGCAAAATTGCCATCCAGTGTTCTTGAATCGGCATATACGGTGTTTTTCTATAGCTTCTTTTAATAACCATCCGATTATGAATTGCTGTGTCAAGGTATCCTGTGTTCCTTTACAAAAAGAAATGATTTCTGCCATTACACAGAATGCACAAAAGCAAAAGAAAGGAGGGATCAACACCACCTATGACCCCATACCTAAATTCCACTTCAAGTGATTTGCTAGCAAGTTTGTGATACATGACTCCTTTCCTCTTCTCTTCTATCTGGCCAAGGAATGAGAAAAGGAGGATTAACCTAACAAATACGGCCAAGAAACCACATGGTATGGCATGTTTTGGCTTGCCAATCAATGAGGTTTTAGCACCGAATAAGTAGATAAAGAATGCTTGACCAATTTTTGCTGGCCATCATAATACTAAGTGCTTACATCCAACAAGTAATCAAAGGGGTTTAAAAAATTATCAAGTAAAGCATGCAGATGCTTTCAATGCAATCACAGGATGAATACGATGACTAATATCCATGCGCCAATTATGCAAAATCTCATGCTGTCCACTTTAATCAAGAGGTTCAATGAGAGCTTTATAAACAAACACCAAAGATGAGAGAGAGATCCCCAATCACCCTCTCTCATTTTCATATTTTGACAAGGAAATAACTAGGGCCACCACTTACTTCAACCATAAGCCTCCATCACCTCAATCAGACTATATATTATGCAATATAAAGCCAGCACCACTACCACCAAGTTCCCTGAGAAAATGGCTGCTACGGCTCTAGTTGCGATAGGCACACAAGGCACCGTAGGATCACTTGTGAGGAAAGAAATTAAGTATTTCTCAAAGTTTGAGATAGAGAAAAGTGCGAGTTCAAGGAAACCTCAAGGGCTGGTGGTTGACATAGCTTCCAGTAATGGTCAGTCAAGGCCTAGTTTCTGGTCCTTGACGATGAGCTGGCAAGGGAAGAAGCGAAGAGGCAGCAGTGGATTCTTTCCGAGTATCTGTTCTGCTGTGGAAGTTGCTGACAGCAATAGTCTCAGTGGTATTCCTGGGTTCGGTTATATAATCCTGAAAGATGATTTGAAGGATATGCAGGTTTAGACAATCGTACAAAGAGCTGCCATGCTCTCTGACTTCTCTAAGCTGGTATGTCAAGCCAGTGGGCCGTGCTTTTGCTGATCCTATAACTTTAGGTCCACAGCTTCAATAGTACTTGATTCTCCTTGTCAGAATTAAACTATCTATCAGGCTTACTTTTGATCAGACTAGGAGAAGAGCACGTGAACAAGTTGGTAAATTTCCTGGCATGTGTTGCTGGTTAGAATTACAGTTTTTCATGCTTTCACACCTTTGCCTCATCCAGATATCACCTTCATGAAGTAGCATCTCAGAGGTGATAATTATAACTGCAAAATGACACCCACAGGCTGACTTCTAAAAGAAATCAGATATTGTGTGTACCGGATTGGGAGGTTAACAATCATCACTCCTTCTTTTTCGATCGCCATGCCATTATATCATATGTTAACGGACCTAGCTCATACCTTAAAAGTTCCGATTAAAATATCGCGAAGGACTGCAAATGGAATGCTGGCTCAAAATTAATTGCGGTGTGAAGAGTATATCTATGTAGAGTTAAGGTTTGTTGTTGTTTTTGCATAGAAGAAATTGGAGCATGTAGTTTTTAATTGAATGAGACTGATAAAGAATAGCAAACATTGATATTGTAAATTAAACGTAAACTCTTGCAATTCCATGGCCTGCACTTTTTTACCTGCAGCAAAAACAGTCCATTTACGCATACGCATTTGTGAAATTGTTAGGAAAAATTGGTAAGAGGAGGGAAGCATGGTGGAATACATCTCTCTTATATCGTGGTAGTCCCATGGACTTGTAGACTTAGAATACAACTCTTTCAAGACATACTTTTACTAGTCTAAGACTTGAAGATAATCACATCAGTAATCTATGGCACACTTGCACCTAGAAGACCTGAAAGGACTCTTCACAAAACTCACTTTTACATTTTTCTGAACTTCAAAATTAACACCAAAAGAAATACGGTATCAATGATTAGGATCATATAAAAATGCATCAAACACCACAATATTGAAGTCCTAGAAGTAGCTTTTGGTTTCTGCAGGACATCTAAACTCCCAGCTCTTCCTTTGCATTTCCTCCTTTCACAGAGTCAACATGGTGGATTCTTTCGGTTGATGTCATTGTAGCTTTTTTCTCATCAATTGGCATGGCAAGATACTCAAGTGCCATTACAACATCAGCGATCAAAGGTCGTCTATCAGCTTCCTCTTGGATACACATGGCTGCAATTGCAAGAGCTTGATATAGACTCTTTTTTGGGTATTTTCCTCCAAGCAATGGATCTGCAATTGCTGTAAATTGACTTCTGTCCTTAAATAGCGGCGCTGCCTGCAATATGAAAATGAGAATAAGTGTCATGGCCTGCATTTCCAATCAGTCCTTAAACCTCAATGTTTGCAGCTTATGCTCTATGCTATAACCTTGCCAGAAATGAAAGATATAATCCTAACAAGTTAACTGGGAAAGAAAATCATCAACATACCCAATGAATTAGGTTCTGCTCTTCAGTTGGTCTGGACATGTCAATAACTCTCCTTCCTGAAATTATCTCCAGAAAAACAACACCGAAACTGTACACATCAGACATTTTTGTCAGCTGACCTGTCATTTGATATTCAGGAGCACAGTAGCCATATGTACCCATCACCGTGGTAGACACATGTTCTTTTCCTCCTGTTGGACCCAACTTGGCAAGTCCAAAATCAGACAGCTTCGGATTGAAATCTTCATCTAATAAAATATTTGAAGCTTTGAAATCCCTATAGATGATTTGAGGATCGGCAACATCATGCAAATACTCCAGCCCTTTCGCTGCTCCTGATGCTATTTTCATCCTAGTTGTCCAGTCCAAAGGCTCTTTTCCTGGACGTAAATCTGGAAAGCAGAAAATGTTTGCACACTAAGCACAAAATCCTTATAGAGACAACGCAGATGAAAAAACTTTGGACCTAAGGCTAAATCAAGCTCGTGCTTGAACTGCAACATGACATGTATACAGAACTTCTTGCGTAGGATTAAAAAAATAAATTATATGGGCATACCAAGAAGGTGATTTTCCAAAGATCCACTGGCCATGAATTCATAAACTAGGAGTCTTTGATCACCATCAGCGCAGTAGCCAATCAGTTTGACAAGATTGGAATGTTGAACCAAACTTAATGTAAGGACCTCAGAAAAGAATTCTCTGTTTCCTTGCAATCCATTCCTGTCAAGCTGCTTAACAGCAATAATCTGATAAAAAAAACAAGGAATGAAACAAAGCAATTGCATTACAATATGATCTAGGATAATATACAGGTTTGCATGTTCTTAAAATACTTGTCTAACTTGATCGATGCTCTCAATGTATCCTTTGTACACCCTTCCAAATCCACCTTCTCCCACCAGGCAATGAGGATTGAATTTTTTGGTTGCAACAGCTAGTTCGCGAAAAGTGAAAACTTGAGAAATGTTCCTCCTTTTGCTTCTGTCTGCAACATTGATAACATGACCAAAATCATTGGCAATTATCCATTACCAAAATAACAAAATTGAAATTTATTCCATGGACACACCTCACCTATTATACGAGACATGTTTCTTATGAAAGATAATGTTTTGCCTTGTTTGCCAAATCCCTTGTTGGTCCATGATGATCTACTTCCCTTAAAAGAACTCTTCTTTTTCAATCTAAAACACGAGAAAAGACTCATTTCCTTCCTCCCCTCCTGCTAATTTGCAAACCCTGTTGTGTATTTATGTAATCTATACAAATACAAAGTTTCTTTTTAGGTACCTTGTTGGAGGTAAGATGATTCTATCTCACCATGAAATGGTATTTACGTATCCGTTAACTATATAGGAATTGAGTTCTTCTGGTAACAGCATCGTTAGCTTTTTCTGTAAACTTTAGCAGCAGAACCATTGGATTTTGAAATTGTTAGCTAGTCTAGCTGTCAGCGTCTTGCTTCCAACTAGTAATTAGCTTTCTCTGTTTAGCAAAAACAGGGGCAAGGACTTGTTTCTGGTTAACTCACTTTTAATCTATTCCCTCCTATAATTAGCATTTTCCATGGCTTAAGATAAATGCTGACAGGGAGGTCTCCACTATAACCACGATCGTAATCCTTTTTCCACAGGATTGGATTCCATTAACAAAAAACACAAGAAGATATAGATAAGTCTGGCTGATCGTGAATCCGCTCACACTAATTATATATAGGATCCACAATAGAGTGATTGTATGACTCACCATTTCGCAAGTGTTGACTCATAAAGAGCCCGTTTTTTACGTACATCTAGGAGCATCTGTTTTAAATTGAATGAATAGAATGAGAACGATGAAGAATAGCCAACACGTACATCTTAAGAAAAATTGAATGAACATAGATATTCTGATATTCGGAACAAAAAACACTCCTATGATTTCGACTACTTGCAGTGAAAACATTGCTTGCAGATAATTTGGATCTTAAAAGGCAAGAAAAGCAATAAGTAGATGGAATATAGCTTGACAAATCTGAGAAATACAGAAACAACGTGGGCTGTAAAATATAGTTAAGGGGTAATTTACACGTCTCAGACATCTGGAAATCTAGATGGAGCTTTTCATTTCTGCAGGTAATCTTAAGGATGTGTTACAAACCATATCATGAGCTTTAAATTAAACCCATTTCAGTTTATCTTCCATCAGCAGCTTCATTATCAAATGTTTTTTCCACCTAAAGACTCCGCCGTCTTCGTTCCTCTCCATATTAATGACTAGACATAATAGTTTTCTTAAGAATGGCCAGATGGAGAAGCATGCGAGGGGAATTGACACCGTGATCACGACCTAAATGCCGGGTATATGACTGGTAATGCAAGAACAGCGTCGCAAGGACACTTAATCTATGCTAAATCTCCAAACATGCATATTATAAAACAAATTATATAAATATTTCACAACATTTCAATATCCTTTAAAATATTATATTTTTCAAAGCCATTAAAATTAAATAACACTTCAAAAGAATGCTTATCATTAAAAAAAACAAAACAAATAAACCATAATACTTATTACATTATTAAAATTTAAATTTAATTAAAATAGTATAACAGTGAAGCGTCTAGACATTGAATTAAAAACTAAAAGAAAAGCCTTGCGGAACAAGCAAGACTAAGGGTGATCATTTTCGGTTCGGTTCGGTTTTTATAAAAAAAAAATAACTAAACCGAATTTAAAAAAAAAACCAAAACCGGTTCAAATCGGCCGGTTTAGGTTTGACTCTGTTTTTTCGGTTTGGCTCGGTTTTTTCAGTTTGACTCGGTTTTTTTTCCGGTTTTTTTCGGTTTGGGTTCGGTTCGGTTTTTTTAGTTTTATGCTTATAAAACCAAAACCAAACCAAACCGGTCGGTTTTTTCAAAATTTTAATCGGTTTAATCGGTTTTTTTTCACGGTTCGGTTTTTTTGGTTTTTTTTTTCGGTTTTCTCAGTTTTTCGGTTTTTTTGCTCACCCCTAAGCAAGACATACCAACCAAAACTTAAAAAGTAAGAACATACAACGAATTTCACCTTATAACAGAAACTAAAAACCTGAAATAATATTAAAAAAATAAAAGTGTGAGTTTAACCAACTCAGTACGGGAAAAACATTTAACATACATCTTAGATATTAATAGTTTGCAAGTTGATATATCTTGATATAAATATACTTACTAAGCATATTAATAGTTTGCATGTCAGAGATCAAATGACACCCGAAGATGACTAGATGACACTTGAAGGTGACCATTGTGGGAGGATCAGTCGCCACATGCGGGTGCCTCTCTCACCAACTAGGTATATACAATACTATGTGCACATAGACTAACTACTCTCCGTTAGAATAAAGTTATTGACAAGTATATCATTATCAAGACATGATAGATACTTGTAATATTTATCAAAACAATGTATATCATATCGAATAGAATTTAATTCAATATAATGTGAGTGCGAAATTCAAGAATAGATGAGTATTCAGATAATAAAACAACATATATAAATATTCAAGAATTAATAAATTGTATTCATTATATAATTAACATGCATATATTATTTATATTACATGCATATTAAAGATCAACACCACTCATTCAAAAAACAAAAGCAAAAGACAAACAGATGCAAAACCAGAGACCACTGAAGATCGTTAGAAGGAATATCAGTAGAATCTATAATGGATATGAAAAACACTAAAAAATGACTTGAAGAAAAGTATAATAAGAGATTGAAAACTCTAAGCTTAGAGAACAAAAAGTAAATATAAAGTTGAACTGTTTCACCCAATCGATCCCGAACATAACTCAAACTGATCGAACCTAACAGACCCGATAAAACTTTACTACCAAGTCAACCGATCAACCACAATCACAGGCCAACTGGTCGACTGGTTTCAACCAACCAATCGACCGGCAGCACAAACCAATCGGTCGACTAGCAAGAACTAGCCAACCGGGCGATTGGTTCAACCAATCGGTTGACCGGTTGATCAAGATTTTTAAAATCTCGATCTGTCAATCTTTAAATCTGTAGATTTCACAATAACACAATTTATTCTTCAACAAACCATAATCCCAGATATCAAATCAGTTCGTTTAATTAAGGCCAACTAACTCCTTAAAACATCAATTCAATCGTTTAAATTATTCTATCATTAAAACAATATAAAAACCCTAAACATATCTTAAAACCTTCCACATTCAATCCTTAATCAAAAATATCAAAAGAGGTAAAAATAATCTACTTGTTTGTTCAACATTTCTTTAACCAAAAAATTAAATTCACAACTGAAAACAGGAGTGGAAAGTCACGGTAGGGGGAAGAAATTGAGGAAAAGAAATAATGCTCTTATATAGCAAATTTTTCTAAATACCTAGGTTAGTTAATTTGGGTTTGGACCGAATCTAGAGTTTAAATTGGGTCAAGAATATGGTTCTTACAGTGTTTGAAGGAGAAAATGTGGAGAACATCTTTTCTAATGTTTTCCAAACTAAAGAACAGCTTAATTTGGAAAACTAGAAAACACGTGTTCCAAATAAAAAATTCCACATCCGAACAAAAACTCCATATTCTCTCTTCTTTTTTCTGCATAATTGGAGTATAACTTAGCCTCTCACTCTTCCTTCACATTTCCTCCAGTCACAGAGTCGACATAATGGATGTTTTCTGTTGAGATTACTGTAGGTTTTTTCTCCTCAAGTGGTGTGGCAAGAAACTCAAGTGCAGTTACAACATCAGCCATCAAAGGTCTGGTATCAGCTTCTTCTTGGAGACAGATTGCTGCAATTGCAAGAGCTTGGTATAGACACTTTTGTGGGTAGTTTCCTTCAAGCAATGGATCTGCCATCTTTGTAAATTTAATTCTATCCTTAAACAGTGGCCCTGCCTGCAATATAGAAACCAGAATCGATATTAAGGTATACACTTCTAATTACTCTGGAATTAAGGATATATATAATCCTAACAACTTCATTGAAGGAGAATAAACATCGGCATACCCAATGAAGTAGGTTCTGCTCCTCTTTTGGTCTTGACGGGTCAACAACTCTCCTTCCTGAAATTATCTCCAGGAAAACAACACCGAAACTGTAGACATCAGACTTTGTTGTCAGCTGACCTGTTCGTTGATATTCAGGAGCACAGTAGCCATACGTACCCATCACCCTTGTAGATACATGATCCTTTCCTTCTGTTGGACCTAACTTAGCAAGCCCGAAATCAGAGAGCTTCGGATGGAAACCTTCATCTAATAATATGTTTGATGCTTTGAAATCTCGATAGATGATCTGAGGATCGGCAGTATCGTGCAAATATTCCAATCCTTTTGCTGCTCCTGACGCTATTTTCATCCTAGTAGTCCAGTCCAAAGGTTTTCTTCCTGGAGGTAAAGCTGGAAATCAGAAAATGTTAGCACACCAAACAAAAAATCTGTAAAGAGACGATGTAGTGGTAAAAATTCGGACCTAAAGCTAAATCAAGGCATGACAAGTAAACAAACAAAATTTCGTAAACTTGTTGCCTAGGGTACAAAAACAAGAATTATGTGGGCATACCAAGAAGGTGAGTTTCCAAGCTTTCGTTGGGCATGAATTCATAAACTAAGAGTCTTTGATCATCTTCTACACAGTAGCCAATCAGTTTGACAAGATTTGGATGTTGAACAATACTTAATGTAATGATCTCTGAAAAGAATTCTTTGTTTCCTTGTCTTCCATTACTGTCAAGTTGCTTAACACCAACATGCTGAAAAAGAGAGAATGAAGCAAACTAATTGCATTACAAGATGATCTGGGATGACAAATATGACTGTGTGTGCATGCACACATAGCACAAGACTCACCTGATCGATGCTCTCAATGTATCCTTTGAAAACCTTTCCAAATCCACCTTCTCCAACCGAGCAAGAAGGATTGAAGTTGTCAGTCGCAACAGCTAGTTCCTGATATGTGAAAACCCTAAGATTATTCTTCCTTTTACTGCTGCCTGCAACAACATTGATTGATCACAGCACTAAAATGATAAGCGTTTAAGTGTGTGTTACCAAAATCACAAATTTGAAAAAAATTTATTGCATTAATGTCAAACCTATTTTCCATGATATGTTCTTCCAGAAGGAAATCGTTCTGCTTTGTTTGTCAGATGTCTTGTTGCTGCCTGATGTGCTCTCCACATGAGAAATCTGTTTTTTCGATCCACAGCACGAGAAAAGATTCGTTTTCTTTCCTCTCCTCATACTAATCTGCAAAACCCTTTTGCATAAACTCTACAAATCAAGTTTTTTTTGTGTGTGCCAAATTCCCTTGTTGAAGACAGGATTTACTTGAATTCCATCACAAAAAGCTTATTTGGACCCTGAAAATTGTTAGTCTCCTGAAATCTAGTTGTCTTTCCTTTTGCTTCCATCTTTGTTTAGTAAAAACAGCTGCTTAATTAACTGTCTTTTAAACAATTCCCTCCTAATTCCTATAATTAGTAATAATATCCACGTCTAAGAAAAATTCTGACCAGGCCTTCACTACGACCATGGTCATGGTCTATTTGACTTAGCGCTGATTACTAGTCCGTTGCCAGCAGACAATTTGTTTTTTTTTTTTTAATAACAAGCAACGGGTCTCCTGCTGCAGTAGAAGACCTATTGCCTAATTGCTTCTTCTAAGTTAACTAGAAATTAGGGTTTATGTTTTTAGATCCTCAAAATTAGTATTATTATTATTCCATTCAAAAGTGTGTTCTTTGTAGTATATAAATTGAAAATATTTTCTAGATAATATAGAATATATTGGGGAATATCTTAATTTTAAGTAGCCATGAATCAATAAAATGTATCTGTGAAGATAAATTTAAGCTGAAAATATATTATTATTTTTTTATCAAATTTTAATATTTGCATGGAGTTTTGGATATTTTTATTCTTTGTAATTTTATTTCTTGAAACAAAATTGTTTTATGTAGATATGATTCTACATAATTTTAATTCACAGAAAATTAATAAAAATGTTTTGTTTAAAGATCAGTCCTTGCTTGTGGGGTAATTGAATTGAAGTTTGACAATTAAACCTATCATTTTCATGTTTCCAACTGCTAGCATTAGTTCCCAAATATCTTAACTGAGCTGTTGACTTAGTTAGATCCTATGTATATTGTTTGTTTAAAGATAAATAAAATTTTTTACTTCGATATTATGACTTCAAAATTAAAATAAATGTGTAAAATGATCAGGCAAGATTATTTCCGTCATCATTTTTTTATTTTTTTACAATTTCATCATCTCAAGTTCCATTACCAAGATTTGTGTTGATCATTTAATATTTCAACGTTTAATTAAATATTGATTTTGCAAAATAAAGCTTTAATTATAGTTAAAAATGAAAATTAAAAAAAAAGGAGTACAAGCTTTAACAAACAAACAAAACAAACCTTTTAGATTTTGATATAGAAAACTTTATTTTTCTCCCTTGAGTATCAGTCTATCTATTATTTAATCCTTATTATTTTAGGATTCATGTTTTGGTATCATTGAAAAATTATGAGGAGAAAGAAACCAATCATATGACCACATTTCAACCACCAAAAACACCGATTTTAATATTATTGTGTTTGTATTTCAAGAGAAGTTCAATGGTAGTGTCTTCCAATAACTATACTAGAAAAAATAGATTGTGACTGTTAAGTATTTTTTTTATTCATTTAATTTTCATTTTTTAAAATGATTATAGAGTATTTTGGGATTGAAAATAAGTTTGTTTTGGTTGCTAGCATGATTTTGAAGTGTTTTTAGATGAAAACAAATCCAAAAACTCAAACTTGATTTTCTAGTCATAAGGAAATCATAAATTTAAATATTTCTCATTCCATTAATGTTTTCTTCCTAAAGGAAAATGCTTTGCCATGTTTGGCGGATGCATTGTTGCTGCGTGATGCGCTCTCCTCGCTCTCCTCAAGAGAATTCTACTTTTCCAATCCATCACATGTGAAAAGATTCCTTTTCTTCTTTCTCCTCCTACTAATTTGCATAACCCTTTTGCATAAACACAACAAATGAAATAATTTTTTTGTGTGCCAATTCCCTTGTTCAAGATAGGATTTACTTCAATTCCGTCAAAAAAGCTTATTTATACCCTAGAAATTGTTAGGCTCCTGATATCTAGTTGTCTTTCATCTTATTTACATCTTTGTTTAGTAATTATATTGAAGGAAGGACAACAGATTCCCACTCCAACACGGATTGCAAGTCCTCTTGTAGATGATTAGATTGCAAAGTCTGACCTTAACACAACTTGCAGAGTTTTAGTTTAACTCTAACACAAGTTATAGAGCTTCTTTCCTACTGCAATGTTACATTACCCTGCATACAATTGATAGGATAGTAGTTAATAGAGATAGACTTTGATTTGATCGTGAACATAGCTTCCTCTACTGTAACAAAAATCAAGTGTATATATACCTCTACTATTGTAACAGAATTATGATGAATAAGACTCTTCTTTCTCTTTTGTTTTTTCATGGTATCAGAGTATGTTATTAATATCCTGCTGATTATTAACAAAAAACTTATGGAAGATCCATTCAAGATGGATAATGTTGATGGCACCAATAGATCCTGTAATGTGTCACAATAAGAGCCTAATCCTAATCAACGTTTAGGCTTAGTTTTGTTAAATGAATTTAACTATCTCCCTTGATCAAGAGCTATGAAAATTGCTCTAGGTGGTAGATCTAAACTTGGCTATGTCAATGGCCATATTAGACCTCTTGATTCTCCTTCACAAGCTTATAAAGCTTGGCAATGCAAGGACCAACTTGTTATGTCTTGGTTACTTAACTCTATGGAAAATCATATTGCTAAAATATTCAGCTACTCAGAATCTTCTTTTAAACTATGGGAAACAGTGAAAGAGATGTATGGAAACCAAAACAATGCAGTTCGTATCTTCCAAATCAACAGAAATCTTAATAATCTGCAGCAAGATGGCAAGACCTATGTTTAATTATTTGGGACCCTGAAAGGTATGTGGAGTGAACTTGCACTATATCATCCCCACACGATTAATGCAACAAGATTAAGGAAACATGAAAAGGAGAACAAGATCTTTCAGTTTTTAGCTAGCCTCGGTTCAGACTTTGAAGATCTTCGCAGGATGATCCTCATGAATCATGATCTCCAATCCCTTACTAGTGTGTGCGCTACTATCCAATGAGAAGAAGCTCGTAGAAAGGTTATGAATTCTGACTCTAAAATAGAATCTCATGCTTATGTCGTCAACAGATCAATGAACAATGATAGACCTTACAAGGGCAAACAAACCGATTTGAAGTGCCACCATTGTCATAATATTGGCCATTCTATAGGGAGGTGTTGGATTCTTCATCTAGAGCTGAAGCTGAATTTTGAAAAAGAGAAGAGATCTCAAAGGGGCTACGAGACTAAGGGTTATGTTGTTGCTACTTACTTCACCAATTCTCCTTCCAGTAATTTTGAGAATTTCTCTACCAATCTATTTGCTCTTTTCAATGACTTTGCTTCCTATCTTAAGGAAAAGGGTGATACTGCTATGACAACATCTGCCTCTGATTCCGTGGCGCTTCTTGGTAAGTTTATGGGCTTTCTTGCAAGTTTTGCTCACCTTTCGTAAGAAAACATAGAAGGTATTTTCATTACATTTAAAATTGTCTTGGTAGCTAGTATTGTGCATGATTTTTGGGTCATTGATTCAGGTGCCACTGATCATATCACTAATAAATTAACCAACTTATGTAATTTTGAAGGATTTTCTTCTCCAATGTGTCTATTGCCAATGGAAAAAATGTCTCTGTCAAGGGTAAAGGAAAAATTAAATTATTGTCCAATAGTATAGAATCCTTAGTCTTATATATATGTTCCCTCCTTTCTGTTTTAATTACTTTCCATTGGTAAAATCACTCGAACACTGAATTGTTGTGTTATATTTGACTCTTAACAAGTTCTTTTTCAGGACCTCACCACCAAGAAAATGATTGGTGAAGGTTTCTTTTTCAAAGAGCTTTATTATTTTTCAAGTCATCCTCAGAACAACGAGTATCGTCAAGTTTCTGCTTTTTCTTCGTTTCATCAAAAGCAACTTTTATGGCACCAATGCTTAGCTCACCCCTTAGACATTGTCCTCACCAAATTAATGCTTAATTTGGATATCAGAAGTTTTCCATATGATATATGTCATTTGTCTAATCTACTAGACTTCTTTTTATGCTTTCATCCTCTATAGCAAATAAGATGTTTGATATTGTTTATTCCGGGGACCAACTATTGAATCTTTTGATGGATATAAATATTTTGTTTTCTTTGTTGATGACTTCTCTTTTATTATATGGATTTATCTCTTTAAATTCAAAAGTGAAGTTGTGCATGTCTTTCAAAATT
>Ga0307507_10007358_pt1 | contig 16081 bp, 14 predicted proteins | sample 7_EM_MG_FD_207223 | JGI IMG/M metagenome (GOLD analysis project Ga0307507, IMG submission 207223) | Populus trichocarpa ectomycorrhiza microbial communities from riparian zone in the Pacific Northwest, United States - 7_EM | ecosystem: Host-associated > Plants > Roots > Unclassified | place... | reverse complement strand
GCGACTGCTCCAGAGAAGCACTCTCGATCCGTGTCCGCAAAGACCCCTTTTACTAGTTGTGGTCGCATGTGGGTGAAAGATGAACTGTGTGACCTGGCTCTCAAACCCCAGGTCAGAGGGTGTTTGGGGCGCGTACATGTCATGGCTAAACACTACTAATCCAAGTAGTTCGTGACATGGGTCATGTGGGCCGCTTCACCACCTCTGTGACGGTCGGTGCGCGCCGCCTCACACAGGGGTTAGATTTCTGGCCATGCCAGCCACGGGGAAGCTGATCGGCTCCGGCCGCACCGCGGACGTGTACGAGATCGACGAGGCGTGGGTGCTGCGCCGCAATCGCGAGGACTGGGGGGACGCGGCAGCCGAGGGCGCGGTGATGGAGCATGTGCGGGCCCACGGCTATCCCGTGCCCCGGGTGCGGACGGAGGGCTCGGGCACCTCGCGCACCTCACGCACCGATCTCGTGATGGAGCGGCTGACCGGGCCCACCATGCTGGAGGCGTTCGTCGCCGGCGCGATCGACGCGGTGGAGGCCGGGGCCGTACTCGCTGCTCTGCTACGGCAGTTGCACGCGATCCCCGGTCGGCGCCCCGGAACTCGGGTGCTGCACCTCGACCTTCACCCGGAGAACGTCCTGCTCACCCCGGACGGGCCCCGCGTCATCGACTGGGGTACGGCGGAGGACGGCGACCCCGGGCTGGACTGGGGGCTCTCCGCGATCATCCTCGCCCAGGTCGCCGTGGACGATGATCAGCCGGTGGCCGAACCGGCCCGCGCGATGCTCGGCTCGTTGCTCGCGGATTCTTCCGGGCTCACGGGGGAGGGGCTGGCGGAAGCGCGGCGGAGGCGGGCGGTGAATCCGACTATGACCGGGCGGGAGGTCGAACTGCTCGGTGCTGCCGAGGAGTTGGTCCGGTCGGTCGCGCTTCTGCGGTAGCCGACCGCTGGATCGCGGAGGCCAGGAGGGCGAGTTTGTCGGCCGCGTCGGTGTCGGGGTCCGGGTGGTAGATGACGAGGGTCTGGCCCGGGGTGCCGTCGATGCTCAGGCGTTCGCGGTTCAGCTGGAGGCCGCCGACCTGGGGGTGGGCGAGGTGTTTGGGGGCGGCCTCGCAGGCCTGGACGTCGTGGCGGGCCCAGAGACGGCTGAACAGGGGGCTGGCCAGGGAGAGTTCACCGACCAGCTCGATGAAACGGGGGTCGTCGGTGTCGGTGCCGACGGACTCGCGGAAACCGGCGACCATGCCTCCGGCGGCGCTCTCCCAGTACGGGTACAGCGCCTGCTCGGCCGGGTCGAGGAACAGGGACCGCAGGCGATTGGCTCCCGGCGTGAAGCGGGGGGAGAGGGCGGTCGCCAGGGCGTTCGCGGCCAGGACGTCGAAGTAGCGGCCCTCGACCAGTGCGGGGAGGGGGAGTGTCGCCACGAGTTTGGTGATGCCCGGGGGGACGGTTTCCTTGCGGGGGCGGGGTCTGGCGCGGTGTCGGCGGGGTTTGGCGGCGCCGAGGCGTAGGAGGTGGGCTGTCGCGTCTTCGTCGAGTCGTAGCACGCGGGCTATGGACTCCAGGACCTGTATGGAGGGGTTGCGGTCGCGGCCCTGTTCCAGGCGCAGGTAGTAGTCGGCGCTGATGCCGGCGAGCATCGCGACCTCCTCGCGGCGCAGACCCGGCACGCGCCGTACCCCGAAGGCGGGGATGCCCGCCTGTTCGGGGGTGACGAGTTCGCGGCGGGCGCGCACGTACTCGCCCAGCGGGTTCGGTTCCTCGGCCATCTCCGCACTGTAAGGCGGCAGGCGGGGCGCGTGCCTGGTCCTGTCACCCCCAGGGTCGGCGGGGCCCTGGTTGAGGTGTTGGGCGGGCGGGAGCGTCGTCGGTGGCCGGTCGATGGCCGCTCAGTGGCCACCCCGATGGCCGCTGAATGGCCGCTGAATGGCCGGTCGATGGCCGGTCGAGTGCGTGCTGATCAGCACGCCGGCCACCACGGCTCGGGAACCCTGGCCACCACCTCACCAAGGAGCACAGTCATGTCCACCTATCTACTGGTACACGGCGCCTGGCACAGCGGGCAGGCCTGGGAGCGGGTTGTCCCGCTGCTGACGGAGGCCGGGCACCGGGTGCTCGCGCCCTCGCTCACCGGCCACGGCGACAAGGCGGGGCTGCTCGGTCCCGAGGTCGGTCTCGACACCCACGTCGACGACGTCGTCGGGCTGATCACCGAGGAGGACCTCACGGACGTGGTCCTCGTGGGGCACAGTTACGCCGGGCTGGTCGTCTCGGGCGCGGCCAACAGGCTCCCGGACCGGATCGCCCAACTCGTCCACCTGGACGCGATGGTCCCGGTGGACGGCGAGCGCGCGACCGACATCCTGCCCGTGACCCAGGTCCTCATCGACCTCGCCGCGCGGTCCGACACCCCCTGGCGGATTCCGCCGCTGCCCGAACTCCCGCCGCCCGGTGGCCTGTTCGGGGTCACCGACCCGGCGGACGTGGCCTGGCTGCGCACGATGGTCTCCGACCAGTCGGCGCTCTGCCTCCAGCAACCCGTACGACTGGACAACCCCGCCGCGAACGCGATCCCCCGCACCCACATCCACTGCGTGGGCAGCGAACCGGAGGGCTTCGAGCGCCGGCCCGTCCCCGCGATACAGCCCAACGGCACCCCGGCGCAGGTGTGGGAGTTGGAGACCGGTCACGACTGCATGATCACCAAGCCCGCCGAACTCACCGAACTGCTCCTCAAGTTGGGCTGAACCGGACGGACCGGCCTCACACCCGCACCGGCGCCGTCACCCCCGTCGGCTGGCACAGGACGAGTGCCAGGTCGTCGGTGGGCGGCCCGCCGGTGTGGGCGAGGAGGCGGTCGTACAGGGCGTGCAGCGCCGCGTCCGGCGTCGGTTCGCCGAGGGCCGTGGCGGACTCGGTGAGCAGGGCGAACGGGGTGCCGTCGGGGGCGCGGGACTCGGTGAGGCCGTCCGTGTAGAGGAGGAGGCGGTCACCGGGCTGGAGCCGGACCCGGTACTGGTGCGGCTCCGGGTGCAGGCCCAACGGCAGGGCGGGGACCCGGGGTTCGAGGAGTTCCAGGCGCCGGCCGGAGCGCAGGGGTGCCGGGTGACCGCAGTTGACCAGCCGTACCTCACCCGGCCCGAACTCCGCGAGCACCGCCGTGACGAAGTCCTCGGGCGCGAGGCGGGGCGCGAGGCGGACGTCCAGTTTCCTCGCGAGGGCCGTCAAGTCAGGTGTCGTGTACGCGAGTTCACGGAACGCGGTGACCGTGTCGGACGCAGTCCGCAGCGCGTCGAGCCCGTGCCCGCGTGCGTCGCCGACCAGGACACGCAGTCCGTACGGCGTCACCGCGAGGTCGTACAGGTCGCCGCCGACCGACGACTCACGGCCCGCGCAGTGATAGCGGGTGCTGACGTGCGTGCCGGAGAGGGTGCGGGACACCGGCCGCAGGATCGCCTCCTGGGTGATCCGGGCCACCTCCCGTGCCTCCGCGAGCCGTTCCCGCAGCCGGCCGCGCTGCCACGCCGCGTACACGCTGCACGCGCAGCCCAGCAGCAGCCCGCCCCAGCGGACGGCGAACCCGGCGCTCAACTGCGTCCCCGCGCCGAGACCCGCCGCCAGCGCGAGCAGGACCGTCCAGCAGCTGACCAGGAACGTACGGCGGGCGCCCAGGAACGTCGCTGCCATCAGCGGCCCGATCGCCAGCAGCGGCAGGATCGGCTGCACCCGCCCGATCAGCAGCCCCGGCGTGGCCGCGAGCAGACAGCCGACCGGTGCGACGAGCAGCCCCAGCGGACCCGCGAGAAAACCGGCCGAGCCCGTGCGGGAATCCGCCGCTGCGGTACGGGAACCCGTCCGTGCCGTGCGGAATCCGCGTCCCCCATCCATCGTGTTCACGCCACGACGATCGCCGAATTTCCGTCTCCCCACCCATGCCAATGGGGAGTTGATCAGCTCTCGATCACGGCGCGTCGAAACCGGCCCACAAATGATCAGAAGGTACGGCGATTTCGTGGCCACTGTGACTGTTCCGGGCAGCCGTGGACCGCGTTACGTGACCCGCGCATGGAGTCGGTGGCGTACGGACACACTGGGCCTCGTGCCGGACACGACTCACCCGAACCCCGGGAACCTCGGGAATCTGCCGCCCGAGACGCACAGTTTCGTCGGGCGGCGCACCGAACTCGCGCGGCTCCGGGCCGCGTTGGACCCGGGCGTCGGCCCCGCGGCCCGGCTGGTGAGCGTCGTCGGTGTCGGCGGGGTCGGCAAGACCCGGCTCGCCCTGCGCGCGGCGGCGGAGGTCCGGGACGCCTACCCCGACGGCGTCTGGCTGGCCGAACTCTCCCCGCTGCACACCGCCGGACTCGTGGACCTCGCCGTGATGGAGACCCTCCGGCTCGCCGACCAGTCGACCCGCCCGGTGACCGACGTCATCATCGAATGGGCGCACGGCAGACGGCTGTTGATCGTCCTCGACTCCTGCGAACATCTCCTCGCGGACTGCGCGAAGGTCGCCGCCGCGCTGCTGTCCCGCGTGCCCGGCCTGCGCATCCTCGTCACCAGCCGGGAACGCCTCGCGCTGCCCGGCGAGGAGGTCCTCCACCTCGAACCGCTCCCCGTGGACGGCCACGCCGGGGACGGTTCCGATGCCGGTGACCTCGGGGCCGCCGGTGACGCCGTGGCCCTGTTCGCCGAGCGCGCCGCGGCCGCCGGACGTCCACTGAGCGACGACGACATGGACGGCCGCGCGCTCGCCGCCGCCGTCTGCCGTCGCCTCGACGGCATCCCCCTCGCCCTCGAACTCGCCGCGGCCCGCCTCGCCGACCTCACCCTCGACCAACTCCACGCGAGGCTCGGCGAACGCCTGCCCTCACTCCCCGATCTCCCCTCCCCGCTGGACCTGTTGACCTCCGCCCCCGGTGAACGCCCGCACCGCCACCAGACCTTGCGCACCGCCATCGGCTGGAGCCACGAACTCTGCGCCCCGCTCGAACGCCTGCTGTGGGCGCGGCTGTCCGTCTTCACCGGCGGGTTCTGCGCGGAGACCGTCCAACAGGTGTGCGCGGGCGGCCCGTTGGCACCGGAGCGGATCGCCGGGCTGCTCTCGCGGCTCGTCGCCCAATCCATCGTGCTGCCCGACCCCGTCATCTCGGCCCGCTACCGGATGCTCGACACCGTGCGCGAGTACGGGACCGACTGGCTGCACGCGCTCGGTGAGGAACGCGCCGTACGACGCCGTCACCGCGAGCACTACGCGCGCCTCGCCCACCAGGGCTGCGCCGAGTGGAACACCGGCCGGCAGGTCGCCTGGTGCGAGCGGGTGCTGAGCGAACACGCCAACTTCCGCGCGGCGGTCGAGAGCGTGCTGGCCGAACCGGACCGTGCGGCGGCCGTGGAGATGGCGGGTCATGTCGGGTTCCTGTGGCGGCACTGCGGCTACCTCCGCGAGGCTCAGGCCTGCCTCGACGAGGCCCTCGCCGCCGACCCGCCGCCCGGCCACGGCCGCACCCTCGCCCTGTGGTCGCGCGGCGCGGTCGCCATCCTCCAGGGCGACCAGGAGGCGGCCGCCAACTGGGCGGTCCGCTGCGCCGACGCGGCCCGTGAACAGGGCTCACCGGTCGCCGTGGTCGCCGCCGTGTACGTGCGGGGCGGCCAACTGGCCCTCACCGGCCGCCTCGCCGAGGCCATCGACGTCCTCGCCGCCGCGCCCCAACTCCCCATACAGGACGACGCGTTCGGAGCCGCCCAGCTCCAGGTCCGGCTCGCGCTCTCCCTCGCGCACGTGCTGCGCGGCGAGTACGAGCGAGGTCGCGAGGTCGCGGGCGAGGTGCGGACGGCCGGCCGGAAACAGGGCGAGTACTGGTGCGGGGCCTTCGCCGACTACCTCATCGCCCAGGCCGACTTGGCCCACGGCGACATTCCGGCCGCGGTGAACGGCGCCCGCACCTCCATCGCGGGCCACGCCCTGCTGCACAACACCGTCGGCGCCGCCATGTCCCTCGACCTGCTGGCCGCCGCGATCGTCACCACCGGCGACGCCCACCGCGCCGCCCGCCTCCTGGGCATCGGCACCCGCCTCTGGGAGCTCACCGGCCGCGCCCAGATGGACTCCCCGGACCTCATCGCCACCCGCCGCACCTGCGAACTCCGCGTCCGCGAACACCTCGGCGACGACGCCTACGAGACGGGATACCGGGCGGGCCTGGCGATGTCGTACGACGAGGGAATCGCCTACGCGACGAGCCGGCCGGGCGGTCGGTGACGCGGGGTGGGACCGCCGAACGGCAGGAACAGGGTGCGGGTACCGATCAGCCAACTCCCGTCCACCTGACGGAAGTTGTCCTCGATGGGGGTCCCCCCGCTCGAGCGAAGCCGAGAGTGGGGGAGGCCGACCTGGACCGGGGGACCGGCGGTGACCAGGCCGCCGTGGTGGCCGTCGACGCGGTATGTCGTGAAGTACGCCGTCGAGATCGCCGTGTCGGGGGAGGTGAGGGTGACGAGGACGTTCGACATCAGGCGCCGCGAGAGCCGCCCGGCGGGCCGGGAACCGAAGTACTTCCGCAATGCCTCCCGCCCCGCCACGAGCCGATCGCCGTCCGGCCACTCCCAGCTGCCGTCCTCGGTGAACAGCTCGGCGACGGAGGAGGGTTCACCGAGATCGAGCCGGCGGACGTAGTCCAGGACGACGCGTTCACAGGCGCGTTCGGCGAGGAGTCGTTGCAAAGGGTCCAGGTCCATGCGGTCGTTGGTACCAGCCGCACCCCTCGCCCCACGACTGAATTACCCCCACGACCGAACCGACCGCACCGCCATGTACGCCACCGGCTCGTTCCCCGTTCTCTGTAGTGTGCCGAAATGACAAGAAGTGAGCGGCTCGCGTTCCAGCTGGACTGGTACTGGCAGAAAAACCTGCGGCCGCGGCTGCACGGTCTTGCCGATGAGGAGTACTTCTGGGAGCCGGTGCGTGACTGCTGGAGCATCCGCCCACGGGGCACGTCGACCGCACCGATGTCGGAGGGTTCGGGGGAATGGACGATGGACCACGCGTCCCCCGGCCCGGAGCCGGCGCCGGTGACCACGATCGCCTGGCGGCTGGCGCACATCATCGTCGACTGCCTGGGCTACCGGGTCGGATGGTACTTCGGCGGCCAGGGCGTTGAATCCGAGACATTCGCCTACGCGGGGACCGCCGACGAGGCGCTGAAACAGCTCGACGAGATGTACGGGAGATGGAACGCGGGGGTTCGCGGGCTCTCGGACGCCGACCTGGAGAATCCGCCCGCGGTGGGTCCCGAGCGGTATCCCATGGAGAACAGGATCCTGCACGTCAACAGGGAGCTGATCCATCACGGCGCCGAGATCTCCCTGCTGCGCGACCTCTACCGCCGGCAGGACGGAGCCGTACCGCGCCGCATCTGAATCACACCGCCACGTACGTCACCGGCTCGCTCCCCGTCACCGACTCCGCCTGCCCGAGCTTCACCAGTCGCCGCAGATGCGCCTCGGCCTCGGACACCGCGATGTTCCTTGACTGGAAGGGGATTTGGGCCCAGGGCCGGTTCCACTCCATCCGCTCGGCGACCTGCCAGGCGGTGAGCGGTTCGGACAGCAGGGCGAGCAGTCCGGTCAGCCGGTCCTCGTGGTGGGTGAGCAACTCCCTTACGCGGCCGGTCGCGTCGGTGAAGGTGTGCTGGTGGGCCGGGAGGACCTCGGCGGGGGCGAGGCGGCCGATCCGCTCCAGGGAGTCCAGGTAGTCACCGAGCGGGTCGGCGATCGTCGTGTCGTCCGGGTCCTCGTACAGGCCGATGTGCGGGGTGATCTCCGGGAGCAGATGGTCGCCGGAGAACAGGCGGCCGTGGCCCGGGAGTTGGGCCGGATGGTGCTCCTCCAGGTGCAGGCAGACATGCCCGGGAGTGTGGCCCGGCGTCCAGATCGCGCGCAGTCGGCGGCCGGCCAGGTCGAGGAGTTCGCCGGGGACGATCTCCCGGTCGGGCAGGGCGGGGGCCAGGCCCGGTACGCTGCGCGGGCGGGCCGCGCGCAGGGGCGCGAGGTGCTCCTCGGGGGCACCGGCCGCCGTGAGCTTCGCGGTCATGTACGCCAGCCAGCGGCCCGGTTCGGTCGAACGGGCCCGCCGTACGATCGCCGTGTCCGCCGCGTGCATCGCGAGCCACGCCCCGGACGCCTCGCGCACCTGCCCGGACAGGCCGTGGTGGTCGGGGTGGTGGTGGGTGACGACCACGCCGTGGACCTCGTCGACCGGCGTCCCGCAGGCCGCCAGGCCCTCGACCAGGGTGTCCCACGAGGTCGGGTCGTCCCAGCCCGTGTCGACCAGGACCGGTCCGCGGTCGGTGTCGACGACGTAGACGAGCGTGGTCCCCAACGGGTTGTCGGGGATGGGGACTTCGATGGAGCGGACGCCGCCGCCGTGGTCGTGGACCTGCCCCATGGACGTCATGGACTCCCCAATCGCCGCCTTCCGGTCACTATACGTGGACTCCATCGACCGGAACTGGTATTCAGTCTTCGTATCTGATGGATCGTCAGACAGCGGTACCGGGGAGGCGTTCGGCCATGACAGAGCTCGTGGAACACCGACAGCTGTTCATCGGCGGGGAGTTGACCGACCCCCTGGGCAAGGACGTCATCGAGGTGATCTCCCCGCACACCGAAGAGGTCATCGGCCGCGTCCCGCACGCGTCGAGGGAGGACGTGGACCGCGCGGTCGCGGTCGCCCGCCGCGCCTTCGACGAGGGGCCCTGGCCGCGCATGACGCTCGACGAACGGATCGCGGTCGTCACCCGCATCAAGGACGCGATCGCCGCCCGGTACGAGGAGATCGGCCGCGTCATCTCCTCCGAGAACGGGTCGCCGTACTCCTGGAGCATCCTCGGGCAGGCGCTCGGCGCGATGATGGTGTGGGACGCGGCGATCACCGTAGCGAAGGGCTTCACCTACGAGGAGCGGCGGGACGGCGTCCTCGGACCGATTCTCGTGCGCCGGGAGCCAGTTGGGGTGGTCGCGGCCGTAGTCCCGTGGAACGTCCCGCAGTTCGTCGCCGCCGCCAAGCTCGCGCCCGCGCTGCTCACCGGCTGTACGGCGATCCTGAAGCCGTCGCCCGAATCGCCCCTGGACGCCTATCTGTTGGGCGAGATAGCGAAGGAGGCAGGGCTGCCGGAGGGTGTCCTCTCCATCCTCCCGGCCGACCGCGAGGTCAGTGAGTACCTCGTCGGGCATCCCGGCATCGACAAGGTCTCTTTCACCGGTTCGGTCCCGGCCGGCAAGCGTGTGATGGAGGTCGCCGCCCGTCATCTCACGCGCGTGACACTGGAGTTGGGCGGCAAGTCGGCGGCGATCGTCTTGCCCGACGCGGACCTCACGACCGCCGTCCCCGGCATCGTCTCGGCCGCCTGGATGAACAACGGCCAGGCGTGCGTCGCCCAGACCCGCATCCTCGTACCGCGCTCGCGCTACGACGAGTTCGCGGACGCCTTCGCCCAGGCGGCGAGCGCTCTCGTGGTCGGCGACCCGCTCGACCCGGCCACCCAGGTAGGCCCGTTGGTGGCCAAGCGCCAGCAACAACGAAACCTCGACTACATCCGCATCGGCCAGGAGGAGGGTGCCAAGATCCTTACCGGCGGCGGCCGTCCACCCGGCCTCGACCGCGGCTGGTACGTGGAGCCGACCCTCTTCGGGGACGTCGACAACTCGATGCGTATCGCCCGCGAGGAGATCTTCGGCCCGGTCATCTGCCTCCTCCCGTACGGCGACGAGACCGAGGCCGTGAAGATCGCCAACGACTCCGACTACGGCCTCAGCGGCAGCGTCTGGACGGGAGACGTGGCGCACGGCATCGACATCGCCCGCCGGGTCCGCACCGGCACCTACAACGTCAACACCTTCAGCCTCGACATGCTCGGCCCCTTCGGCGGCTACAAGAACAGCGGTCTGGGACGGGAGTTCGGGCCCGAGGGCTTCTCCGAGTTCCTCGAACACAAGATGATCCACCTGCCGGCCGGCTGGGAGGGGTGAACGGGATGGGGGTACCTCCCGCGCGAGCGTATTCGAGCGTGGGGGCGGGCGACCGCTGGCAGGTAGAGGTCGACCGCTCGATCTGCATCGGTTCGGCCCAGTGCACCCACCAGGCCCCCGACCGCTTCCACCTCGACGCGGCCATGCAGTCCCACCCGGTCGCCCCGGAGACCGACGCCAACGAGAAGATCCTCGCGGCGGCGGAGGGGTGCCCGGTGGAGGCCATCATGATCACGCTGTTGGGGAGCGGGGAGCCGGTGTTCCCGCCGGAGGAGGAGTAACTCGCCCTGGTTCAGCGGCCAATGGCTCCGGAAGCGTGGCCACCGGCGGGGTCGGACACCGCGGCCAGCCGTGACCTGACGGTGTCCGCCTCCGGCATGCCGTGTTCCGTGTACAGGGCGAGTGCGCGCTCGTAGTGGTGGACGGCGCGGGTCGTGTCGTCGCGTGCGTGGTGGACCTCGGCCAATCCCTCGTGGGCGCGGGCCTGTTGGCCCGGATTGCCGATGTCCTCGGCGATGGTGAGGGCGTCGGTGTGGTGGGTGAGGGCGTCGGCGGTGCGGCCGGCGGCCCGGGCGGCCTCGCCGAGGCCGTTGAGGGCTCGGGTCTCGCCGTCGCGGTCGCCGTTGCGGGAGTAGAGGGCGAGGGCCTGGCGGTGGCATTCGGCGGCCTGTGTGTGCTGTTCGCGCCGTGAGTGGACGATGCCCAGGCCGTGCAGCGCACCGGCCTCGCCGTAGCCGTCGCCCACCTCGCGGATCAGGGCCAGGGCCTGTTCCTGGTGGCGGGCGGCCTCGTCGAGCCGGTCGAGGCGGGTCTCGACCGTGCCGAGGTCCATGAGCGCGTGCGCCTCCAGGTAGCGGTTGCCGGTGCGGCGCAGCAGGGTCAGGGACTGCTGGAGGTGGTCGGCTGCCTGGTCGTAGCGGCCCAACTGGCCCTCGACATGGGCGAGATTCTTCAGCGCGATCGACTCGCCCGAGGTGTCGTCGACGCTCCGGTACAGCAGCAGCGCCTGTTCGAGGTACTCGACGGCCGACAGGAAGCGGCCCAGGCGTTCGTCGACGAGGCCGAGGTTGGTCAGGGCACGGGCCTCGCCGGTGGGATCGCCGGCCCGCCGGAACAGGGTCAGCGCCTCCTGGAGCTGCCGGCGGGCCGGTTCGTGCCGGGCCAGTTGGTAGTGGGTGGTGCCGATGCCGAGCAGCGCGAGGGCCTCGCTCGCCGGGTCGCCGAGCAGGCGGGCGGCGTCGCGCGCGTGGCCGTGGATCGTGAGGCCGTCGGTGTGGTGCCCGCTGATGAGGTGGCGGTACAGGGTGAGGGAGAGCCGGATGGCGTGGGCCGGCCGGCCGTGGGCGGCGGTGTGCGCGGACATCGCCGTCAGACAGGTGCGCTCGGTGTCCAGCCAGGCCCGTGCGGCGTCCGCATCCGACAGATCGGGCACGGGAGTTGACGTTGCGGGAGCGGTGGGGCGCCGGTGGGCCTCGGCCGGGTGGAGGCGGTCCATGGCGGCGGCCGCGGTGGCGAGGTAGTGGTCGAAAAGCCGGTCCAGCGCCGCCTCGCGGGCCTCCGCCGGATCCTGCGCTACGGCGAGCCGCGCGGCGTAGGCGCGCAGCAGGTCGTGCATGCCGTACCGGGCGGTGTCCGCACGCTGGATCGGGTGGGTGCGGGTGGGGGTGTCGAGGGCCTCGCGGGCGTCCGGCGTGGAGGTGCGGGTCGGTGCGGGGGTGGTGTCTGCGTGCTGCACCGGATGGGTGTGGGGAGAGGCGTCGAGGGCGCGGCGGGTGTCTGCGGTGGGCGTGCGGGTCGGTGCGGGGGTGGTGTCTGCGCGTTGGACGGGTTGGGTGCGGGTGGGGGTGTCGAGGGCCTCGCGGGCGTCCGGCGTGGAGGTGCCGGTCGGTGCGGGGGAGGCGTCCACGCGCTGCACCAGATGGGCGCGGGCGAGGATCTCCAGGGCACGGCGGGCGTCCGGCACCGTGTTGCCGGTCAGCGCGGCGGCGGCGTGCGCGTCGAGGTCGGGGCCGGGGTGCAGACCGAGCAGCCGGAACGTGCGCGCCGCCTCCGGGGGCAGTTGCCGTAGCGACCAGGAGAACACCGTGACCACGGCGGCCCGGGGGTCGCCCTCCGCGTCCAGCAGGTACAACCGCCGCTGCTGGTCGGCGAGTTCGGCGACGAGGTCGGTCAGCGGGGTGCCGGGGCGGGTGACGGCGAGCTCCGCGGCGACGCGCAGCGCGAGCGGCAGCCGGGCGCACTGCGCGGCGAGGGCGTCCACGGCGTCCGGCTCGGCCTCGGCACGCGGGCCGATGAGCCGGCGCAGCAGGGTGCGGGCCGCGTCGGCGGGCAGCAGGTCGAGGTCGAGCCGCTGGGCGCCCTCCCGCGCGACCAGCCCGGCCAGGCTGTCGCGGCTGGTCACCAGCACCGCGCAGGAGCCGGTGCCGGGCAGCAGCGGACGGACCTGCTCGACGGTGGCCGCGTTGTCGAGCACGATCAGCATCCGCCGGTCCGCGACCTCGGTGCGGTAGCGCGCCGCGCGGTCGTCCGGCTCCGGCGGGATGTCCTGTTCGGACACCCCGAGCGCGGTCAGGAACCGGACCAGCGCGTCCGGCGCGGTCAGCGGCCGGTCGGGGTCGTAGCCGCGCAGGTTCACATACAACTGGCCGTCCGGGAACCGGTCCCGGGCCCGGTGCGCCCAGTGCACCGCCAGGGCCGTCTTGCCCACGCCCGCCGTCCCGGACACCGCCGACACCACCACTGCGGTCGGCCGCGCGGAACTCACTCCCAACACCTTCTCCAGCCGGGCCAGTTCCTCCTCGCGCCCGGTGAACCCCGCCGGGTCCAGAGGGAGTTGAGACGGTACGACCTTGACACGCTCGGTGCCGCCGACCCCCGACGACGGGCGCGGGGCGGCCTTCCCGCTCAGGACCGCCTGGTGTGCGCGCCGGGCCTCCGCCCCCGGGGTGGTGCCGAGTTCGTCGGCCAGCCGCTTGTGCAGGGCGGCGTAGCAGGCGAGTGCCTCCGGAGCGCGCCCGGCGGCGTGCAGCGCCCGGATCAGCGCCACGGCGAGCGGCTCGACCAGCGGGTGCTCGGCGACGAGGACGGACAGCGCGTCGACCACCACGAGGTGCCCGCCGACCCGGAGTTCGGCGTCCGCCCAGTCGAGCACGGCGTCGACGTACTGACGCAGCCAGCTCTCCCGGGTCCGCGCCGCCCACTCACCGGGCAGCCCGGCCAACGGCGTCCCCTGCCACAGGCCCATCGCCTCCCGTAGCCCCAACACCCGTACCGCGTCGGTACTTTCGCCCCGGCGGGCCCGCGCGACCAGGTTCCGGAAGCGGTGCACGTCGACCAGGTCCGGCGGGATGTCGAGCCGGTAGCCCGCGGGGCCGCGCACCAACTCCGGTGCGGGGAAGGGGACTTCGGGCCTCCCAGGGTCACCGCCGGAGAGCCGCGGCCCCGTCTCCACAAGTACCCGGCGGATACGGGCGATATGGGCGTACAGCGTGCCCCGCACCTGGGCCGACGGATCCTCCCCCCACACCCGGTCGATCAGCGTCTCGGCCGGCACCCAGCGGCCCGCGTCCACCAACAACGCCGCCAGGACCGTACGCCGCTTGGCGGGCCCCAGATCGACCGGACGGTCCGCCACCCATAACTCCACGGGCCCCAGCAGCCGAAATCCCCTCACGCCCGTCTCCACCGTCCCACCCCACGCGCTTCACAGGTTCTCCACCGCGCACCCAACCACCTGCCCACCTGCGGGACAAGGTTTGCGCAAGGTCCCCGACCACCTCCCTCCACCACCTTGGGCACGGCAACTCGCCCGCACCACGGACGACTTCGGGTCTGTGGGCGGCACCCCGAGTGATGGAGGAACACAGAGAATGAAGCGGATCCTGACCAAGGCCGGCATCGCCCTCGGAAGCGTGGCCCTGGCCACCACCGGCGCGTTCATCACCGCCGCCCCCGCAAGCGCGGCACTGTCGGACTGCCCCTCCGGAGGACTCTGCGCCTACCTCGGCGTCAACGGCTCGGGCACCCCCGGCGTGGTCTACGGCGACAACACGAACCTGCTCCAGTACAACAAGTTCAACAACGCCGAGTCGCTGTACAACAACGGCAGCAGCTGCAACGTCCGGATCTACTCGGGCACCGGCTACACGGGTTCCAGCTACATCCTCGCCAAGGGCTACTACAACGGCTCGCTGGCGAACACCGTGTACTGGCACAACGTCGCCTCCAACGACTGGTGCGTGTGAGCACAACCACGGCGCGGCGGACACTGCTCACGGTGCTCCTTGTGCTGACCGCGGCCGGCTGCTCCCTCGGGGGTGAGCAGTCGGCCCGCGGGCCCGAGACGCTCGACGTGCGTCCCCTGTCGGGTGCCACCGCGTCCACCCACGCCGACGCCGTACGCCTCTACGACCGTGAGGAACACGCCGTCGTGGCCTGCATGAGCGCCCGCGGCCAGACCTACACGGCACAGCCCCGCACCGCGTCCGCGCGCGGCGAGGAGACCAACCCCTACGGCCTGCTCACCGTCCGGAAGGCGGCCCAGGACGGCTACGGCATCGTCGGCGAGTACCTCTACCGGCGCTCCACGCCCGTCCCCGCGAGCGAATCCCACCAGGCGTCCTGGCAGCGGGCGTTGACCGGCACCGAGGCCCACCGCGTGACCCTGCGGTTGCCCGACGGCGTCAACCTCGCGTACTCCACCGACGGTTGCGTCGCCAAGGCCCGCGCCGAGCTGTACGGGGCGGACTGGAACACGGTGGAGCCCACCGCCGTAGGACTGGCGAACCGGGTGCTCAACGCCGTGGAGAAGGACTCCAACTACCTTTCCGCCGTACGCCGTTGGTCCTCGTGCATGACGAAGGCGGGGCACCCGGCGAAGGACCTCCAGGCCCCACGGCAGGCCGTCGACTCCCGCCTACAGCAAGCCGCTTCGGACGAGACGGCCCTGCGCGCGCTCGGCAACGACGAGCTCCGCACCGCCCGCGCCGACGCGCGGTGCCAGCTGGACACGGACCTGTCCGAAGCCGTCCGGGATGCCCAACGGGCGGTCGAGAAGCGGCTGTTGACGGCGGCCGACAAGAAGACGGTGGCGCGCTACGTGGCGGACCGGCGCAGGGCACTGGCCTCCGCCACCGCATGAGCCACCGGGACTAATTGGGCCGGAGCGTGGCGAACAGCGCGCGGACCCGGGTGCCGTCGGCCTGGGCCCAGGCGCCGGTGACCTGGCCGAGCGCGTCCTCGGGGGCCGTGGAGCCGGCGGTCAGCACCCGGTGCAGCCGCAGGGTCGGGCCGTCCGGTACGGCGAACTCGGTGGCCTCGTCGGTGTCGGTCGGGGCGCGCAGGGCGGGGATGGGTGCCGTCCCGGTCCAGGAGCGGGCGACCTCCCGGTCCAGGGTGTGCGAGACGCTCTGCGCCTGCGCCGCCACCCGCCCCTCGACGAACGCCGTCAACCCGGCGGTCAGCACCGGGTCGTGACAGCCGTCGTAGGCCCAGCGTGGACCGAGCACGCCGTGCTCCATGGTGCCGACGAGGGCGTGTTCGGCGCCGGGGAGCGGGGCGGCCCGGTAGGTGAGCGGCACGAGGTAGGCGCCCGAGCCGTCGGTGACGACCATGAACTCGATGCCGACCTCGCCCTCGGGGTCGTCGAGCCGGAACCCGCCGGCCTTCGCCAACTCCGGTTCGGCGGGGCCGTGATACCAGGTGCGGGTGGGCAGCCAGGTGGTGAGGAGTTCGAGCTTGGTGGGCTTGACGTAGGTCTGGTGAATGACAGCCATGGGGGAATTATCGGTCCCCGGCCCCGCCCGGTTCGGTGAGATCGATCAATCGGCAGACCGTCTCGATGTCGATCTTCACCTGGGCGATGGACGCGCGGCCCGAGAGCCAGGTGATCAGGGCCGAGTGCCAGGTGTGCTCGATGACCCGGACCGCCGACAGCTGTTCCGGCGTGGGGTGTTCGAGGCCCATCGCGTCCAGGATGATCACCGTGGTCTGCCGCGACACCTGGTCGACCTCGGGGGAGACGCTGCGGTCCGCGAAGGTCAGCGCGCGGACCATC
>Ga0307507_10007357_pt1 | contig 16087 bp, 14 predicted proteins | sample 7_EM_MG_FD_207223 | JGI IMG/M metagenome (GOLD analysis project Ga0307507, IMG submission 207223) | Populus trichocarpa ectomycorrhiza microbial communities from riparian zone in the Pacific Northwest, United States - 7_EM | ecosystem: Host-associated > Plants > Roots > Unclassified | place... | reverse complement strand
ACTAATCCCGACCAGTCCTTGACTACATTTATTGGCCAGGTCTAGTCACGGACATCAATTTAGACTGACCGTCTGGTCGTGCCTCCAAGACTTGACCGGCCGGACCATTCGGAACCCTGGAAAGAAGAGAAAGAAAAAAAAAAGGCGGAACAACGTTTGGATCACGATTCCCCAGATATGGCTAGACTTATGGCTAAAACCTTGTTTTTACTTCCTGCTTCCCTCCCTTCCCTCCTACCTTCTCTACCTTATCCCTACCCCTCGTGACCAAGCATGGAGAAAAACGGAAGCACTAGCCTACAGCACAGCAAATCAAACCGAATCCACCGACACATCGATAGAACATTTATGATCCCCTCTCAAAACACATTGTGCGTTCTCGACCTCGCCGATGCTCAACCTAGTACAATCTAGCACAATAAGAGTTAAATAAAATAAAAAGAAACGAGATAGGGAGAGAGTCTGTATTAGTACAGTACAATTGTATTGAACCCGCAAATGACAAGAGAGCAAGAAGGCGCCACCATTTCGTCCACGAAATCAATCTGCAATGCAAACCGGCACGATACGTCGATATCTTTAAACGGGAGAAAGAAGAAAAAAGAAAAGGATCGAGGGAAGAAATTCTTCAGGTGCTCAGAGTATCAAACTATACTTATCAAGAATACCTGGGTGAACATTCCTAAATCGATGCAAGAGCGAATTGACTAAATAGGCAAATGGGTGGTGCTTTCCGACATTTATAGTATGCGGCAGTCAAGTTATACATGGACTCATTCCGTGTCAGGAAACTCTAACCCTCGTTAAGACCTTCGGTCCAGAACAACAGATCATAAGGGCGGCAGAGACCAGCGTTCGCAGGCGGCCAGTCCGGTCAGGCTTGGGGTCCAAGGCGGCCGGCCTGGGCTTTCTTTGCGGCCGGCCGGGCCGGACTGAAAGCCTGCCGGCTATCTGCAGGCCAACCTAGCCGCTTGCTAACGCTAGCAGAGACTGTGGATTTCAAGAGCTTCAATGATACGGCATCTAATCAGCTGAATAGCCAGAAACCAATCAGGCGGGTTTACCAGACTTAACCCTTATTAAACTCTAAAATAAATAGAAAATTTTCTGCCTTAAATATCGAAATAGTCTCCTATAAGGCACCATCCACTTTAGGACTAAGTTGAGCTCACCGAAACTCATGCGCCACACCCTTGGTTACATAAGATTTTCTAAGAGCTCGGCAGGATAAAGGGATAATGATAATTGCGTATATACATAATCAGAGTGGGGAGGCCGGGTCGTGTCAGCGGGCTCTAACAGGACAGAGTTGGTTAAAGAGACGCGGACTTTACCTCGATTGCTTCCGATACGATAGTGCAAAATCCTATCTAACATCTTATCAGTCTCTTTAGCAGCACCTGCCCGACTAATTCAAGGACCCAGTGCATTTTGAAGCTGCTTTCTAGATAGAGAGATCCAACAAACGGGGCTGCAACATGGGGTTTTCATTTAGTAATTTCCTAAGTGCTAATACTTGGATTTATCCCTGCCTTATGCCGGCTATATGCGTGAATAGAACATTAAGTGGGTGTGGAGGCAAGCATAACATCGCTGCCGAGAAGTACGATAGAAAAAACTAAAGCGAAATGATCCATGGTATGGGGTTTGGTCTTCCGGGATCATGGCAGGAGAGAAAATTACGTTGCAGATAAGAAGTGGAGGGTGTGCATGATCAGTCACAGTCGCTACGGACCAAAAGACAGGCAAGTACCGGTATGACATATTATACTACACTGTACCGCACATGCATGCACACACCCCCAAGTTTTATAATCCGGTGAAGCAAGGAACCAGCCCCTCGTCAGTGTTGACCGTTTGGTAGGTGCTTTTTACCGGCACCTGCAGCTATGGCGCCAGAAGCCGCGGAGGGGGAACATGTAACCCTACTTCGTTTTTTTTTTGATTGGCTGAGAGCTGTCAACTAGACTATTTTGCCCCAACCGATTCATGATTTGCACGCAAGCCACGGTATGGTAAGGCGGGTTACACACTTCCCCTCCATCACTTCTTTGGCTATATCTACCTACCAGGATCGCTCTAAAGCGTCAAAACAACTTTCCCCAATCTCGCTTAAATTAAATCTCCATCTACGCAAAATAAGGAATTTTTGTACTAATACAGTCGCCTGCTCTATCATAAGCATTGTGGGCGGGGGTGAGCAACGTAGGGTACCAATACTACAAATAGTTCGCAGCTTTTTAGACTATCCATCCGTTGGGACCCAATGTCCCGATGTCGCACCAGGTCTAAGGGAGACAGCCATGCGTATATTTTAGACCCCTTATCGGAAGCATTGTTGATAATAAAGTTATTAACCTGACTGAAAGAGTTTTCATCATTGGAGAACATCTGAGAAAATTTCCGTATTTCCCTATCCAGGATTCCGTAGAGATATTCGAGAAGGAGCAAAGTGGTGATAGAATTTTGGTGACTGGTGAAACTCCAGCGCTGAGAAAGGCGTTGATGAAAAGCGGGGTTAAGTTACGGTAGTTGCACAGCCCTGTCGCTCGGCTCGGCTCTGTCCAATCATCCGAGGCCCGCTGCAAGTTGATTATTTATATTCTGCGTGAACAAAATTAACCAAACACAAAAGATGCACCCTGCACTTCAACCCCACCAAGAAATTGCTCTAGCTTGACCAAATCAAAACCGTTTGGCCAACCTCTTTTTTGTTTAAGATACTAGACCTCGTATTCTCTGCAGTTAGGCCAAATACCCTTTTCTATCCTTATTTTGGTTATCAATATGGTAGGGTAGGTCGTTGTCATAACCCAAGTTTTTCCTCTTCGCTGACGTTCGCTTTATTTTGTCCACACACAATATATAAATTTATATCTTGGTCCACCACTAGCTAGCATCCCCATCAGTCGTTTAGTCCGTCGCCCCTTTCTTGCTCAGCGAGTCCTGTGGTCTTACCCCGATTGGTGTCATTTAGCTGTTTCTTTCGTTTCATTTGTTGTCTAGTCCTCTCGCAAGCCGTCGGGAGATGTTATTTCCTGCCCACCCCGCGAGATATATTATCGGGTGTTGGTCATTGGGCGGCTTTAATGCAGCTTTCACCGAGATAGCCTTGTAGTCGGTAAGTAATATATGCTGTGCCCCCACACTGGCCGCCAGATGAATGAGACTACTGAGGGGCGTTAAAAGCGTTTCTGCTATGCCCCCTCTAGGCCCGTTACTCATCTCTAGCTGAGGTAGCTGGTGGGTATCAGCTGCGGATGATAAGGTACTATTCATTAAGCCATTCAATTTATGGTAGCCAGTATTCTCTCACAGGTGTGTTAATGTGGTTGCTATAATAACAACCATCAAAAGAATCCTTGCACTATCGTACACCACATTTATCAATCTAAGAAAACACTATGTAGTTTATCTAGCGTTAGGGGGATGAGGGAGGAAGTAAAGAGAAGGAAGAAAAGGCGATACGAAAAACAAAAAAAAAGACATCCAAGTATCATAGCAATTAACAGAGAGAGAATTAAATATGACAGGATGAAATCTGAAATCCATAAACTCGGCCCCCCACAACAATAGAAACCCCCCTCCACGAACCAAACTCTACGGAAATTAGTAAACAGAAACCCACAGATCCTCACTCAAGTATGAAAGCAAACCGCCAAAAATACGCACCAGAGCATGACGTATACGAGTATTCCCACTCATAAGATTTCACTAATTGGCAGAGCGTGATGACTAAGAGTAGTCACTATGAGCAGAAGGAAAAGGGAAGGGGCTCAAATCGTACTGGGGGTTACCTTCTTGCAAGACTTTAGCAGCGCTACCACTCTTTTATGCCCATTCAAATCGGCATCCGAGAGCGGTGTTTGACCTTTATTGTCTGGCCTGTCTGGGTTGACCTCTTCCCGCGCGAGTAGCATTTTCACCACTCCCGCGTCTCCATCCTCAGCGGCATACGAGAGCGGCGTTCGGCCTTTGTTATCTAGCCTATCAGGGTTGACCTCTTCCCGCCCGAGTAGTATTTTCACCACTCCCTCATATCCATCCCCAGCGGCATACGAGAGTGGCGTTCGGCCTTTATTATTTGGCTTGTCGGGGTTGACCTCTTCACACCCAAGTAGTACTTTCACCACTCCCTCACGCCCATACCAAGCGGCCCAGGCGAGCGGTGTTCGGCCTTTATTATCTGGCTTGTCGGGGTTGACTTCTTTACGCCCGAGTAGAATTTTCACCACTCCCTCATGTCCATCCGAAGCAGCAAGCGAGAGTGGTGTTCGGTCGTGACAATCTGGCTTGTCAGGGTTGACCTCTTCCCGCCCGAGTAGTATTTTTACCACCCCCTCATGTCCATCCCAAGCGGCCCATGAGAGTGGTGTGTGGCCGTCGTCTTGTGGCCTGTCAGGGTCGACCTCTGCCCGCCCGAGTAGTATTTTTACCACTCCCTCACGTCCATACTCAGCGGCCCACGAGAGCGGTGTTTGGCCGCCATTATCTGGCCTGTCCGGGTTGACTTCTTCCCGCCCGAGTAATATTTTCACCACTCCCTCACGTCCATCCCAAGCGGCCCACGAGAGCGGTGTTCGGCCGCTATTATCTGGCTTGTCGGGGTTAACCTCTTCCCGCTCGAATAGTATTTTCATCACTCCCTCACATCCGAACCGAGCGGCCCACGAGAGCGGCGTTCGGCCTTTATTGTCTAGCTTGTCTAGGTTGACCTATCTCCGCCCGAGTAGTATTTTTACCACTCCCTCACGTCCATACTCAGCGGCCCACGAGAGCGGCGTTCGGCCGCCTTTATTTGGCTTGTTTGGGTTGACTTCTTCTCGTCCGAGTAGTATTTTTACCACCCCTTCATGTCCCCCCCAAGCGGCAAGCGAGAGCGGTGTGTGGCCGCCTTTGTTTGGCTTGTTGGGGTTGACTTCCTCTCGTTCGAGTAATATTTTCACCACTCTCTTATGTCCATACTTAGCGGCACGCGAGAGCGGTGTTAGGCTGTCATTATCCGGTTTGTCAGGGCTGACCTCTTCCCGCCCGAGTAGTATTTCCACCACTCCCTCATGTCCATTCCCTGCGGCCCACGAGAGCGGTGTTCGGCCGTGATTATCTGGCTTGTCGGGGTTGACCTCTTCTCTTCCAAGTAGCACTTTCACCACTTCCTCACGTCCATTACGAGCAGCCCATGCGAGTGGTGTGCAACTGAAAAAATCTCCTTCGTTGATATCATAGCATTCCATCCCTATTAAACCGGTAACAACCTCAACAATTCCGAAGAATGATGCGCAGTGCAGTCCACTGAACATAGAGAGAGCGTCGAAACGCCAATGAGGGAAATTCTTTACTTGTGCTAAAAGCAATTTGATCGATATCCGGCCATGATTATCTTTTAATAGCTCCAGCGCAAGTGATATCCCGTAGTCCGAGAGCTCCCTTTTTGCATGCACTCCCCAGTATAAGGAACAATATTCTAGAAAGGGCGCCTTCCGAGTATCGGGAGAAGGAACAGTCGAAAACGCTTTGACCTGTTGGGAATTCAGATAGGTCAAGCAGATTTCGGCCATTGCTGAATGAGGTCTACTGAATATATCGGGGCCAGAGGAAAGATACCCCTGGAGAGTAAAGTGGATCAATCGCACGGTCGAGGCCTCCTTATCCACAGTGATAAGCCCTTGGCAGCAGCTCACCAACGTCATCATTGAAGGGAGATTGCCAACTTCGAAATCCGTGGAGCCTAGCTGGACCGCAAGGGCATGGCAGAGCTCATCCGCTCGCAACGGTCGTTCAGCAAGGCTGATCCACATCAACGTTATCATCCCGAGCCTCGATTTGTCCCCATCTTGCGCTTTTATCCGTCCGATTGTCGCATCATAAACATCTCCCAGATCCAACCCACTCGTCATTTTATTTAGCTTTTCTCGTCTCCGAGAGATTGTCGATTCGTGTAAGATCGCATCGACGCTCAAGGAAACTAGTAGAAACCTAGATGCATATCTATTAGCGGATTGTGTGTGGCGGGATTCTTAGCACCATTGTCCCTACATACATTTCGGACATATTTTCGGGAATCTTCTCCAGGATGTCTGCCTCTAGACTTTCATCCATAGCTTCAGGAGTTTCATCCTCGTCTAGTCTAAGACGAAGGTATTCGATGATATCACCTTTTCTGGTGCCTACAGATACACTTATCACTCGTCCAGCAAGACGCTTTTCAACCTCTGGCAGAACATGAGGCCTTCCAATGATAAATACTCGTGTGCGCGGGGATGTTTCGAGGATTTGTTGTAGCGAATTAAGAAGCTTGGCTCGATGCGCCGGTGCACATTCGTCTAAAGCGTCAATACATACAAAGGTGTGCATTGAGGACGTGATGTTCTGTAGCATCTTCACGATATCAGGGAGTCGCGGCCCCCGTCCACCAATGGCCAGTTTCTGTTCTTGAAAAGCCCGTGTTATCTCCTCTGGAACCTTTTCTATTCCGCCAACGACCCGTCTTAGCAAGGAACCTAGAATACTGGCCACAGACTGCTCCTTTCGGGCTGCGAAGTCTAAGTAGAAACACGTAACGGCTATGTTTTCCCCCCTAGACTCATCGCACAACCTGTCCACCACCAGCGAACTAACATCGTGGCCTATTAGCACAGAGTCTCCTTCTTCTATCCCCCGTGAATAATTCTCGTTACCTCATAAATGTCTTGCCGACCCCCGGACCTCCATAGCAAAACAAGACTGCCTTATCACCTTCACCTTCACCACTCCAGTCATGCCAGCTTCTGAATTCTTTAATTTGCAAAAGCCATTCCCCCACATTTTCGGCGCGGCGGTCCTGAATGTCCCGATGGCGTAGCCTAGGCTCTAGGGGTGATAGCCAGGTCAGGAGTGGTGCCCGATCATCGACAACAGTATAGTAATTCCACACGTTATTATTAGAGTTAGTATTATTGAAGCAGTTGTTGTTATCATGGATGGGATATTGAGACATCTTCCGCTCTTTGGTGCTTGCACTGTTGTAGAGGAGGAGTTATTGAGTATGGTTGGTTGGTGGTGTTCGTTGAAGCTGAAGAAAAGCGGGGTCTTGCCAAGGAAAAGCAGGGGTCTTCTAGCTTTAAAGCAGCGTTGCAGATACCACTCCATAGAACACTGAAGAAAATTGTCGCACCATGCAAACGGCCACCCACAAAAATCCCCAAGCGCCTGCGGTAACGTAATTTACGGGGGTGCGGCTCTTCACCGGGATGTGGCTCACCATGGCCACGACTGGAAAACCAAATGCATATTTGACCATCTATATAAATAGTAGTGATATCATATTGAAAATTTGTTAGTAAGTACTTTTAAATATGGAGAATCAGAATATCTAGTTTTGATCTTTTTAATAAATTTTTGTTTCTTGGTATAGTGGTTTTAAGAATTGTGGTTTTTAAACAAGAGTCACAAGACTGCTCTTTTATCATGTGGTGTAAAAATTGAAATATATATAAGAGGACTTTAATAACCTAATAGATTAGTTGTTTGGGTCTTATATTCTTAGTATTATATGTTTCTAATGTAATTCACAGGCCTATTGGCATGTTATAATAATAAATATACATGAGAAAGGGTACATAGAAAATAGGCCATTTTTACTATGTGATATCTATTTCAGAAGTTGAGATATGAATTTGGTACTTTGTAATCTCCTTTCCAATACTACCTCACTAGGTATACCAATTTTGAAGTAGAATGGAAAAGTGGTTCATGTTTTATATTGAAGAGCTAGAAATTAAGGTTAAAATTTGGTGTGTTTGGCTCTGAGGTTTGAAATATCTATACCCATATGCCCAAACTGGCTAAAACTTATTCAATAGCTTTAACTATATTAGTAGACCATAAACCTCAGCTTTTAGCCTTATCCTGCATGTGTAGCCTATAGGGTTGAGGCTGAAGGGTAGTATTTCTCTCTAAATTACTTTCCAATAACTATGGAATAAAATTTGTAAAGTGTTTCCAACTGCCTTAAAAATTTCATATAGTATATTGAAATACCTGATTGAAGTATATCATAAAGTGTCACAAATGGTGACTAAGCAAGGCAGACTCTCAGATGACTAATAATTATTAGTCATTGGTTTGTTTTCTTTCACGCTATGAGATCAGTTGACTCATAGGGTTTAACATGACAAGGCAATAGCGTGTCATTGGTTTATTGTTATTGGTTGATATTTGACATGACGCACGATTATGGTCATGTGGTTTATTTATCTTGCACATGACTCATAGTTATGAGTCATGGGTTTCACACATGTGACCCCGTTAGGGCATATGACTTGTTTTATGGGTTTTGATTGGTTGCGAAATATGGCGCAGCTGACTCGAACGGGTCAGCTGATGGATTTCACACTATGACTCACTATGAGTCATTAGTCGCGTGACGCGAGGGTATGAGTCACACAGGGTTCGGGTTGAGGGAAGAACCCCTATATAAGGGCAACCTCGGGGTATGGGATTGGGGTATGCCTTCTCCAGAGAATGCAGGGCTAGACCAATCCCGCCTCCTCAACCCGAGGCCCACCCACCTTCCAACGAAGAGCTGTCCGATGCCTCCTCCGACTGTGAGGAAGTCATGAATGTGGGCCACGATGGCCGCCCAGCACCTTCTACCCCCGTAGCCCCTGCAACCCAGACTATCGACCTTTCCACCCCCAGAGCCCTCCAATCGAGATACACCCACGCCCCCCCCAGCGGCTCCCAGCCAGGGCCTACTGGCCACAGCCTGCCACCGAAGAGCCTCTTTAAACCCTCCGGTCCTCCCCGGAGATGATCAGAAACCCCCGCTGCACCTCATGCCACAGACTGGCTCCGGCGAATAACCAAACCCTCATTCAACACAAGAGCTTGGGTAACTGGCATGTGTTTCTTTCCTTATTTTCCTCCCTCATGGATGGCCCTCCTGTTGATATCATTCTTTTCCAAGACCCCCCCTCCTCCAAAGGATTCCTCCCTGGTTTTTCAGGTTTCAAGTCCTTCGCTCCGACGGTTGGCAGGTCCAAGGTGGCCTGCTAGGTTTCTCAGAAGTGTTTACAATGTTTTTGAGTATTACCTATTTTCTTCCCAGAATCGGACGATTTCATGGCCCTGGACGTGTACACACCCCTGGCATGTTTCGGCTCCACCTTCCCCCGCTTCATGATAGGCTATGCCTATGCAAGACCCCTCAACCATCACAGCCTTTCGGTCCAACCCGAAACCTCCTTTGTAAATTATGATTTCCACTACCTGGTCGCAGGCGACTTCAACATACACAATCCGGCAGTCGACCCATTCAGGATTCTCTCCTCAAGCGAGTAAAACGAGTTGGCCCCCTACTTTGACAAAGCCACTGTTTTGGGCTTCTCCCTCTTTAACACCCGCGGCATCTACACAAGGTTCCCTTTTGCCGGCTCATACCGGCCTAGTGCAATAGACCTGACGTTTGCAAACCCCCACATCTTCCCACCTTTCCGCCAATGGGATGCGACATCCCTCACTTCAATCGGCTCAGACCACGTTCCTATTCGCATATCCCTACAGCCCCTCTCCCCAGATCTCCCCCAACCCAGGCCAAAGTGGGAAGACACTGACTAGCCCGTCCTGAAGAAAACTCTTCAAGGCTGGCTTGTCCCCCCCCCCCCTGAAAGAGCCTCCCCCAAACAACTCGAGCACTGGTTCTCCTCCGCTGTGACCACTTCATGGCTGGTGGCGGGAATCGATAGGGTAACAATACTATCTCTATACCAAAGTGCGGTATATAACGAGACTAAGTACCTGAGGCTTAGCCTAAGTTGTTGTAACAAACTTGTTACTATATCGCAACTACCAAAGAGTTGCTAATAGCTAAGTATGTTTGGTATTATTGGATTCTCGAAGCGAACTGAAGAAGTAACTGTTCAACCAAGTATATTGAAAACTCTGTCTGTCGAAGTCTGCTTTCTCTAAGTTCGGAGAATAGCAGGTCTTAAATATGCTTGTCCGGCTAACCGGAGCCTTGTGAACAATAACCCTAAAGACTCCCAAACGGTAGCCTTGAAACGTTACATAAAACATATCAAGTATCAAACGATATCTTGATACAATAAATAAAACATACTTAGTATCAAACCATACACGAAACTACACATAAAACTCATGAGTATCAAATTCAATTATAAAACATACTGAGTATCAAACGATACTCGAAACCAAACATAAAACATCATGAGTATCAAACTCAATCATAAAATATACTGAGTATCAAACGATACTCGAAACCAACCATAACCCGTACCGGCTACACCCCCAAAACAAAATGGAACCATCATTTCAAATATAAAACAAAGAAACCTAAATCTCCTCGCTATCATAGTTGGTGTCCAAATGGGGTTCCCAGAAACCCAAATCCACCGTTGGCTCCTGAGAGTGCTGCTCATAACCATCCTTAGTAGGAGTAAAACAAACCGTCATATAAGCGGAAAAAACAGGAGGAAATTCCTCCCCTGGCATGTTGTCAATCCACCATGCCTGAACCAGGTCCTCCGCGTTCTCAAGTCCTTCCACTGGCTCCCAACTATTCTCGCTATTGTGGTACCCTTTCCATTTCACCAAGAATTGTCCTCTGCCATGTCTCGTCCTATGGTCGAGAATGGTCTCAACCCCTCATTCCTTCTTGTTATCAATTAGGATAGGTGCCGGTTTGGTGTGGGCCCTCTCAGGGAATCGGTCATCATCGTTAGAGTGGTAGGGTTTGACAACAGAGTAGTGGAATACTCCTCTCTGCCGTCGATATATCCTCGAGTCCATACTAAGTGTGTAGTTCTGGGTATGTTCACAGAATTCGATGACGTTTAAGGGACCTCTCCATCGTGTTTTCAACTTTCTGGACCTGCCAGATTCTGTCGCAAATTGGTCACCAAATATCATTATCATTCCCCCAATCTTAACGGGCTTGACTTCGCCTCTTCTCTTAGCCGCAGTCCTAGTAGATCTAACTCTTGCTAGCTTCAGAGCTTGGTACACCGCATTCCTGATTTCCTGGTGTCTGTTGTAATAATTGTCAGAGGCAGGAACCGCAGAAGGGTAGACTCAGTAGGTGTCTAAGAGGGGGTAGTCTCGACCATACACCACTTTGGATGGGGACATGTTGATAGTATCAGAGTAGCCAGCGTTACAATATGCTACAACTTCAGGGAGGGAGGTGAGCCAATTGGTTTGGCGGGGGTTGGTGACGTTTCTCAGGGCAATTTTGAGCTCCCTGATCTTCCATTCAGCCTGCCCATTGGTTTGGTGATGGCTGGGCACAGCCATAATGTGTTCGATCCCCATGGTCTTAAGTGTCTGGTCCCAGAACTTAGAGGTGAATCGTGGGTCAGCATCACTGACAATCAAGGTAGGTACTCCATGAGGCATAAAAATATGGTGCCGGGGTAGCTCAGTAGTTTGTACTGCCGTTTCAGTAACCCATGTTGGGATTAGCCAGCTGAATCCCACTGCTCTATCAACTACTACCAGGACCACATCCTGGCCCTTCAATTTGGTAAAGGGACCTATAAAATCAATAGCATAGCTTGAAAATATATTGGAGGGGAAAGGGAGAGTTTGGGCATGACCAGTTGGTAGAGTGTTGCGTTCTTTGTTGGCCTGGCATAGCTCGCATTGCCTAACAAAATCCCTGAAATGCTTTCGGATTTCCGGCCAGTTGATATATTCAAATGCATACCAGAGGTTCCTATCTGTGCTGTGGTGCCCCTTGGTATGGATCTCGCTAATCATTAGTTCCCTAAGTGTTTCTCCATTGATCCCATATCCCTTTGGTATGTAGAGGCAGTCCTCCCCTCCTCGAGTGGTGGCATAGAGTAAGTCATTCCTGATGCGGTAGTGTTGCATTTTTCCCCCTCGGGAGGTATTGCTAGAATCTTGAGCCAGTTGGTATACAGGGTCGTTCCCGTACCCTTTGATCATCTGCTCCCTCTATATAGTCTCCATCTCGTTCATAGCTTGAACCATATCTCTTTCATCCACAATTCTCTCCCGCCTTGTAACCTCGCTTTCCTCCGCTTCTGCGATATCGTTGTATACCTGGTAGAGGTTTCTGTCGTGGTGGGGTAGTTTTCGTGGTTCAATAACTGGAATCATGTTGTGGAAGGCAAGCGACCCTCCATAGAGCGGCTTGGTAGGTGAGGGTGTGGGGGCCTGGTGCACCGGGCACTCCGGGCTTTCACAGGGGACATCTGTAGTGGTGCAGCCTAGGGCTTCATGTAGTCTTCTTTTGATCTTTGACAGGTCTGGTCGCGGTCGAGGGGAGAGTATCGTTTCCTTATCGATCTCCGGATCCATAGCGTCTTGCATTGCTCCTTGCTGGGGATCATCGAGTGGGGGGCTACTTTTCAACTCGCCTGGGAGCCCTTATTCGTAATCTTATCATCTTCATGGACGGGGCACATTCGCACAAAACAATCTGACCAGTGTTGTGCTGAATGTCCGATTTCCTCGTCACTCCGGCCGCTGCTAATGCTCCGCTAGTCACCCCAATTGTTGATAGGGTCCTTATTTCTGTAATCGCTGGGATCAAGCGCAGCTCGATGGTTACTGCAGTTGCTGCTGCAGTCCGAGTGGTGATGGTTGTAGTTAACCTCGAGGGCTTCGAATCGAGACATGTCTTTTGGATCGGATTCGGTGAAGTGGTTAAGAGGAGAAGTGTCGTTCTTTGAATCTCGCTGAGTAGGGTCTTGCACAGTATAGGGATAGCTTTTGTCTTCTGTGTCACGGCGTGATAAAGCGTCAGCTCAATAGTTCCATTGTCCTGGCCGGTATGGGATTTTTGTCCTAAACTGGCCTATGTATCCTCGCCACCTAAGTTGCTTCTTTGTTGGTGTTCTGCTGGTTCTGAGGTACATCAGGGGCTCGTGATCAGTGACTATCGTGAATTCGTTCCCTGCTAGGAGGTGATAGAACGCTGTAAGGGTGTCAGCCATTGCCAATGCTTCCTTGTCGGTAGTGCCATAGTTCATCTGGGCGTTAGAGAACTTCCTACTGTATGGTGCTACCGGCCTGGCTGTATCAGCCATTTCTCCTTGTCCTACCCAAGTACCAACTCCTGTATCAGAGGGGTCAGTTATCAGCCATATTGGTAATACTGATTCATGGTCGATCGGTTTCATGATCTGATTGTGTGCTGCAGCTCGCTTAACATTATCCATGGCGTGATCATGTGTTGCAGTCTACACAAACTTCTCTGTTCCAGTAAGCGAGTTCAGGGGTGCTGTGATCGACGCCAAAAGTGGTATAAATTGGCTAATGTAATTGACAACTCCTAGAAATTCCTGTAATTGTTTCTTGTTCTTTGATGTAGTCCATGCTTCAATTCTCGCGATCTTCTTAGGTGATGCTCTTAACCCCTGATAGTCAATGATATGTCCTGAAACGTCCATGCTTGCGGCAAAGGATTCCTACTTCTTTCTGCTAGCATAAAACTGGGCTTGTTTTAGTTTATCGCACACCATTGCAATGTGATTCAGATGGTCTTGTTCCGTATCGGAATATATGAGGATATCGTCAATATAAACCCACAGGAATTGTCCTAGGTAGTCAGCGAATAAATCAGACATTGTTCGCATAAATGTTCCTCGTGCATTCATGTCTCCTTGTAGCATCACTTTGCTAACAAAACAGCCAAAAGGTGATTTGAAACCATTCTTATCAACATCTTTCGGTTCTACCCTGGTCTGAAAATTGGCATCACAGAGGTCAATCTTGCTTCGGTATCTCTCGCTTCCTAGCGAGTTCAGGATCATTCTTTGGTTTGGAATCGTTTCATCGTCTTTTATGGTTATCTCATTCCAGGCTGTGAGATCGACCAGTGGTCTCATTCTGATTTTATCTTTCTTTCCTTGAGCGAAGATAGGTGCTGCTCCATCGACCGCTTTCCGTTCGATAATCCCTTGTTCGACCTTCTCATGGATCCATACACTCATGTCCTTCACCCATCTTTCTGGAAATGAGTAAGTTGGTAAGTTTCTTAGTTTCTTTCCTGGTATTAGGCGGATTTCGTGGTTTATCTTCCTAAGTGGTGGCAGTCCTTCTGGTATGGCTTCTGGGAACACCTCCGGGTGTTGGCCCATTATATCTTCTGTGGTAACGACTGCTGCTCTAATATTTCCGCTGGTTGGTTTGCAGTTGATCCTTATTCCAACTTGGGGAAGTCAATAGCTAAGCCGCCGCATTTGATTATAGCTCCTTGTTATTTTAGGAATGGCATTCCTATAAGGGCGTCGTACTTCGCCAGGTTTCCTACTAGCATTTTGTTTCCTTTTGTCTGCAGTTTTCCTACTGTTAGGTTAACCGTGCATTCTTTATTGCTCTCGGATCATGATCCCTTCATGGCCATGAGTATCTTGGTTGGTTCCTTCAACTCTATGCATGGTATACCATGGGTAGTGACAAAGGCGGCGCTAATAAGGTTTGCTCCAATCGTACCTCTATCAAACAGGACTTTAGCTTCCTTTCCGTTAATGAACATAGTACCCTCAAGTGCATGATGTGTCTTGATTGTAGTAGGGCGAGTGGTTTTCGTAGCTACATAGCTGTCGAATTCCAGAGTATTGATGTATACCTCATCATATTCGCAGAGTTCTATTGCTAGATTGGATGATGCTTCCTTCTTGACCTTCGCCTTTCCGTTGTCCTTTTTGTTTGGGCAATCATTTGGAATATGTCCCTCACCACCACAAGTAAAACAGGCTCCAGTCTTTCTTTGTTCCTTCTTCTTGGCGGAGTTGCTATCGTTATTGAACTTCTTCTTTGGTTTGTGTTCTATCTTCTTGTGGTTGGGTTCCTTAGGTTGTTTATCATTCCGTTCCTTTCCATACGCTCCTGTACTTCGATGAATAGAGTCTAGTCTTTCTGCCATAGCAATAACAGTGTTGATATCCTCGTCTCCAGTGTACTGAGTTTCCACGTCTTGCCGGAGTCTTGGGTGCATACTGGCAAAGAATTGTTGTATGAAAGCGTAGTCACTTGTAGTGTCTTCTGGTAGCCGTGATCTATGCATGAGTAGATCTGTACCTATGATAGATATCTTCTGGACTTGTCCATTCCAGGATTGCCTGATGCTGTCGAACCTCTGATAGGTATCATCCTTATGCTTGGATGATTGGAATCGTTCCCTGAGATAGGTTACTAGTAGGTCTCTCGTGAGGTTTTCTCCAAATAGCTCTGCCACTTGGAATGCCGCTTCTTGGGCTTGTCCTTCTGTATAGAGAATCCAGTAGTTTCCTGATCCTGCAGCATTCTGTGATACATTGTGCAATCGTAAATACAGTTGGACTGAGTTGTATCATCTGTCGAATACCTCCGGTTTGAGGTCAACGCCATCACCTGTGAATTTCTTGGGTGATGGAACCTTGATGCTAAGCCTTGGTAAAGGCTCTGGTACTGGTACAGGACCTGGTCCGCCAGCTCCCTCACCATGGTCAGACATGTCGTCTGAGTAGCTGCTTGGGCTGTCTGGATTGCCTACCGGTGCCGCTACTGGGGCTTTGCTGGATAATCCTTTTTGTGGAGACTCAGGGAACCCGCCGGGGGTGACTGTCACTGCTTTTGCTAGTTCTGTTGCTGACTCTGCTAGATCTCGTTGAGCACTATCTCTGGCTAGTTGCCTAGCTGCTTCGTCTATTGAGAACTGTACCTTTGTAGGTGCTTTGACAAATCGTCCCTGTTCGTCTCTGGCTTGTTGTTGAACCTTTCTCTTGGGGGGGCTGCTCCCGCTGGGTTCCTCGTGTTCTTAAATCTTGATAACTTGTTGAAGTTAAAAAAATGTAACCACCTTCTGGGTGGTGGCGGAAATTGACAGGGTAAAGATACTATCTCTATACCAAAGTCCAGTATATAACAAGACTAAGTACCAGAGGCTTAAACTAAGTTGTTGTAACAAACTTCTTACTATATCGCAACTACCAAATAGTTGCTAATAGCTAAGTATGGTTCGTATTATTGGATTCTCGAAGCGAACTGAAGAAGTAACTGTTCAACCAAGTATATTGAAAACTCTGTCTGTCGAAGTCTGCTTTCTCTAAGTTCGGAGAATAGCAGGTCTTAAATACAC
>Ga0307507_10007354_pt1 | contig 16088 bp, 17 predicted proteins | sample 7_EM_MG_FD_207223 | JGI IMG/M metagenome (GOLD analysis project Ga0307507, IMG submission 207223) | Populus trichocarpa ectomycorrhiza microbial communities from riparian zone in the Pacific Northwest, United States - 7_EM | ecosystem: Host-associated > Plants > Roots > Unclassified | place... | reverse complement strand
CCAGATTTGCCCCCCCCCCCCCCCGGCATTGCGGATAAGATAATAATATTGCAATAAGATTATTGCGGATCCGGCTTTTGTCTATTTTCCATTCTCGTCGGTAGCGGGCGCACGATTTTCCTGCTCCTCCGCATATGTTACAGTACTATGTTATGTTACTAAAGCTACCAGTTAAAGTTCTTTGTTTGGCAACGGCGTTCTAATCTCTAGTGGAATTAGCTTGCTATATGTATAGTGTTGTTGTAGGGATTGGGGTATTTGGTGGTTTGTGAGGGGTGGGGTGCATACTGTGGTGGGCGGGTGAAGACGGATTTGTCGGTCTGCGGGGTTGTAGTTTTTGGGGGTAATTTTGGGCAGTGGGAGGGTTTTTTTTTCCCATCCGCCTTGGTGGTTGCTTGGTTGGGGGGATTGTGTGTTTTGGTGCTTATCCGAGGGTATGCGTTCCTCTCTGTGGAGGAAGTGAGGGGATATAAACAAGGGACTATCGGGGCGTTCTGTCGGATTCTTTCTGCCTGCGTCCGTTACATAGCAGAAACAATCGAGATTTCCTTAGTTCTACTTTTTTTTGTAATGCATTTTTAATGGTTTAGCTAGCGCATGAGACTGATGGACTGGGTTACCATAGCAAATGATTGACGGAAAGGGAATCTGTCATATTCTCTCATTGAACTGTTGTCATTGGCTAACTTGCGGATAGCGTTTACGTTGGTGCGGTGATAAGTTGTGCTTGCGCTCGAGAGGTGCAGGTGGGTTTTAAAGAATAAACTCTATGTTTTGGAATCGAAAATCTAGTAGCCATTTAAGCTGTGCTAGGCAGGCGGCACTCTCTATAGTTATTACTAGACAACAGAGTGTCCTTTCCTTCTCTGATACAGTACCGTATTTTCTCTGCGAATTCGCTAGCGCCGAATATCCCTATAAACAGTGTTCCCAAGCGCCCCTTCCGCCCTGTAAGCACCTACAGGACTCCAGTCCCGTCCGTCCTGGGCGTGTGTCCCAAGCTGTAGGGAAAGGGCGTCCGTCCTTTGAGAAAGACTACTGTCGAAGAGGGTGACTGTAGGTCCCTACAGTCCTCTACGGATTGGTAACTCCCGAACGGTGCATGCAGTCCTCACCCGTCTTCTGCAGTCCTCGCGAATTACCTATGGCCCGCCCGTCACTCGTCATTAGGAGTTACCTGGAAAATTGCGCTACCAGAGACACCCGCGGGGCCCGCCCGTCCGTCCCGAGTAGTCATCCGGACGGACGCCAAGATACCTGTCCGTCCCGTCCGGACTGGGAGTTTGGGTTCACTGCCTGTAAATTGCGACACCCAAGTCGGTTTACTCGAGCGGAGGGGTCTGAAAACAAAAAGCGTTCGCAGCCATTTATTTCAGATTAGTCCTAGTTAATTTAACGAACACTAATTTAAGGATTACCAATGAAGCGCCGTTCTGCGTGAGGGGGGATCTAGATGCGTAAGCTCTCTCATAGGAATCTCTCCTTTAATGTGGCTGTTTAGGAGGAGAATTCCGAGATATCCATACAGATGCCCTCTCCCAGGAGGTCTCGAGGGGAGCTTGCTGCTATCAAGTTTCTGAATTCTGTCTCCGCTACTTATTCATGCAGGTGTGGCAGCTTTTTTAATTTTAAGCTTTGATTTGCTTAGACGTGTGGTCTTTTACTTGATTTCTTACTCGTTCAATCGGGTAGGTTAGCCTCGCATCGTGAGTGGGTCGGGGTCGCTTGACTCCCTGCGCACCACTGCTTTTCACACCCACCCAATTATATTGGGGTCACCGCCCCCGAACCCATTTTCAGAAAAGGATACCGTATTTGTACTATTCCACTGCGAGTACTTGAGCAGTTCGAAGGGTGCTTGATGTTCTTGCGCTTCAGGTTTTCTACCAATGCTGTAAAAGCTATAGAAATCCACAGTCCCCGGAGAAGTGATAATATTTCCCGGCATGGTATAAGATTGCTGGTAGCCCACTGGACGTGTTGAATCTCATTAGCTGCCATTCGCAGTTCTGTTTACCCATGGGACTAAACCTATCGTTGTGTGATAGTTTGGTGTTAGCCGACGATCCGGTGGTGGGTTTCAAGAGATTTTACAGTAACTCAAGCGAAACTCCTCATCCGGCGTGAGAGCCTTCAGCTGCCGTGCCTTCCGTGGGTCAACCTTTGCGGCTCATGGACCGAGCTGGGTTTTGCTTAGGCGTGTGTCTACTTTGCCAATGGAAGCCGATTGGCACCTAGACTCCCCCTCGGACTCCGGTGGTTGGCTACCTGACGGTTGTAAAACGGACTGCTTGTGCATACAAGCCAATTATTGGCTGCGGCACTCGAGTACACTAAACCCTGCATGAGTATTTGTTACATGGGAAAAATATTTTAAGTCTGACTTATCTGATGTGCTAGGGGAACCTCTACAAGTACTCGTACAGTCGTGTAACAAAAGTCCTGGCACCCTGATTAAATTTGATCGTGCAACTTGCTTCATCTCAACCACCACTGATGGTGCTCAAAGCAGAAATGCACTCACAAGAAACATAACCTTCTGATTTCTATTCTTCACCTCTAATTCAGACTGAGGAGGACATACAAAGTGGTAAATTTGAGGCATTCCCATCGCATCACTCAGTCTGAGGGTGCCAAGACTTTTGTTACACGACTGTACAGTAATATGGCACGGGGGAACTAGATGGATAGCAAATTATTGACGCATAGGGAATCTTTCAGAGTCGCACATGGGAATGTTGTGGTGGGTCAGCTGGCAGATGGCTTCTGGTTTCATGTTAGTGGGATGCTAAGCTGTGCTTGCACCCGAGCAGTGTATGAGTAGATGCACGATGGAGCTTAAAGAATAAACCTTATGTCTTAAAATTGGGAGTCCGCTAGTCATTCAAGTTGAGTTGGGTAGATGGCACTCCCTACCCTACTCTTGAGTAGATTTATTGCCAGACAACTGAGCGTCCTTTTCCTCGCTAATATCGATATTACCCGGGAGGGATGGAGATCTTTGATTGCCAGCACAGAGGGCAGGGTCGAGAGCATAAAACGCGCGGTTTTTTTTTTGCGCATGATTTTGCCTTGGCGAGGAAATGATTGGGTAGTGGGATACAGCATGGTTCGCTGGCTGCCTGAAGGGGCTATGCTTTTCTCTGGTGGCAACGCAACAAGGGAAAAGTACGGTGACTTTATTCCTGAGACTTGAGCCTCGTAAAGTGTCGGTGCTCGCTTAGTGCCTGAAAAGCATTAACTTTTCGTCTTCCCTCACCATTCCTCAAACCTGCCCAAAAAATTCCCTTTTACCTCTCGTTACCCCCTCTTACCCAACGCAAGGCAACACCTTCACCACCACCTCCACGAACAACAAGAAGTAATATCCAAGGCAAGATGGGTTCGGCTGTATACCAAAATCCGGCCATTACCATAAACCAAAACGTCGGCAACGTGACGGACAGTTATAAGAATGTGTGGAATAATTGCGAGATATCGATGTCGGACGAGAAGCGTCAGATCGTGGAGTGGCTGTCTCCCATGGCACCTCGGGAAAGGCATCAGGCTATAAGTGATGGTCGGATGGAGGGAATAGGAAGTTGGCTTCTTCGCACGAACGAGTTTGTGAAATGGCATACGGGCGAAGATCAGGCTGTCAATCCTGTGTTATTCTGTCATGGAGGTCCCGGAGTGGGGAAGACATATCTGAGGTGTGTAAACTTAGCTCTGTTGGAATATCGGCGGCAGGCAGAACTAACTCAATGGCGGAAACAAAAGCTCTCTCGTAATAGATATACTATGCGATACGTTTGATGGGAGCGTGGCCGTCGCTTGTTTCTATTGTGACTTCCAAGGGCATAAATCCCAATCGGCGACTGGAGTGTTAGCAGCTCTCTTGAAGCAACAAGTGGCCGGGGTGGAACCGATCCCAAAAGTGGTAAAAGAGGCATTTGAGCAGGCGAAGGGGAAGGTTGACGGTCGGGCACTCCGGCTCCCAGAAATCTACACCATGTTAATCAAGTCAATCTCATCATTACGTCGGGGATTTATCTGCATCGACGCACTAGACGAGTTTCCCACAAAACATCGACCCGAACTTTGGGACTCGCTACAGTACATTGTCCGGGAGTGCCCAAAAATTCGACTATTCATTACCGGGAGGCCACACATTCGAGAAAAAGTGAAGAAATATTTCCCCGGATATCCCGATTTATCTTCTATAAAGCCCACCAAGGAGGATATTCGAGAGTATGTTACTATGAGGTTGAGAAAGGATTTGGAGTCCGATGCAATGGACGCGGAGCTGGAGGCCGATATTCTTAGAATTATTCCCGATAAGATCTCGGGGGTGTAAGTAAAACTTGTTAATGGTGGGTCGAACATTATTAGCTAACATTGGACTCTCTAGTTTTCTTCTCGTTTGCCTGGTTATGGACGCAGTTCTAGATGACGCGACAATACATCAGAGAAGACTAACGCTCCATAAAATGACTGGTGGCTTTGGCTTGGGAGACGCATATGGCACAACATTGGATCGCATAAGAGAGCAGAGAGGGAATAGGGTGAAGCTCGGAATGGAAGCGCTGATGTGGATTTCATGTTCGAAACGGCCGTTGAAAGCAGATGAGCTTTGCCATGCATTGGCGGTGGAAATTGGAACAACGGGCCTCAATGCCCACAATGCTCCCTCAATTCGGACCTTATTGAGTTGTACATTAGGACTTGTGACGATTGATCAACAATCACCAACAGTTCGTCTCGTGCATTTCACCCTTCAAGAGTATCTTGCAGCACATCCCAACTTGTTCATTACACCTCACTCGATGATGGCCGAAATATGCCTCACCTATCTAAACTTTCAATCTATTTGTGAACTTTCAATTCCCCTAGATAATATCCCATCGACAATGCCATTGCTCCACTATGCCTCGTGTTACTGGGGGTTCCATGCCAGGAAGCATGTAACGGAAAGTGTGAAACAGCTTGCACTACGACTTCTTCGGCTAGATGCGAACCACATATCGGCTGACATTCTCCTTCGCGAAAAGAGTGTTGACTTCTGGGCCTGGTGGGAACCCAACCAGCATGGTAAATATCCCAACCGACGGGTGTTTACTGGATTACACTGCATCGCATATATGGGGATTACAGAAATTGCGATAGCCATGATAGACATGAAAGTATGGGACTTGAACGGGTGTGATTCCAAAGGTGCAACACCATTAATATGGGCTATTAAATCCGGAAATCCCACGCTCGCAAAACTCTTTCTTAAGCAAGGAGATGTCGATCCTACTTTATCAGACAAGGAAGGCTAAACACCACTCGCACATGCTGCGAAGGCTGGACATCAGGATGTGGTGGAGCTAGTCCTACAGTGTGGGAATGTCAATTCAGATTCGTCGGATATATATGACCGGACACCACTATCACATGCTGCCCAATCTGGACATGAGGGTATAGCGAAGATACTGCTGGGGCGAGAGGATGTCAATTCGAATTCGTCGGATCAACATGGCCGGACACCACTATCATATGCTGCCCAATTTGGACATGAGGGTATAGCGAAGATACTGCTGGGGCGAGAGGATGTCAATTCGGATTCGTCGGATAAATTATATGGCTGGACACCACTGTCATATGCTGCCGAATCTGGACATGAGGGTATAGTGAAGATACTGCTAGAGCGAGGGGATGTAAATTCGGATTCATCGGATAAATTCTATGGCCGGACACCACTGTCATATGCTGCCGAATCCGGACACGAGGGTATAGTGAGGATACTGCTAGAGCGAGGGGATGTAAATTCGGATTCGTCGCATAAATTCTATGGTCGGACACCACTGTCATATGCTGCCGAATCTGGACATGAGGGCATAGTGAAGATACTGCTAGAGCGAGGGGATGTCAATTCGAATTCGGCGGATGAATGTGGCCGGACACCACTATCACATGCTGCCAGATCTGGACATGAGGGTATAGCGAAGATACTGCTGGAGCGAGGGGATGTCAATCCCAAATCTTCGGATAAAGGTGGCCGGACACCACTATCATATGCTGCCAAATCTGGACTTGAGGGTATAGTGAAGATACTGCTAGAGCGAGGGGATGTCAATTCAGATTCGTCGGATATATTCTATGGCGGGACACCACTGTCATATGCTGCCGAATCTGGGCACGAGGGTATAGTGAGGATACTGCTGGACCGAGGGGATGTCAATTTGGATTCCTCGGATGTGTTTGGCCGGACACCATTATCATATGCTGCCGAATCTGGATATGAGGGTATAGTGAAGATACTGTTAGAGCGAGGGGATGTCAATTTGGATTCCTCAGATGTGTTTGGCCGGACACCGCTTGGGCATGCAAAGGTGTTGGGGCGTGTCGGTGTGATCAAGCTATTATCAGAACACAGGTCATTTGGTCACCAAACATCACAAACCAACTGCCTGAGACCGGGAGTCTCTAGCCATACACACCTTCCAGTATCCACTCCAGCACCCATCCCCAGCCCTGTCCTGAGTGCTCAAGAGGACGTAGATTCCGGTCTCGTATTACAACAACAAGGCACCCTTCCGCACATACTGTTGGAAATGCTGCTCGCAATGCTAGAGTTTTTTTTCCTTTCTTTTGCTTCATGAAGTCACGGGGGTTGAGAAAGATGTTTCATTGATGGGCAGATGGTTAAAGGAAAGTATGGAGGCTACGGAAATGAAGGAAGAACAAGAGTTGGATACTAGGATCAAAGGCCGAAGGAAAGTTCAAGTCTTTGAGATGTACGCCCCTTCTTTAGGGATTTCAGAGAATGTTTCTTTCTTTTTATTTCTTTGAGGGATAGACAAGGTGATGAGGAGATCTGTGCTGATGGAAGTGAACACGAGTGATTATCGTTGGAAGGGCTGAGGATAGTGTTTTGTTTTCCATATACACTCTTGCTATTACCATTAGTTTAGCAAGCAAGCAAGTACGACGAATAAACCTAAGTTACCCACTATCGTTATCCTCTCTCCCTTTGTTGCCTTTTCATTGCCTTTTCAGTTCCGTATTATCTCTTATTTTGAAAATATACGACCAGCGTTCGCAGGCGGCCAGGCCAAAGTGAGACTGACCTGGGCTTTTTAGGCCAGGCCTTCGAGAAGCCTGCCGGCTTCTGATGGTATGATAATCCCAGTAGTACATAGAACGTTGTACTGGAGGAGCACATTAGGGCATGCATGGAGGTATAGGGCATGAGCGGATATGTAGGGCTCAACGTGCACGAGCAGAGTTTTCACCACTTAGAGTGATCTGTAGTTAGCAGCCTCCATAGCGAATACAACCACAACGAACTTTCCTCCCGTGAACACCTGCGCACGATCAATCGCCCTCCATCAACTTCATGGTGCCTAGCGGCGCCAGTAGGCTTTCAGTATATTCCTTATGACAGGTCATCATCCTGTTAATGGGTGGCTCACATCTACAGATATCTGAAGATGCCCGCAGATTTCAGCTACTTATTACCGCTTGGGCCACACCTTCCCAGTTGAACCGACTTATGATAGGTTTATACCATTATTATAAACAGCGATCGGGTAGGTTCCTGTTTTCTCTTCTCACTCGATTTATTACTCTAGTAAATTGACAAAAATTAACTAGGCACTATCGATTAACAGCAATGGAACCCTCCTTATCATCTACCGGTAACTCTTTCAGCACCACTTAAAGAAATTTCTTTAGATCAAATATTAATTTCTACTAGGTATTCTTCTATGACATTGTATTCACATTTTTAATTTATTCTTTGGTTTCATAATAGTCGCATTCGTGATCTATAACTCTTGGCGTTTCATCTTCTTATCTTATCTTAATCACATCTTATCACTCGAAAGCCGACAGATATCTGTGTTGAAAGGAATGGCGGTCATGCTTCCCGATAACTTGGAGTCGGAATGGTATGTGCGGAATGGTGGTATATGCGGAATGGTGGTATATGTGGAATGGCATATGTGGAATGGGATGAGCGGAATGGCAGGAATGGAATGGCTGAAATGAAAGCCGGAGGGCTGGGAATGCTTAGCATATAGAATAGTGTACACTCCGCATCATTGAGAGACAAGAATTTTCTGAGGGATGGATATTCACATGATTACGGAACTATGTTTATTGTTTATTTTCTTCAATCTGCTGTCCGGCCAGATAGGCCCTCAAAGCCGGACTGAAGTCCACATTCCGGCCTCCTTAGACCCCAAGCCTGACCGTACTAGCCGTTTGCGAACGCTGCATGCGACACGAGATCATAGAAGCCACTCCTTCCCCCCGCCCGACCAATCTCCATTGAATCAACGGCAAGCACACACCCTAGTATCCGCTCTAGCACCCATCCCACCTCCCATGCATCCCCCGATTCTACCATCTCGCAGGATTCTTGCCCCCTGAGGGGTTGTATTCTCCCACCAAGCACAAGGTCGTGATTAGCAGCTCTAAGAATGATGTTAGCACTAACATCTCAATCATTTTCAGCCAAGAGTTCCTTCCGGGAAACTTCGGCAATTGCCTTTACTTGGCCACAACCTTTATCACTAGGCATCGCACAGGCTGTTCTTGGTGCTATCGGTTGTGCATGAGCAATTAAGACTCCTTGATTTTATTGATTCTCGAAATAGTTTCGTCGATCTTTGGACTAAATTCTGTCCCCTCGGCGTGGGTATCCCGGATTCCGGTAGCGGCACCAATAGAAGCAAACAAAGGTAGAAATCATGAAGCTTAAGATACTCTGTTGAGGAAACATTTTATTAACAGGAATTTAATTCTAGGAATACAAGGCGGGGACAGAATACTGCAAAAAAAACAAACAACTAACCCAAGATATCGTTTTGGATTTGGTATGAAAGTTGTTGTCTGTCGGTCGCTAGGTCGAAGAAGCCCCGCGCCCCCACCAGGTACCGTGGGGTATGGAATTATGTTTATAGGCCTTTGTCGGTACCCTAGCTTGTGTATTGTGGTGGCGGTTAGTACTTTGCAGCGCCATTTTAGGGGGCTGTCGTCGGGGGAGAGGCTATTGAGGGGTATGAGAGGGCTGTTTCCTAGCGCTTCTTTCCTAAGAAGGCTAGAGCAGACAACGAAGACGATAGCAATACCCTCCTTGATGAGAAGGGGATGATAACAAAAACATGACAGTAGCGTTAATTGAATGCTTTTCCTCTTTCCTCTCTTTTTTCCTCTCTCTCTAGTGCAAACCCATGCAGATATGTTTGATCGTCGGGGTTTCGCGGGAGGCGAAACAGAATATCCATTTGACCGTGGGAGAAAGCGTCGATTGTCTACCTTTCCTGTTAGCCGTCAGAGAGCGAAGCTTGCCAAGCAATTTGATTCTCATTCCCGGACCGATAGCGTTTTTTCGGTAGTAGAGATGCTCCTACTTGTATAATTTCGTGTGGTTGCTTACGCCATGCTCATGATGTAAACCGGTTCGTAGCTGTTCATATGCATGGTGCCGGTCAGCCAAACCTGCCCTCCACCGAAAGTTCTCAGAGAATCGGAGGTATTTCAAGTACGCGTTGGGGGAGGGAATATTCTAGAGGGGGGGGGGTTAGAGAAGACGGATGATGATGATGATGGGGTCGCTAGAGGTGTGGAGTGCTGGATGTTATTTATTGATTGCTAAAATACTTGAGTATGGTAATATTTCGTTACTCAGATAGAACGCTTAGATTGTTTATCTTAGGTTGGATTAGAAGGTTTGTCTATCCCTTCCTCGGTTTTCGCTAAGATATTAATGATCCCCCGGCATGATGACCGCACTCCCGAGATTCCCTCCGCATAAACCTACTCGCCAACTACGTACTCGAATCCACCTCCTAGACAGGCGCTGGGGAGTAGCGGGGTATTCGGCATGGAATAGGAGGTAGAATCATTTGACTCTAGCTCAGCTGAGCACTTTCTCAAAGTGGGCTGAAGGCGTGGGGTGATGAGGGGCATTGCCTCGCCGTGCATCTATTGCCTGTGGGCAAAATTAACCGCGCACCAACGAAGAGGGAAAATTTTCGGCCATGACAACAACAATCCACCACCAACCCCACTATCATTAAAACTAAAAAAAAGAATCAAAAACTAAATACAGGGTAGAATACATAGTAGAAATTAATATTTGGGCTAGAGAAAGTTCTTAAGGTGGTGTTGAAAGTGCGGGGTTAGAAAGACGGTTGCGTTGCCATCGATCATTGAGACGCGGTTAATTTTATCCACAGACAATACGGTAATACGGTATTGTATCTGTGAGAAAGAAAAGATCCCCCACTCGTTGCGATGACAACCAGTGTGGGGGAGATCATCAACCCCGCGCTGCACGACTCGCTTAAGGAGCCCCACCTGAAGCAGGGACCCATGCACCCACACAACCTTGCAACCACCCAAAACATTCTTGCCAGGTGCAAAAACAACAAAACCCTTATTCTGCCCTTCCAATCTTCAGATCTTCACACCACCCGCGCAAAACACGCCAACTAGCCAACCAACCAACCACTTGTACATAGCCATGGTTTCTATTCGGCGGTAATAATACAGATGAGAATACAATGCCCTCATTCTTCACTTTTCAACAGGGTTCCTCCGATTCTCGTTCGCTTCCGCCGTCGGAGACGGAGTCGTTACGGTTTGGGCGTTTCAGAGCTATACCCTTACACCTACAGCAGCAGCAGAGAAGGAGCGTGGGTGGTTTATTCACGGGGTTTCCGGAGTCTTCAACACTGACAAGGCCACTGCTTTCGGGCGTTGGCGGTGGTAGTGGTCGTTATGGTTCGGGTTATGGCGCCATCGACATTTCACGAAATAAAGGCGCTGGGAGGAATGACGATGATGATGAAGAGGAGGAAGATGGGGTTGATGAGCGTTGGTGGTTGGATAGGGTGCTGGTCAGTCCCAGGAAGAAGACTGTGGTTTGGATGATGGAGAGATGGTATCGGCGGTGGGGAGTGTTGGTGGTTTTACCGGCCGGGATTGTAAGCCCCCACTCGGTGACGGCCGCTAGACGATGAACTAACAACGAGGGTGCGCTATCATAGACGATCGTTTGGTGCGGCATTCCGTTTCCAAAGTACCCGCTCAGTGCGCCGTCCCCGATACTAATAGATGTGCCTTTTTCGTCAGCGCACGTTCACATGGAGTACCACGACAGGAACTTGCTCGGGATGCTATGGACCGCTGTCCGCAACGTTTTTGATGTCTTGGCGATTCGCGACATGCTATCTTCCTTCCTGCATTCGCTCGTTCCCCGCAGCGACAACGATGGAGAGGAGCACCAACGGGGCGGTGTGCCAGGCCACGGAGAAGCGGTGGTCCGCATAAACTTCTGGTTCTTCCTCCTGTGGTACTATGCATTCTACAACCTCGTCGGGCTCTTGTGGATTACAAAGCTATTTAACCTCTATTCCGTAAATTGGTACTGCTCCTTTCTACCCTGGAGAATGACCCGAGCTGACAATGTATAAATAGGTGGCCCAGTAGACTCGGTTTTCCCCCAGCATTCACCTTCTTCAACATCCTCCCTCTCCTCCTCTCCCTCCCAATATACCACTTCTTTCCGCCATCATTACTTAACCACAACCTAACCTGGATCCTCCTAACTTTCGCAACAATGTCCAGTCCAGTCTTAATCTCGCTTCTGGTCCTCCTCTCCGAACGCCGTTCCGCGCTGCGCACACACTCGATACGCAACCCCTTCCACACTACCTTCTCCCCACTGCGCTGGCACAGGCGTCAACGCTGGGGCTTAACCCGCTCCTTCACACGATTTATCTGGTTCTGCAGCGCGTTAATCCTCTCGCTAATAGCGTTTGTCCTCGGCGAAGCCTACGCAGAAGTCTACCTGCGCACACTCCCGCACACATCGCTAGAAACCGTAATATACGTCTGGAGCTGGATCGCTACGATTCACCTGCTCGACGCTTCGACTGGGTGGATTCTAGGTGCGAAGGTGGGCAACTACCCCCTCGGCTGGGTCTTTAAATTATACTTTGCGACAACGTATCAAACATACGTGCGCGCGCTATACGCCCGGCTGCGCTCACCGAGTCAGTTTGCCTATTTGCAGTTGCTATCGTCAAGTATCGTTATCATCTACCACCCACTTTCTATGACCCCGCTATTCCACAAGGTCTATACACGCCTGCGCTTGACAAACCAAACCTACCGTGAATACCAGAAATTCCTCGGTCGGAGCTTCTTTGTACGCGGACTTGCAGAGAATGTCACGATGTTGGCATGGCTGGGGTGGGTGCTTGCCTTGCATTACGGGTGGAATAGAGAGGTTTATCCGTACTTTTCGTTCGATGAGTTCAACTTCAAGCTCACATTTTACGCATCCGTCGTGACGTGGGCATGTGAGGTCGTCGCCGGATGGTGCGTTAGGGGGATTGTGCGGAGGGGGTTCGGGTTCGAGGTTATGGGCGAGGGGGTCAAGGATTTAGTGGGATTCGATGGGTTGTTACCAGCCGTGTTGGCAGTCCAAGTGCATGTTTTGCAGAATATGCTGGTTAGTATTGCGCGATTGAGGTTTTAGGATGCACATAAATTCCCATGATGTGATGATGTACAGTTATAAGAATAGTTATGAGTTGTATTATATATATCAAGCGCGCAGTAAACTCATTTGTAAGAAGTCGAAGCCAGTCGCCTACCCCTAACATCCGGTCCATTCCTATAGTTCTGATATCTTTCGCGAGGTTCGAGGGGAGATAGCCATTCGAGAACGGCGCGTTTTCTCAATCGGTTACCGATATATCGCAGTTTTTCCACACTTTTATTGAAACTGCCGGCGTGACATTACCACAGTTTGCTGGTTATTGAAATAGCGGGGGTTTTAGTGTGAACAACTGAAATCTATCTCCTATAATGTATAGTATCGGTTTTCTCGTTTAAACGCGTTCTTCTCGGGAAGGGCGGGCAGACTGTTGAGGTATGGTACTTGTACCGTACCGGTAGTCGATGGACTTGGAGGGGGGAGGTGGAGATATAATAGAATAACACATCAACATGCGGTATCCTTTGCCGCATTAGTGTTAATTACATAGTGCTATAATACTATGCTATCCAATAGATCTTCACGGGATCTCTAAAACTAAATACGGCACATGGCGTATATTCCATTTTATCGGAGAGGTTGGATTCTCTATTACTCGCTTACGGTACTCCAAGTATGGACTGGCGCATTACCCGAGTAGAGAGAGGTTCTTATCAGTGTATTAAAGTACAGTGTGATATGATATGACTAGCTAACGTTTAAGTTGGAATCGTCCGTGTGGTGATATATCACGACTAACTGAACTCAACATATCATACTGAACCACAGTTCATCACGGTGGAATATACTAACTACACTGCCGAGACAAACAGCAATGTTATACAGTATTATACAAGTAGTAATTATAAGACCGCCGAGGACTCAGAATGAATGAATAAAGGGACGAAAAACGAAAAAGAAAACGAAGAAGAAAAAGAAAAAATGGAATGGAGAAATGGAGAAAACCCTGTCTATCTATCATTCGACCCTAAGTAGGAAGGAAATGCTGCTATGCTAATACAATGATGTACGTACAAAATAATTTTATTATTCCTGAACGAGAAAGTAAAGAGTATATCGCCGTCTATAACTTCGCAGGAGGGGGGAGGGAGGGAGTGCTCTTACAATAAGATAGTAGTAGGGAAAGTCAATTCATTTAGGGGGGGGGGACCGGTCACAAAACACAAAACTCCTGACGCTTTTAGGACGCCGCGGACGGGACTATAGGACGGGACGGTTGGGAACACTGCCGGCGCTGTCTCCGGTGGTGGTAAAACCATTCACGGCAGTAGTTGCAAAGTTTAATGACCGTTTTCCTTTGACCTCATGATCTGCTAAGATAATACAGTCCACTCACCTCGTTCCGTAGATGTGTTTGTAGTGCATTGCATATTTCAGCGGGAAGAATTTAATTAGTAAAAATGCATTGCAAAAAGGAAATTGTCACAATCTTGATTGTTTCCAGTAATCGATACTAGTGGAAATGAATGCTTGGGCAGTTCATTGCGGATAAACTAGCCTGAGCCAGGCATTCAATACCTCTCAAAATCGTGAATCCTTTATCGAGAAGGATGACAGGAAAAACAGGGGGTGTTAAACCTAGCCCTACGGAACATCAGCGCGGTCAAGAAATGATTACCTGTCTAGTGTTTTTTGTATTTGACATGATTGCCCCGCGCTTTCTCTTGTTGAGTGACGTCTACGAATGGAACGATTATTGTAGGCTAAGCAAAAAGGCCGAATTTTGGCGGAACTCATGACAGCTATTCCAATAAAGGCATTTCGGATAAGAATACCTGTACTCCTGCACACCTCAGAAACAAAATATCAGACCAAACTCACAAGATTAGCAAGGTGGTAATACTAGACAAATAGTTACGGAATACTCAATTTACTTAATGGAAGTAGGCGAACGAGCTCAAAACTAAGTTTTTGGTGGGTTGGCTGCTAATGGTAAGGAGCCGCGGGCTAATACTAGTAGGCTCGCCCGTCCGCAGTAGTCCAAGGGCGCGCTCCGATAAATCTTAATTCCACCTTCATCCATATTGCCTGTCCGCTCATCAAAATTATCAGTTACTGTTGGTAACAAGGCAATCCCAATCAGTGTTCTCAGCAGTCTACTCGGTCCGTCTTGGGGGTAGGGCGGGACGAACTACGGCTCATAGTTGGTCCTTTTGGGGGTGCTAGGACAAACTGCACCCACGAAGGTGAGAACCGGGAGGCTGTAGGAGATTATAGTCCTAGCGCTTGGACTTCCGGTACGAGCCTAAGTTGAAATCATACACCTCCGAACCGATCGTTATAGCATCATGAGACATCACTCTTGCTGTCCCCCAGCGTCCCCTACCATCCCCGTCGTCCCTCACTGTATCCGGCCTTCCCCTGCAGTCCCCTGCCGTCCTCTATCCTCCCATGCCATCCTCTGCCATCTCCGCCGTCCCCCTGCCCTACCCTGAACACCCATGTCTCACTCTATAAGGGCCCTCGGAAAGTTGGGAATAATGATCCCAATCCCAGCATAATAGTCTGAATCTACCGAGATTCAACTATAGCATAACGAAGGTGATCTGCCTTGCTACTTATGCATGAGTAGATCTTCCTGTTGTTATGAAAATTATGTATTGACTTTACGCACCCTGGAAGCTCTTATGCTAGAGGAAGATGTTGAGATCTTGATTTAATCTTCGTACTTATGGGAAAATGGTATTCCTATACATTTATCAGAAATATTTCGGTGTTCCGTTTCTTTCCCCTCACATCCTCGCTTCGTTCACCGCGCTCCCTCTCTTCCGTTCTAACCTCGCCTAATCTCTTCTCTTCCTGTCTCTTGGTTGCTCTTCTGTTCACCCCGACTTCTTTTCTTCCATCCTAGATTCCTTCTCCGACTTCTAAAGTATTCTTGTTTGTTCTTTATGCGAGAGATAATAAATTCGAGAAATATGGTTATTATTCTCGATGTGCCAAGGTCATTCTATAGATCACATCACTAAGCGCAGGTGATTTGGAATAAATGTCAAATACGGAAGCTGTGTAGGATTATTAACGAGTTGTTAGGGCTAGTCTTCAAGAGTTTCATCCTTGTCACCATTTGAAAAAAGGCATCTCCCCGGGAAACTCGGGTCGCGGCAATAGTTGCCCTCCTTAAAGAAGATTGGGAAGTGATGGTAAAGGTAACCACATGAAATTGTTCTTAATGGCAAGTGTCGTTGGTTATAAAGAAGGGGATCACCAGTGGGGGGCCAGGGATGAGTAAAGATGTATGGTACCAAAAACACTACCCGTAATTCTCGCCCAGAAGCCTTGACTAAGTGGTGCCTATTAAATCCACACTCATTCAGATTTCCCCTTTATTCATTATTTGGAATTTGTTCTAGCTGGGAGCTCTGATATTCTAATATGAACATAGGAGACGATTTGATTGAAGCTGGTTTACAATATTAACGTTAAAGTACTAGGACAAAGCTATTCGTCCGATCGGCGGCAACCGGGCAACCCCTCAAAAAACCCCACCTCAACGATCAACCACCCCTCAACAACCATGCCTCCAGAAAAGACTGGCAATCTCACAGAG
>Ga0307507_10007353_pt1 | contig 16093 bp, 9 predicted proteins | sample 7_EM_MG_FD_207223 | JGI IMG/M metagenome (GOLD analysis project Ga0307507, IMG submission 207223) | Populus trichocarpa ectomycorrhiza microbial communities from riparian zone in the Pacific Northwest, United States - 7_EM | ecosystem: Host-associated > Plants > Roots > Unclassified | place... | reverse complement strand
TTCAACAGAACACACGGCGCGTACGTGCCCTAGACGGCAGGCAACTAACTAGCAGATAGCTACACTAAATACAATTGTTCGTGGTTGAGTAATTCCTGATTTTGCGATCGCGATTTTAATAGGGTGGCCCACAGGCTTGCATGGCCCATAGGCTTACCGAATACGTTACCCAGACTAAGAAACCTTACCTCAGCAAGCTCAGATCATAGAATCAATTAGCGGATATCGCTAACCTTTTTGGTCAAAAAGTTGATTCTATGATATTACAATCTTGCTTTTAGATGTAACCTACGACTCAACTTTTACACTAAGTGCACCTTCGATTGTGACGTCCGGAAGGAAACTTGTAGAGTCGGTGGGAAGAGGCATCTGTAAGGGTATTGAGAGAAGCTTGTAGACACTTTGGGTTGCATTAGACGTAGCAATTAAGATGTCAATGATCATAATGAACAAAAAACATGCGCATCAGCGGCTTAATCTCCACGGCTTGGCTACAGGCTCGGCCGTGGACATTCGCGAATGTCGATGGGGGTTGTATGTGTCACGTGCGGCTCAGCGACTGGGCGGGCGCTCAGCCGCCCTCGCAGAATGCAAGGTCTATCATAAAACTCACGTGTCGTGGATGGAACAAGCGCCAGAGTGATTTTCCAGATGTCACACGTTTGATGCGATTCAGAGCAACTTTCTCGTCCTCCTTAGTCGAAAGATATGGATCAAACGAGTCGGGAATCATCTCAAGTGAATGCGCTATAATTTGCGATGTTAATCTGTGGTACAACGTCATGTCTGCTGGGTTACCGTTGTCGTCACAGCCAGCACACATGGTCTCCCACAGACAGCTGGCGTGTTTGCTAGGTGAAATAGGAAGAGACCTCTCCGGAGGTTCAAGAAAGCTGCGAGCCACGTGTCCATTAATAATTTCGGGGGACATACAATTCCAACGCGCAGAACTGGGAAATAACAGAATATCTACAAATAAGGTCGGACCATGCTTGGCATTCAGATCGAATAGGACAGAGGGCGATAGATCTCCACTGGCCCTATACTCTGCACCCCAGAAACGACGCGCTGAGCCATGCTCGAAGACACCCCTCGTTTTTGCTGCATCTAGCTCGGAGTATTCCACTGAGCCCATCCATGAGGAGAGTTGTTCTGACGATCCCCATCTTTCAGCCCAGCGACGAAGTATAATATCTATCCTCTGTTCCTTAGCGATATAATGCCATATGAAGTCTGCATATACCTCTATGGTAGTCTTGGTGTAGTCTGGACGTATACCAATGGGGTATGAGAGTCCCAATACGCCATAGATGATATCTCGGGCATCCGTGGCCTCAAAAGCTGTTAAGGTGCAGATTAACTCGTCTAGGGGGAATCTTGCTCCTGAACTGCCACGGGCTTTTCGTTTGCGAGCCTCTATAATAATTCGTAGCAGCTGCGTGGCACTGGAATGCTCGAATCTGCGAAGAGCGGCCTGCACTGCCTTTGTAGCAGTAGAATTAGAGGTCGGTGCGCAGGCACCAGTGGCCAGATCTTTCGCGATAGATATCGCTTTTATAAGAGTCGAGAATCGCAGCTCTCGGGATCCGCATATAATGAGTGCGCTTCGGGCCAAAGCCACTTCCTGAACCACCCATATCCGGGAGAACCATTCACGACCAATGAGTCGCCATAGTGCCGTAGAACCCCGAACGAACGAGGGCTGGAGATTGGAGATATCATCAGAGCAGCCTGGCCGCAAGGTCTCAAGCATAGAAACGAAATCCATAGCGAAGTTGCTATCGTCTTTAGCCTCGCCCAGCCATACGATGACTTTGCCAGCGCCCTCGTAGATGTCCCTCATGTATTTGACTTGTTCGCTCCTCTCATGAACATCGTCCTGATTGATGCACACGGCATCCACCCAGAGCGCTAGCGGCGCATGTTTTGACCGAAATTCGATCAGAAATTGGAAAAGGTTCAGCCTAATGAAGAAGATGTTGTCATCAAGCAGGATTTGACAGCTCGGAGGCTCAGTACCCCAGCAATAGCTAAGCGCATAGTAGGGTGGTACACTGTCCCTGTCGTAAACTTCAAGTTGGCAATGGATCTTGTCACCAGTAGTCCCTGGTAGGAGTTGCAGCAAGCGTAGCTGGTTGCTTCCGATCGCGGAGTACCCGAGCTCGTAACCCGGACCTCCAAGTCGGTAAGAATATAATGTCGCTGATTGCATAATTGTCCGCTAGGATGTTGAGGTGCTTAAACATGAAACGTGTCGATAATCGAGATGATGAGATACCTGGGGATTGGAAGCTGTGCTATTGAATACCCACTATTTACTGGAAAAGACGAAGCAGACGACGCCGATTCAGAGCACAGAGGCTTCGGCTAGCCATTTTCTAGTTTGATGGAAGGGAAATATCGGTCAACACAATCAAACCATTCTAAACCCGCATAATTTTATCCCATGCTCTCGCAGGATTGTGGTCCGTGCGCGAATATCAAAACATAAGTAATATCTCCACCATGGAATCTATATACCTTCCTAGCTTAATTGTATACCACAATGGGTCGTAAACGTACTTCTAGCAGTAGACACCAAAATACAACATTTTTGAACTTTATTATCACGATTTGAGATGGCAATTGTGACTTTGAATTCTTAGCTTTATGTTGCCAAGACTCTATTTGATCTAGGGCTTCTAATTGGTTCGCTGGTGCGAGAGCCTTTATCGACCGCGCATGGGATACTATAAGTTACTAGCATCGGCATTCGGTCATAATGGCTTCGTAGTTGCGTTGGAGAGTCCAATGAGTCTCTTTCAACTATATTGACCTGAACGGATTACATCAAACGGATTGTTTAGGCATTTCTTGGACTGATGCTCGAATTTTATAACGGGCTGATTGCAGCTAATTTGGAAGGCTGTATAGTTATCAAAAGAGCTCGATGTTTCCTCAATATCGAGCAGTTTAATTTCAAAGATAGAATCGGCGAATTAAGGCACAAAACAACAGCGGAGAATATAAGCAAGAGGTTAGTGGTGGGCTAGATTGTTAAAGGAATTAAACATGTATGTATAGTTAAGGTCATTCACGGATAGAACGGAATCAATTTCTCTAATTTTGTATTTCAATGCCATTGTTATGAGTATTGGAATTCACTTTCTTAATACTGGAGTCAAAGGAATAGTAGCACAGGAGTAAGGGTAAGGTCACAATAATTTTGACAGACTTACCTCGACGTGCCACTGTCGACAAAACTAGGATGGCTAGAGAAGCTTGAGACAGTATACTGGCAACAGGCACTACACCCCAGAGAAACAGCACGAGAATGATTGAAGCAGATCACCAATGGTTAAGCGGAACATCACCCAAGTGAAGCCTCCATTGTATTTGTGATCGACTTTTGCTCGTAACGAGCAAAGCCAGCTCCGTTGATAGGCCGCATATGGTGTATATTTGTAGCTACAAAAAGACTCCCGTGAGTATGCGCCGAACCGACATCGAAGTTGAAAATGCTTGCTCTCGTGCCAAATCGTCCCCCCAGTTATCGTATCCATCTACCGCACGATACCCTCGAATCGGTTCTTGTACCACTTAATCGTCTCGTTCTGATTGATGCGGTGGGAGGCGCCGATCCTGCTCTTGCATCGCCTCCGCTTGGCAACGCGCTCGCCGGGACGGGTCCTGCAAAATTTATGTTATTCATTGACCTTGAGTAGTACCTCGAATTCCGTTCGAAGATATGAAATGAGTTGTCCTCGCATCTCATCCTCTTGCAGATGTTGTCCACTCACATGCAGCAGTAGAAGTCCATTCCGTAGATACCAATCGCCGGGTCATACTTGATACCCAAATCGATGTGTTCACTGATACCAAAGCCGAAGTTGCCAGTCTCGGAGAAGTTTCGCTTCCTCAACTCGTATTCCTTGACCTTCAAACCACGCTCTAGAATTTCCTCGGCCTTGGGTCCACGGACGGTAACGTGCACAGAAATTTTTTCATTACGACGGATACCGAACGTTCGGACGGTGTAGCGGGCCTTGCCTAATAGAAGGAGAATGGAGTTAGTAGAGGGAGTTGTGAGATAAGTGATTTTAAAGTAGTTGTGTGCTAATATTTAGAGAAGCGCATTGATTGATGGTTTGGACGTACTGTAGACGGGAGTTTGACCGCTCAATTGCTCAAGCACCTTTGCGGCACGAGTGAGTCTGTCACCAGATTCACCGACTGAGATGTTGAGGACAAGTTTTTGGATGCGCAGCTCCCTCATGGGATTGCCGCTCTTGTCCTTTGCGGACTCTGAGCTAGCCTGCTGGTTGGGCTGCTGACCTCGTGCCTATGATTATGATTAACAACTAACATTTAGGATATATCTTCAGGAATGTTTCCTACCATTGTGCTATGATGTGATGGGGTTAGTTGCTGTCAAGAGCAATGTTCATTTGGAAGTCGCCCAAAATCTGTGGTGTGCGAATTGCCAAGACGCTAACCAAAACAGTCATCTTTAACGAAGTGCGAGCCTCAAAGCTTCACTCTGAGGTCACTCTTCTGCCTCTACACCTACCGCTCAGTGATCGGTGGCACTCACCTGATACTTGAGGTTCTCAAGGTCGTGAGACTGTGATAACAATTTTTTGAGCAGAGAAGTCGTGTTTGCACGCAGAGTAGCAATCATGGCCGCGGCAAACAGGCAAGGAAAGATGGTAAGTCGCGCTCCCATTGTCCACATATTTTCAGACCTGAGAGAGACGTCTCGAAGATAGAGCCAGCTGACCTCTGGATTTCCAGCAAAATCTAGTAAGCAACCCCACATTACCTCATATCGGAGACGCAGCAAGTCTAACAAGAGCATTAGATCAACTACCGAATGAGGGCTACCCTCAATGATGGTCGACAAATGGCGGGGCAGATGTTGGCTTTTGACAAGGTTGGAGCTCTTATTCAGACTATTGGTAAAAGAATCGAGCTAACAATGTCATCTTTTCAGCACATGAATCTCGTTCTCGCTGATACTGAAGAATTTCGACGAGTCAAGCGAAAACCTACGAAAGGTGCCCAGGTCGCACCCGGTAGTTCTGCACCCACGATGATAGAAACTGAAGAAAAGCGCACTTTGGGTTTAACAATCGTCCGCGGAACTCACATCGTCTCCCTATCTGTAGAAGGCCCTCCACCGGCAGATCCATCAGCAAGACTTGGTACGTCAGCACCGGCTGGCGCTCCGGCAACGCTGGCTACAGGCCCGGGAATTAGTCGACCAGCAGGAAGGGGGCTTCCAGTGGGACTGACAGGGCCAGCAGCCGGCGTTGGAGGTCCGGGACCAGGTGGCTTTGGCGGATTTCCACCGGGAGGATTTAGTGCACCTCCTGGCTTCCCAGGCCGAGGAGGTCCCCCAGGTGGACCTCGTATGTCTAAGATCTTCTTATTTATCAATTTTCTATTACTAACTCTTTTACAGCTGGCTTCCCCCCACAAGGGTTTCCAGGTGGACCCCCAGGTGGACCGCCACGTAAGTTCCAAAGGACTATATGAATACGGTTAAGATCGCTAATGCTGCTGCAGCTGGATTTCAACCACCGCCTGGTTTCCAACCTCCTGGGTCAGGTCGAGGTTTCCCACCTCCAGGATTTGGAGGGAGGTAGAGCACGATTGCGATAATATTCGGTCAAAACCTGACTTCAGGCCAAATGGAAGTCTATAAATTATACAACATCCAAGCTAACTTACAAGCTTACCCTCTGGGCACGAAGCAAGAATGAAGGTCACGCAGTTACGGAGAGGTATAAATTCTTGGAGGGGTTTCAGCCAATCATGCCACTGCCTGCATTTTAACCAGCAAAAGTACTTGGGTGTTAAATAGAAGAACAATGATACCATGCATGAGAGAATAATGACCAATTCTAATCCAGCCAACGCCTATTCCGTTTATACATTGAATTTGAAGATGATGACTTGAAATTCGGCAGACTTTGTGAGCACGTGACACATGGTTACTCCGAAATAGGACCCGCATCGCACGGTTCGGGTCCCGGATGTTCAACCAAGAAAGTCGCCGCAAGCTATCCTCAACTCAATTCTCACTCTCACCTCCCAGCACACATCCTTCACCATGACCGCCGCAGTGAAAGCGCTCAATGCGAAGATACGGTCGAATAAGTACCTCGATTACTTCTGCTCGACCCGTATGTAACTTACAGTCCTCTTCCTCTCTCTTTCAGAGTTTCGACCGAAATTCCGGACAATATCGGCTTTGTGAATGTTTGCTAATTGATGGTGATATTTTTGGAGAGCAGACTTCTGGGGTCCGGCGAGTAACTTCGGTATCCCGATTGCGGCGGTCGCAGACATGACGAAGGACCCTGAGATGTGCGTGTTTCCATGATGACTCCGAGTAGCGCTCAGCATACCTCGCCCTTCAACAACTTCCACAATGCCTCCAGTGCCTTTTCTGCACGTTCCATAAGCACATGCTCCAATCCTGTCTCAATAATCTTTCTCGCTTTTCTCGCTTGCTGAATCATATCTATATATTGACAACGAGTGTGCGACCAAATACAGAGTTTGCTAATGTTGTCAATGTTTAGTATTTCCGGCCGTATGACCCTCGCTCTTTCTTGCTACAGTGCCGTCTTCATGCGCTATGCTATGGCCGTCCAACCGCGCAACTACCTCCTCTTTGGCTGCCATTTCATCAACTGTACGTCGCAGCTGACACAAGGATATCGGTACCTGAATTACTGGAAGTATGTGCTCCACCTCCGTTCTAAGCTACTATGTCTGCTCAAACCCTAGAAATGGCACGGCCAGCATAGTAGCTACTTGGATATTACAGGCTAACATATCGCGCGTCCTAGTTTCGGCGGCCGGGAAAAGACTCTCGAGGGGAGGGCGAAAGAGGGATTGGTAGCCGCACAAGGGGCAGCATCGAATGTTGCGACACAGGTGGAGGAGACGGCACAGAAAGCTGTGGGGAAGTAAAGAGAACGGAACTGTTGAAGGATGAGGTCTAAGTCAGTGCGAGGTGGCTGGCCGGGACGGAGGGCCGTCGGAATGTATTGGAGGGTAATGAACGAGGCATGCGAATACCTATTCTGTGATACTATGCGAAATACTACTTCTACTACGGGTTGGGCGGATCCGCTATCTATTAGTCTTGCTACAGGATATCCTCAATGGGTAAAACGGTAGGGCATGTTTTTGGGCTTTAGACTCTGACATTATCAATGTTCCTAATTTTTGGACCCCTTTGTCCATATGTAAGCTACATACTCGTTAATCTCATACCTCACAAAGATTGCAAATATTAATACATGTGCCATACATCTAAACTTCTCCGCTCACTCTTACATCAAACTCGTCCGCCCTCCAATTTCACTTCCTCCCTGCCCGTTCGGCAGCTCGCCGTTCCTACCCACTACGAACTCTTTATAAATGCCTGCCAATCTCCTCCTCTCCTCTGGGCTGATACTCGACTGCGTCGTTGCTAGCGAGCTCTTGATGTGATGCCACTGGATCTCCGGCCCCTTGTTTTCCGCCCTGTCTTCTTTATCATTGCTAGTATCTGCATCCTGAGGCTGGTGCGACTGGTATTGTTTTTGCTTACGACGGATTGACTGCAACGAAGCGAGTTTAGCGGCAATAGTAGCGCGCTCGGTAAGCTCTGCAGAAGTCGGGGGCTGGCTCTCGTCGGAAGGCGTCAAAGAGTCTCCGAAACGAAAGTGCACGAAATCCGGGACGCCCTTTGATGCCCCCCAAGACTTAGCCGTGTTGTTTGAACCGTTGACGCCTTTCCCCTTGCCTATCTCACCGATATCTTGGACGTCGCCCAGCGCGTCATGGATAGCTTCTAGCTGCGCATTGTACACCACTGCCTGTAAATCCGCTCCTGAATAGCCCTCAGTCCTCTGCGCTATCTCACGGAGGTTCTCCCCGTGAGAATCGGTGCTGAGAACGTTGTAAGCAAGTCTTAGTTTCCGCGTGACAGCTTTCAGGATGTCGATGCGTTCTTCGAGCCCTGGTAAATCGCAGATTAGACTCTTGTCTAACCGCCCGGGACGCAGGAGTGCGGGATCGATCAAGTCCGGTCGGCTCGTCGCGGCGAGGACGTAGACGCCTGATAGGCCTTCTGCACCATCCATTTGGGTGAGAAGCTGGTTGACCACACGATCTGTTACACCAGTGCTGTCGTGTCCACGCTTCGGCGCAATGGAGTCAAACTCGTCGAAGAAGAGGACGCAAGGCCGAGCAGCTTCAGCCCGCTCAAACAAGTCTCGCACCGATTTTTCGCTAGCACCGATGTACTTGTTCAAAATCTCAGGGCCCTTGACGGATATGAAATTAAGCCCGCATTCTCCAGCTACTGCTGATGCGAGGAGCGTTTTGCCGCATCCCGGATAGCCATAGAGGAGCAAGCCGGAACGCAGCCGAAGCGGGCATTGAGCGAAAATAGGCGCATAGGTGGTCGGATATTGAAGAGTTTCGAGAAGAGTTTGACGGGTAGAGTGGAGCCCCCCGATGGAATCCCAGCGAGTTGTTGAGGATTGGAGTGTAACGTTACGTAGAGAGGCAGGCGTGAAGCCGGAAAGAGCTCGAGTGAAATCGTCTTTAGAGAGATTAATGGTGCTTGTATTAGAAACATGCGGGTGCTGATGTTGGGTTGAAGTGCTGACAGAGCGGATTAATGCTTCGCTGCGAGCGCGGGACACTAGCAGGACGAGGTCGCCGGGCATGTAGCCGTCGGTCATGCCAGCAAGATCAAGGAAGTCGATGCTTGGGTCGATAACGAAGCCATCTGGTTGAGATTCTCGTTGGTGGGATGTGTGAGATGTATGAGATGTGCTTGGCCTGCTTCCTGAGGCAGAGCTACCTAGGAAAGATTGAGTATCAGATGGTATGCCGTTTTGTTGCCCTTGCAACTCTGCAGGTTTAGCATCTTGGTGTACGAGCATCTCTAGCACTCGCCTTCTTCCCTCCTTATTAGGTGCTTTGAAACTAACAATCTCTCGAACAACATGACCTCCAATGATGACATTATTCAAAGCCTCCTTACTCTGCGCTGTTGCTAAAAGGACAACGCCAGAGTCCATCGAACAGTATTTCCTTACGATGGAGCAGATACTCTCACTAATATGCCGGCTTCTGCCATTCTCACCACCGACCTGCAATTCCGTCTCGACTGGGCAAAGCCGGTCAAGGTCATCAAGAACGACTACAGCTCTGCCTCCAAGGCGAGCGCCCCATAATGCGGCTGTGAAAAGGCGGTTGAGAGTCTCTTTAATGGTGGAGACACGTGTCTCATCATTGACGAGCTTACGGCAAGGAAAGTAAACGATGTTGAAAAGAAACTTTGAACGCAGATGATGGGCTAGAAGATGAGTAAGAGTGGTCTTCCCAGCTCCAAGCCCACCAGTCAACAACACAGAGGAGTGATGGGACAAATGCGAAGTCAGCTGCTCAATCAGCGCATCGATTCCAACCATTTTAGGTTCTATTTTCGGCAATGGTTCTCCTCCTAGCCATCCCTTTAGAGCACCAGAGGACTTGGGAATATCAGGTTGCATTTCAATGCTTATTTTCCTTTCAGAACCCAAAAACCAAGGTGGTAATTTGCTCCCATCTCCTGGCTGCTGTTGTGTAGGCTCGAATTTGACAGTCCCACCTTGCCAGTCTTTTTCGGATTTTTCGGGCACTGGAAGTATCATGCCATCTGTTACCGGTCCATCCAGAAGTCCATTTCCTTGGGGAGCCTTTCCATACATAACCTTGATTCTTTGGGCAGCTGCCTCGCGTTCCTGCTTTGACTCGCCGCCAAATTTAAGAACAGAGCTAAGTTGAGAAGTTGCCGCAGAAAACGGAATGATTTTCAAGATCTTTACCCCAAAGTCTCTAGACCCCGGTGGTTTCACCATAGAGGACGGTTTAGAGACCTGAGATGGAGCACATTCAATACGCACAAGGCCACCTACTAAGCCTTCTGAACCAAGAACCTTACATAGATCGGTAGATAGTGCAACATGGCGACTATCTGGCGCATCTTCCCAGGATCCAATGTGTGCTATAACTTTTGTAGCAGGCTTCTCTGTTTCTTGCTCTTTCTGGGGATCTGTTGGCTCTTGCAACCCCGCAGGCTTTACAATCGAGACAGAGACCCAAGTGACGCCTCTCAGCGCCCTTGTAAGCAACATATCTCGATCAACCCAAACATTTAGACCCTCATTTACTATGGTTTCGTCATCATCAAACCATTCGCCACCAAGACCTCTATCGACACCACGGAGAAAGATAGCTCCACGACTGGAGGTCTCATCCCGGCCACTTCTGCGCCGTACGGTGCTTGCTGTGCTTTTACCACCTGCACTCCTTCGACTGGTACCTCCAACGCTTCTGCTTTCCCTTCCAGAACTCCGTTCAGCTTTCTGCCGCGTTTTAGGTGCTACAATAACTTCTGCATCAGGGGATATCTTAACGAACGGCGATGCTTGAGGAGGTACAGGGTCTACAGAGGTAACGATGATGTTTGCGGTCGTTGTAGGAGACAGGTGGAGTGTCAATGGATGTGGAGGCTGGCGTTGATTTTCGGATGCTGGTATGAGTGACGGGTTGGGCAGTGCGCGAATTTGAGAAAGGAAATTAAGCTCTAGGAATTGCGCATGCAGCTCAATCACTACGTTGGGTACAGGTCAGAATGAGAGTTATTAGCCCGTGGATCGTCATTGAGAACGTACTTTCCCAGTCTACCGGCGTCAAAGGCTCGATATTAATAGTGTGCGCCTGTGGCGGGTCAACATGAAGCAGAATTCCAACCTACTGAAGCATATCAGTAGATATTCGACCTTGTTCTCCTGTTCGTATCTACCTTCTGCCCCTCAGCAAGTCCAAGCAATCGTGCAAATGTTGCGTCGACCTCTACAACCGGTATATCTTGATCTCTGTTAGCAGCACTGCCCCTACTACCGCTCAGGCCGTCTCGGCCGACAACTGGCGCAAGTTTGCGCTTGCTCTGCATTCCAGTCCATCCTGCGAAAACCGACTTTTGGATAGACGGAGCATTTTTAGTGTCCAAACTACTTGGGTGAGGAGGCTGGCGGTAGTTGAGTTCGACAACGACATTCTGTGCGATCTGTACGTTATAATTCTTTAGCATAATCTACCACGCATTATGTGAAGGTTTAATTCTTACAGTGTTCGCATTAACTAGAACTGAGACCAGGGAAGAAGGGAGATTAACAAGACAATTTTTAAGAGATTGTAACAAAGAGACTTCAGCCTGAACAGCCTGACCTGTTGGCCTCCTTACTGAAGGAGCCATGTTGACAGGAGAGGGTATGAAGGAGGAAGTAAAGACATGTGTTGGTGACTTTGACATGCCGAGGTAAGCTTGGTGCTCTGAAAGGCCGGAGATAAGGTGGTGTAAGAGGCCCGGCTAATTCTCAGTTAGCTGGAAAATCACGTGTTTAGCCAGCTACCTGGGGCAGATTTAACGATCTCTATTGTTGGCCACGGAGGTAGCTTTACCTATGGGTAATATTGACCTGTAACGACGGCTGTCAGACATCAGTATTAGCCTAATATCGTCTTGTTACACCACCCTCTAGGGACCCCTGTAGGGGGTCAATTCTCTTATGTATATTAGGGCTCTTAGAGCCACCTTAAATAAAATAGATCACTTATTCAATTCTGTGTCTCTAATTATTAGCTAGCTTAAGTCATTTGTTGTGATACCTGCCTGGCTGAAAGTTATGAGCCCGGTAACCTTCTAAGCACTAGGGAGATCTTAGTGGCCAGACGACTACCACTAAGCCTCTTTGAGCATAGTTCGTCATGAAATATCGCGTGCTTTACGCGTAAGCGCGTCTCTTTACGCAACCTTAGGAAAATAACAAAAGCTACCATAGCGCCCACAACAACGGACTCTACTAATCCTCTTTTGCTGACCTAGAAAGACTGGCCTATATGGTTTTAATTTATCTGCTAAGAAGTAAGTTTTGCGAAGATCTGGGACTATATTAACCCAGATAAGACGGAGAATAAAATTAAAGAAAACAATGAGCTAGTTATACCTTTGATAGCAGCAGCTCCTACAGCACCTACAGCAGCAGTAGCAGCTCCTGTAACACCAGCAGTAGATCCTATAGCTCCTGCAGATCCAGCAGCAACTCCAGCATCTACTGGAATAGCTACACCTAGGTTATTAAGTTAATAAGGATAACAAACTCAGCAATCTCTAGAGATATAGAGAATGCTCTTTAAGCTCTATAAGCTCTAATAATAAGATTACCTAAAACGGGAAGAAAAGCTCCATACGTTTGCAGCACTCTTATATGCTACCATAGGCACCAACTTCTCTGGGTATCTTAAGAATCTTACCACACTATATTTGGTTCTAAGACAGCTAAAAAAGGTAGCAAAGCTATCTTAAGCTATGTTATAGCAAATAGTATTAGATAATCTTAAGAAACAGAAATAAGGGCCTAAACACTAGACACTAGAGTTATGGCTTTAGCTTTATATTACCATTATACAGAACAGCAAAGAGCTAGAGGAAGGGTTAATAGAGGCAATAGAGAGCAGCGTTATACAAGCCTTTATCTAGGACTGTAAGGAGATCTATCCAGCTCTATATTATGCCTTTATTTAAAAGATAGCGAAGAGGTCAGAGAAGCTTAAAATAGTAATAATAATTAAGGAATTTAACCTCCTCTATAAGCATCCAAATACTAGACATAACGTCTATGCTACACTCTTAGGGCAGCCAGCTGTAGATCCTATAACGTCTACTACCCTAGTACCCTCTTAATCGCCTAAGACAAAGTGCTTTACTTATAGTTTACCCTATAAGTTAAAGAATTGCAGGCAACTGTTTTAGTTTCTTTAAGGTCCAAACTTTGTACTAAATAATAAGTGTTTAAGGAAGTATAAAGAATGGCTTAAGGTCCCAATAAATAAGCAGTATTATAATAAAAGGGTTAAGTAGATTAAGAGGGAAGGCCCTAGGTTAAGGACGTCTCTATTAGCTTCTGCTAAAAAGATTAAGGATCTAGATAGGCCCTAAGCTATAGCGGCTGCTATAATAACATCCTTTTTATTATTAACATTATTGCAGGATTATCTAGATCTGTCTTTAATTAATGCCTAGGGGTATAATACTATAGCAGACACCTACTTCTGCAATAATATTAGGTACTTTTATAATTTTAAGCTAAGTATGTCTATAGCAACAGCTAGAGATTCTAGGGCAGAAATCCATAAATACGGTAATATTAACTTGGTAATTAAGGTAGGCAAATAACGCCTAACTTAGTATCTGATATTGAGGAACATAGTATATACTCCCTATTTTTATACCAATCTAATATCTATAGCAAAGCTCCGCAGGGTTGGAGTAATTATTAACTAATCTATAAACCATCTGCGCTATAAAGATGATGGAAGCCTGTTTGGTAACCTTATAGAATATAGAGGTCTCTATCTTATTAATGCTATTACTACCTTACTACCTACTCATACTGCCTACACTACCTCCACCAGATTCTTTAAGACCTTAGTATATAATAAAGTATAGTATTAACGCTTACTATACTATAATATAGAGTCAGTAGATTATCTGCTAACTGCGGTAGATAGGGTTAAAGTGGTTAAGATAGATAGAGGAAGAACTCTGTATAGTATACAACTTTATAAACCATGTGTTCTTAGAAAGATAACCTAGTAAATATCTCGCAGATTATTAGTAAAGGGAACTTACCCTTTCAAATATATACACTTTAATGTTATTATAGAAGAGGATGGGTTTAATGGAGATACGTGTGTAGCTTACTTTTGGTGTAACTATATAAAGTACTATTATACTTTTCCTATTAAGAACCACAAGTAAAAGACACTGCTCCCACTCTTTAAATCGATAATAGCATTTGCAAAGAAATTTAATGCTTAAGGTATCTATATTTAACATATAGACAAGGAGCAAGATATAGGCGCTAGGATAAAGAACTTTATCCAGCTTAATAGAAGTATTATTAAGCAATTAACACTATATACCCCAGCTTAAAATGGACCTATAGAGAGGTTAGGGAAAGCCATTTCTAAATAAGTAAGGACTGTGGTTATTAAAGCAAAGTTATCTATAGATCTATAGCCTAAGTTTATGCTTCTAGCAGTGTTCCTACTTAATTAAACTCCTATTAAGTCTATTAACTAGAAGACCCTATTTAAGATACTATATAAATAGAAGCCATGGCTAGCAGGACTTTGTGTAGCTAGATTTTTAACCTATATACTTATTAAATACGGCATTTCTAGAAAGGCAAAGTTTAAGCTATAAGCCCAAATAGGTTATCTTATTGGTATAGAAGCGTTAAATATCTATAGGGTATGGATACTAACCACCAACCGTATTATCCGATCTTGTAATATATAAATTAATAAATTAAAGAGATATTAATCTCCTAAAATACTAGAACACCTTATTATCTTATAGGCTTAAAAGGATTATTTTTAGCAAGTTTAGGACTTACTAGATAATCTTTAAGATGGCAGTAAGGACTGGATGGAGAACTTTAATAAAGAACTAGATATAAAACTGCCATATTTGGTAAATATTAATATTACCCCTACGTTAAAAAGTATTTAGATCTTAATAGAAGAACTCTATTAGCTACCTACCCTAGAGCTAACTCTAGAACCGTCTGTACCATCTGCGTCTATAGCGCCTTAACAGATATTATCTACTACTTAGTTATCTTCTAAAGTTACCAAACCACCGTTTGTAGATCCTACACCTTATTCCAAACCTTAGATAACAGTAGGCTCATTATTAGGGGGTAAAAGACATTCTGGCCATAAAAAGCGGCCTACGGCAAAGAAGAAAGATATGCTAAATTAGGATCTATAATGACGAGCCTTTGCGGTTTAAATTAGTGATAGTAATAATATTATTAATCTAAATATAACACCATTGGCTTATACTTTTTATACTACTACTACAAAGATATATGGATATTAAAACGATTTTCCACCACCACCAAAGTTATAGAAAAATATGCTTAATTAGAAGTACGCTTTAGAGTTTAAAGCAGCTGCTCACACTAAGATAAAGGCCTTAACCGGAAAGTAGACCTGGGACGAGGTACGACTAATTAAGAAGGTCCATCAACTTCCTACTATATAGGTCTTTATATATAAGGAAGATTTAAATGGCTTTATTATAAGATTTAAAGCTTATCTAGTTGTCTGTAGAGACCTTTAAGCAGTCTTATAAGAGGAGGTTAAAGCTATAATAGTAGCCTATTAAACTTTCTGTCTACTTTACGCTCTTATTGCTGGCTTTGACCTAGACGTTATATAAATTAACGCCGTTAACGCCTTTATTAATGCCTTGGTTAATAATAAGGTCTATCTTATTTCCCTTAAGGGTATAGACCTACCACCTAAATTCTCTCTCCGTCTAAGAAAGGCAATGTACGGACTATATAAATCTCTAAAATTGTAGTTTTTAGAAATGTCTGCTGCTCTATAAAGCATAGGTTTAAAAGCTGTACCAGATAAGCTGTGTCTTTATATATACCCTACTAAACCTATTTTTGTGTTCTTCTATATTAATGATATCCTAATTGTAGGATACCTAAGCTGTTGTTAGCAGATGGAGGACATCCTAAAGCAGCTAAAAGATTAATTTGAGATACGCTAAATACCTTAATTCATATTATTCCTAAATACTTGTATTGTGCAAGATTAATAAAAGGGAAAGCTCTAGCTTATCGGCAAAATATGGTACCCTACCAATGGCCTTAATGGTTGGTGGTTGACGCAATTGGCGCGTAGTTGAGGGCATTTAGCAACTCGACCGACTAGCCTATATCGTGTTTTTTTAACACGCAGCCTGCGCGCAGCCTGTGAGCAACCTGCGCGCAACCTGCGCGCAACCTGCCAGTAATCTGCGCATTTGGCAACTACAATTATATTTACCTCTTTTATACTAATAGTATATTTTAAATAAATAAAAGCTACTTTAAGGCTATTTATAAGGCTAGTAAAATAAATATTATTATTTTAGATAATTTAATATAATATAGCGATAGTTCTCTTCTACCTATCTACCTATTAACTTACC
>Ga0307507_10007352_pt1 | contig 16096 bp, 9 predicted proteins | sample 7_EM_MG_FD_207223 | JGI IMG/M metagenome (GOLD analysis project Ga0307507, IMG submission 207223) | Populus trichocarpa ectomycorrhiza microbial communities from riparian zone in the Pacific Northwest, United States - 7_EM | ecosystem: Host-associated > Plants > Roots > Unclassified | place... | reverse complement strand
TAGTCAAACCTACTTGAAGTCTTTGCTGGCCTTTTACGTGTTGTTCGAGACATGATTAAGCTGGGCTTGTATTTTGAGCTTGGTATTACAGATTTTATTGTATCCCAATATTCCTGTACCAATTTTTAGAGTGTTTGGCTAATCAGGAATGATTTATTTTTAAAAAAAAATTAACCAGATTAAAAAGTGTTTTTTACTTTAATATTATACCAATTATCAGTCTGGTTGAAAAAATACGATTCAAACTTTAGCTATTAGCGTATTTGGAAGTATGGTTGCGGTTGTTTTTTAAAGTGTTTTTCATTTGGAAATATATTAAAATAATATTTTTTTATTTTTTAAAAATTATTTTTGACATCAGCACATCAAAATGATCTGAAAACATCAAAAAATATTAATTTGAAGCAAAGAAAAAAATTTAAAAAAATTCAATTTTTTCAAAAACGCTTTTAAAACGCAAAAACAAACAGGAGATGTACGAACATCAATAATCAATAAAATAAAATCATTCAGATTGATAAATAGTATTTAAATTTTTAGTGATTGACTATTTAACATCTACTTTTTTTTCTCCAACCTTTACTCTATTTTTAGCTATCTCCAAATTTTATAACAAATAACTTCTTGTTCTTTTACTTGGGCTATCCTCTTAATAACTATTTTAATATATTCCTTGATTATCATTAAAAAAGAAGAAGAAGAAGTTGTATTGCAAAATTTGACCAACTAGCCAACTTGATAATAATTCTGGGATTTGCTGAATTCCTGAGCTAAACATTGTCACTACCGTGAAAGAGTACCTATACCATTTACAATTTGTATATCGACGTTATTTATGAATTATTTTAAAAAAAACAAATCGATTGATTATCTCCATATCTTCAATACTAATATGTACAATCCACCTCACCTCTAATTATCGAAAAAACATAACGTTAAAGAAATTATTTTAAAAAAATTATTAGAACCTCAAAAAATAGGTTAATCTTTCTTTTTCTTAAATTTTTTGATTTATTAACTACGTAAAACCATGAATAACATAGAATAAATTTTTTAAAATATTTATAATTTATATAGTATATTATTAGAACTTTATTTTATCTATAGAAACTCTAAAAAGTTCTTAAAAAAATCAATAATATTAAAATATTTTAAAAAAAATCAAACTTCAACAAATTATTAAGTTGTAGCTTTAATTTATTTTTTCATAATATTTTTTTGGTATTGTCTTTTAACTCTTTGGAGAAAATTATCCATAAATTTTTTATTAAAATTTTTTCCTAATTTAGATAATTTTAATACAGAATAAAGGTTCATAAAATTCTTATTCATGCCTATATTGTTTTTAATTTCTATTCACATTAGATATAATTGAAAATATATCTTTCAATGAAAAAGACTCATTCTAATGCTATTTTATCGTACTAAAAGTTAGTGTGGCCCTAAATAAAACTTTTTGTTCATATAATGCAGTTTACATATTTATACAATATAAGTGGAATATTATAATAAATAATGAAACAATTTTATTTTCCTTTTTTCTCTTAGTTTTTTCAAAAAAATATGAGAATTTTTTTATAACAACATAAAATAAGAAAAATATATATATTTCTCATTCTAATTTGATTTGCTTTGAATTTGATAAATAATTTATTGTATTTTGTGTTTGTAAGATACTAGACATGATGTGGTTGATCCAAAGCTTAAACTATTTCGAACTTAAAAAAATAGAGGAAATATTGATCCGACCTAACTCGATCAAAAAATTCGGTTAACCTATGACATAGTCGACCTAAGATAAAACACGGGTCAAATATCCATTGATTTTTTTTTGTTGAAACGAGGTTACTTTGATTTTTTTTTCTTAATTTGGATCAACCCAGGTTGATCCTTCCAAGTCGTAACTCGAGCCCTGTCTCAAATCGACTCTCGAGTATGATTTTTAAACTATGATAATAAGTATTTTTATTCTTATATTGCTTTGGATCAACCTGGGTTGACCTTCCCAACTCATGGTTTGGGCTTTGCCTCAGTTAAACTTCTTAGTTGAGTTTTAAAATTATAACAATAACTATTTTTATCCTTACGTTGACTCGGGTCAATGATTAACCCGACCCATGACCCAAGTCTGGCCTTAGATCGACCCCCAAGTAGGGTTTTAAAACTATAATAATAATTATTTCAATTTTTTATATTGAATTGTGTCAATTATCAACCCAGTTCATAACCCGAACCTATTTCAGATTAACTATAATAATAATTATTTTATATTTACATTAGTCGAAGTTAATAATCAACTCTAACGAAGAACCGGACCTAGCCATTTTCTAGCATAAAAGAGCACTACCTAACTCTTATTTAAATATTATTTTTTGCACCACTTATCAATTGGTCAAAACGTGATCCATCCCGGCACTAAAAAAGTCAGACACGCCTGTCATTTATCTGGACTCTAATTTTCTAGAAGACAACCCAAATTACTTGTCCAATAAAGAAAAATGACTTAACAATGATCCCTTAATGATCTCCCGCACAATATTGTCAGCAAATTAAGGATGCAAAATAAATTTAGAGATTGCATAAGTTACAAATTGAAATTGATTAGCACCTGAGCTAGTCATGACTCATGATGGTATCACTATATATATATATAATGAAAGTTGACGTTTCTTTTTTGTTCTTGTTAGGTTTTGGCTATGTTCAAAAGGGAAAATGATACCAAGGTAGACTGTGTCAGTGTGACACAATAAGTTTTGCTCTCTTTCTCTTCACCTAACACAGTCACGCAAGAGAGCACGCAGGTTTTGCTTTGGCTTAGGATATAGAATATAGAATGCGATCAATCCATCTCTGCCTTGAAGCTAAAAAGAATATTGGATTAAGAAAAGGACAACAAGGTTAATTTGATGCAACCTGACTTCATCTACGATGGAGACAGTATTGGAGTAGGTATTATGATGAAGCAGGCAGATATATATATATATATATATATATATATATTTGTCTTCCTTCCGATCGAAAATATGCATGTAATTAAAGTTTATTATATCTGTGTAGAAATCCAACATTAATCTTTAATACGCGTTTGTAGCTGATCTTATCCGATATATGCTTCTCTTAACACGTAAATTCTCTTTCACCTTATCTTCTGGTTTGCGTACTAAGCTCTAATATAGTTGACTTTAAGATCATGAATACATTTTATTCAATTTGTTGTTAAATAAATACATTAGACCTTTGCTTTTAATTTACTCTTGATTTTCCTTCTAGAGTTTATGCCAAACTTGCGTTTTAAGAGCTACGATTTGGGAATGGTTCTCATTAATTATATTTGAGAAATATTAGAGCCTGCTGGTGTTTTTCTTTTTTTGGGAGTGCTGCTGTATGTCATGAGGAAGTATATATGTAAAGTATGGCTTCGTGTTTTGAGGTTCTTCTATAGAACCCGAATCGAGTCATTAACAGTAATGATAAGTGACAGACTCCATAGATGTTGCCAAGCTCAAATAGACACTAGATTTTGACTGGTGGAAGGGTTTTACCTAGTGGCAATACATACCAGCATTGTAACAAAAAAAGGAAATAAAATATGACTTTTTCGCTATTAAAGATGAGTTAAGAGGCATAAGAACACGATATAAATTGAGAGAGGGATGATAATTACAAGTTAGTTAGGTTGGAAATATATATCACTATTCACTACCATCATCTAGCAACAGATTAGACGTTTCTTAGATCCTGAAATTTCTTAAAACAAATTAATTAATTACAAAAGATATCGAGAATCATCAGATTGCAATGTTCGTGCCTTTTGCTTTTAGCACGTCCAATGGAAAAGGCCCTTAATTGAGAGAGCAAAGCTAAACAAGCTGGTGGATAGCAAGATGAAATGAACGGTCCAGTTCTCTCTTGGAAAAGAAAATGCTAAATAATCACTAGTCGACCAACCATGTTAAAATAATTAATCTAATAGATCCCATACCAAACTATCAAAAGAAATGCATAAAAAAAAACAAGGGACACATGAAATAATATTCTAGTGAGATTTTGGTAAGCTGTGATGAATATTTAGATAGCTGTAAGTTTAGATAGAGCTTTCAACGTTTTCATCAAGGTCTTCGTGTGGGTTTCTATTGCAAGTCTCCCTCAGGATTTGCGTTTGGCTTAGCGTGAAGAGCTGGACTCCAATCCATCATTACACCACGTCAACCAACACCCTCTTTCTCTTTTAAACCATTCCCCCTACCCTTCCCTCCATCAAACCAAAATAAACCTGACTAAAGCCTAAAAGTCTCCCTTTCTTTCAAAAAAATGGAGGGTCTTATTCCTTTCGTGTACAGGGCTATAATACAATACAAGAACGGAAAAGAAGCTGGACCTCTGGGGTCGTGGTTCAACGAGTCACCTTCAGCTTCGTATATGCGACTTCCTGGCGATTCAGGTAGGTTTCAGACGTCCGATATAAGAATCTTTGGATCCGACTATGGCTTCTCTACCTCTTCAACATCTTCATCTAATATGAATTCTTCTACCACTCAAATTATTGTTTCTACTGGAGCTCAATCTCCTCTTAATTGTCGCTTGACTTCACGCCGTGTCGCTACAAAATCATGATCAAATCATGATCAACACCATTAGAAGTATATGTTACAGTACGTGCGACATGCCGGAAGAAAGCCCAAGGCATGGAGCTAGCTTATCAGAAATGTTGGTTGTGCAGGTAATTGTATGTAGAGACTTTGTGTATCGTAATTCTATTTGATGCATGGTTTGGATGATGATAATAATAAGCGTGTGGAAAACCGAAGGGGCCGCACACAGCTTTGTGTTATTAGTGATAAAAGATCTGGGCATGTGAAAAACCAAAGGGGCACACATGCTTTGTATTAATCAATTACCGATTATGTAATTATTGAATTGTAATGTTTGGAAAGGGTTTATGTTTCTGAATCGTATTGTTTCAGAGACGTCAATCACTTTATGTTCGACATAAGTTCTTCAATCTACCTTCGTGTTGAAAAATAAAAAACAAATTCTACTCTCTCGAGTCTCGAATTTAATGGCATGCAGCCAAGAAAAAAACGATATCGTGATAGTCAGTATGTTTTTTATATGGCAGGAGCCTAGCCGGCCCAGCTGGCTGGTTCTTCATCATCCATCACGATTGAAAACCACGGCTGCCACCAAGTCCGAATATTTTCCTCTTAATTAATACCTAATAGACCACTACAGACAACCGACGAACAAAAAGGAAGGATCCTGGAGAGTAATAACCCTCCCCATTACGTTATAATTATAATTGAGAAAATTGGAGGCACCCCTTTTGCAGTTTTAACCTGTTCCACTGAGTACTATTAACTCACAGATGCTGAACCAAATGTGCTGTGGGCATGGACAGATTAAGTAGTACTTTACTATTTAAGGATATGAAAGACATAATCGATCTTATGAAATATCCATTCTTAAGATTATCTAAAAAAGTTTGATTAATATATAATCCAAGAACATCCCTATAAATCGAATGAAAATAAAAGGTGGGAATCATATTTTAATTATATATAATCAAGGACATATTTTTATATTTCTTGTCCAGCTCATTAGAAGGTCTAATTAATAATGTTTTAAGAGTGGTATTTACTGTTTCAACATTATAAATTATTTTTAAAAAAGTAGCTTTCTAATATTAAATTATGTTTCTGGAAGCTTTCTAAGATTTTATCCGGAATGGTTAAAATGTGTAAAAGTTGCTGCAAAATGGGTTTTGCCGGCAGTGGAACTGTGCAAAATCGGGTGGAGCAACTGGGAGAGGTGGTGCAGAAACTGCGGGTCTTCTATAAGGATATTACAAAAAAAAATTGTTAAAAAACCTCGGTATTTTATTTTCACTGCGAACGCTCATAATTTATTATGAATTCACATAATAATAATTTTTTTTAACCATTCAAAGTTACCCTTAAAAGTTATTTTCATTTAATTACTCTAAGATATTTTTGTTTTTAACTTTATTTAAAAAATTAGATTGACTGAATTGCCCCTAAAACCAAATTTCCTCAGTAATTTAAGTTAAAAATAATTTTAATCAAACAAACTTAATTTAAATTAATTTACAAAAACCAAACATAATTTAAATGAATTTGATAGGATGACTGGTTGGATCTGACAACAGTCTATGCGTACTCTCTCCCTTTTTTCGATCCACTGGTTAGATATAAACTATTGTTCACTGATGAAACCCAGGACTAACTCCCGAGGAAGAGTTGTTATGTACTCCATCTAACTAATGATAAATATTAAATGGACACGTGCCAGTTATTTATTTATAGATTTGAACAAAATAAATTTTTAACAGGAAATACCATACAAGTACACAGGACTTGGTCAGCAAATTTGAAAGAGTTCAGTGACCGATCGAGAAACCATGGATCATCCATTATTTCACCAAATGCTTGAAGTCTGTGAAATGTCAATAGAAATTATATTAGACTTTGAACCAAAATAAATAAATTATATTACATACTAGCTTGGGATTTATCTTGCCTGGAGCATTACTTTATTTTTCATTTGACGTCTGGCGAACAATAGTGATGTTGTTACTTCGGAGTTGTTTTTTATTTTTTAGAACTTTCAACTAGAGGACTCTAAGTGGATTACTAGATAAGTGGCTGCGCTTTATTATGGACTAAGTCGATTTCTTTCGTAACTTAAAAACAAGATGTTAAAGCACTACTAACATGATTTCAAGCAAAAAAAAATTTATAACTTGAGTTATAAAATTTAATGTCAATGAATAAAGAGAAATTGAAGAATGAAAAAAAAACTCCAACTCAATCTAAGTTGGTATCGCAAACTTATAACTTATATTATAAGGTCAAGATATCTTCATAGAAAGTATATATAAAAAAATAATGTTTAATAAAATAAAAGTAGAAGGTAAAAATCGAGAAAGAAAATAGGTGTACAAAAGATTAAAAAAGAAGACTGATGTCAACTCAAGCTTACATCTCATACTCATGATCCGGGTCATGAGACGGGGTTGACCGCATTAAAAAAAAAATAACAAATCTCAATCCTCGACAATAAAATGCTATAGGTTGAAAGTCAAAAAAGAAAATTAATTTTTAAAAAGACAATTAAAAAAATGAGAAACAAGTTTGATATAAAAATTTAAGTAATAATAATAAAATGATGTAAAAGCTCTGAGTCAGTCCGAGCTAGCATGACAAATATATGACCCGAACTACAAGGTCAGGATATCATCATAGAAAGAAAAATGAAAAAAAATAAAAAAGTTTAATCTTAAATAAACTCAATGTTTAATGATAAAATTAGAAAAAAAAATCGATAGAAAAAAAAACCATAAAAAAAACCAAAAAGCCTCTTAATATTAGCTATATATTTTATTTTTCGCTTAAAGAGTACTTTAGTACTTACATTGTGCTAAGAAGGATAAAAATTAAAAAATGCCCTTGTCCAGACAGCTAAAGAAATTCAACTTTTAAGAGTATTTCAAACATTACACTATGAAAAAAATGTTAAAAGACTTTTCTACCCCCATTATCTTGCAATAGCAAATGTGTCTCATAAAAAAACTCATATTACCCTTTGGATCATGCTATAAGATTTAAATTTGTGGAGGGAAAAATGATAATTTCATTGTGTAAGTTCACAAATGAACTATGAGAGTCTATAGTAAAACATTAATCAAGTTTAATTTTTTTTTTATGTTAAGAAAATGTTTGGAAGAACTTATCGATAATGATGATTATGATGTTGACAACAATAAAAAAAAGTACATCAAGCACAAAACAACACATAATTTTGTTGAATAGGATTATCATACCAAAACTCTAATTCAATATTTTATTGTTGAATATTTTCTCTTCAAGTAGTCTTTAAAATACAAATTAAACAACTCTATTTATACTATTTCTAAGCCTAAACTGAAAAAAAAAAGAATTTCTTAAACTGAAAAAAAAGGAAAATATTAGGAAAAATAAAATTCCTAAACTAAATAGTAAGAATATAAACACAATAAACCAAAATATTTTTCTAAACTAAATAGAAATAAAAACAATTAAGAAAACAAATATTTTCATTTAAAATACTTCTACAATAGTCTTTTTGGGTTAGAAAGAACTTATTCTTGAGTTCAAACCTCTTTTTCTTATTCGCTTCAGGTATATAATAATTTGAGATATCAACTTCAATCCCTTCATGTTAATATTTGTATAAGAAATATTAATTGATGAATTATTTCTCTTCCATTAACTTCTAGAGTTATGAATTAGAAACCTTAAACTTGCTTCATCGACATATGTTGTATCCATATAGTCCTAGAACAAACCTATATTTGTGATAATAGTATGCTTGTACTCAAAAGGATCTGTATATCCTAAATCAATAAAAAAAAATTTATTGAGCACCTTTTATATATTCTTCTTGCATTCAACCTTTAACTTATCAAGTAAGGGCACTATTAATGACATCATCACAACTATTATTTTTATTGTTTATGTTATTATTATCATCATATATAATCATAATCATCGAAATAAACATAATAAATTGTTGGAGAATATCAATTAACATCTATCTCATCATAAACATCTATCATGTCATAAATGAGATCATCAAAATTAATCCACTATGGATGACATCATCACTACTATTATTGCCATTATTTATGTTATCATTATCAACATATATCATCATCATCATCAAAATAAATGTAATAAATTGGTGAAGAAATCAATTTACATTTATCTCATCATAAATATAATCACCAAAATCTTTATGATCAATATTCATCTTGATCAAGAAGTTGTGTCCTTTGTTCTTTCCTCTATAGTGGTTCTCAAAACTGTTCATGGATGATCACTTTTCTCTCAATCCTTCAATTTTATCTTTTTTATCTTTGCCGATTAACAAGATAATTCTTCAACATACCTCTGTAATTTTATCATCGATAACTAATAGATCAATTTCACAATTTATCTATGAATGTTTTCTATCACTAGTTCCTGAATGTCTCTTTCCTGAGAGGGAATCATCTTATCCTCTTCTACATTAGCACATCCTATTTTGCGATCATTTCTTCCCGTCATGGCTATTCAATAACACACAATAACTAACCATCAGGAATAGTTAGGCTCTTATACCAATTAATGTAGATAGAAACAACACGATAAAGATATCAAACACAAAACAGCACAGAATTCTACCGAATAGCGTCACCACACAAAACTTTAATTCAAAATTTTATTAGTGAATATTTTCTTTTCAAGTATTTTTTTAAAATGCAAATTAAACAATCCTATTTATACTAGTATTGTGTCTAAACTGAATAAGAAAAAAAAAGAATAAAAATATAAGATTTCTAAACTAAATAGTAAAAGTAAAAGTAAAAGTAAAAACATAAAATTAATTTTCTAAGCTAAATAAGAATTAAAACAATTAGGAAAACAAATAACTCATCTAAAAACTCTCCTGCATAAATCAGTCGTGCGCTTAAATTAAGAGGTTATATAGCTAGTAACTATTTAATTAGGAATGAAAGATTAGAATTAGAGTTCGGATTTTTAGTTTAGTCACAAGACTCACAACAGAGGATTCAGGCTCAAGTCGTTATATAGGATCCAGTAATAGACCAGTATAGGCCAATTTTGTTGGGGAAAAAAAAAAATTAAAGTATAGTAGAAAACATCTCACTTATATATTATATTATATCACTATCTTGAAAGAGAAAGTTTATGGACTCAGATTACAGTAATTTTAATACATATATTTATATTAATATAAGGTTAGTACTTATAGGGATCGATTTACGGTTGTTTGTAATTTTAATAATAGTTGTTTTTAAAAATATTTTCTATTTAAAAATACTTTTAACATCAATAAATAATCTGAAAATATAAAAAAATTAATTTTAAATAAAAAAATTTAAATTTTCATAAAATACTATTTGAAGTACAATTCCAAATAATATGTTAAAAATACCAATATTTTTAATGTTTTACACGCTTTCACTTAGATTGAGGAACTAAAATGATTATTTAAATTTAGACTTTAAAATTAATTTCAATAATTTTTCTTGACCCTCTTAGGCATCAAAAGACAAACTCAAAATCATAAGAGCATTTCTATAAGTTGTAGCAAAAGTGTGGATGCGCGATGAATCATCTAGGTAGATTAATTTTTAAGTTCCAAAAAAGATTTGCACACAAGATCGTGGGGATTTGGTTGATATGCGAAAGATATCCTCCTATCGAGTTCATAATCTTTTTCGATGGAATATCAATATGTGGTGAAACCTGAAAAAAGACAAAATAAAAACTTGGTTACTCAGATTTTAGTAAGACCCCATCTGCGGGAATTAAAAATAGATAGGAAAGTAATGTATTGAACATTTAATTTAAGATTTTGAAGACTTTTTGCGTACTTTTAGATAGTGGATCCTTCCTTTTTGGGGAGCCAAAAGCCTGGCTGAATTCTGAACTCTCCTCTTAGTTCAGAAACTATCACTCTCAACGTACAAGCATTTTCTGCAATTTGAATTCCTTGGTTTCTATGTGAACGGCATTCATCTTCTAGATTTGAAAATTGTTTTACTAATAGGAAGATATATAAGAAGATTATCAGATTCAGATTGAAATCGCACGAGAGGAGCCTACGGTTAGTATTTCCCTTGGCAAGAAATGTGGAAAGCTGATATTATTAGCGCAGGATGCAGTAGTTATTATTACTTGGCCACTACTGTTCAATCGACCTTGAAGTCCTTCCAGGCGCAATGATCAGGATACATATGGCTGCTGTCTTCCTCAGGACCTAATTTATGTTAGATCACTGTCCTTTCCAACAGGATAGGAAGCTTTTTCGTACTGTTGACGCATCAACTGCCATTGAGAAAGGAACCAGTATGAAGTGAAACCAATGAAATTTGCTCACTTTGGAATTGTTGGTTAGGGAACAGCGCCCTGGGATGATAAACAAGATTAGTTTAATTACTTTGGATCTCGAAACCATGAGCCGACATGGAAAACAACTCATGCAAAGTACGTAATAACACTTGAATATCAAACACAATTTATTCCACCGATGTTGAAACAAGATTACTGATTGAGAACCGTTCGAGATTAATTCCACTCATGATTTCGACACAAGCTAATGCATGCTCACTGTAAATTTCCATGAGTTATATATATATATATATATATGAGCTGTGAGGTGGGAATATGCATGTGCCTCCTTCTTTAACAAGGGAGTGATCCTCAAGCACGACAATCACCATTTTCGTTTCTAAAACATTGAACTCATTACATATATATCTTCCTAAGAAAATGCTACCCATTTTGAGAAAACCTAAACTAGCATTGTACAACGCAAGAACTTGGACAGATGTCCCCTGTTTTGCGCATTACGAATAACGTCACTCTTGGGTCTTAATTAATTGAAAGACAAAATTGTCCATCCCTCGTATCCAATCAGGAAAGAGGACTAGCTTGACCAGTTGTGTCTTTACACTATCACAAGTCCTATTCAGTATATTAGAATATCGAAACATGTAGTAGGAGTGTGTACCATAGTTTATTATCAGGCTTTGCCTCCCTATTGTGCTTTCTGCATCTATAGACCAAGGCTTGTCGATGGAGAAGAGCATCCTATCAATGTTGATTCTTATGGTTACACTGTTATTATGTTCCTGGAGTGCCACAGCCCTGCAGCATTGTGGGAATTGTGGCCTTACTCCGGTGCCATTTCCACTAAGCACTGGGCCAGATTGTGGCAACCAACAGTACAAGCTCAGGTGTTCTTTTGGAAAATTATGGTTTGATGCTCTAAATGGATCATCCTACTTGATCGCGTCCATTAACCCAGTACTCCGACGGATAGTTATTAGACCTGCAAGCTTAGCAAATAAGATTTGCATCTCAAGTGATTTTCATAGCCAAGGAATCCAGCTCAATCAAAATCTTCCCTTTAGCATCACTAATAGTAACACAATCTTGTTGCTTAATTGTAAAAATGAAATTTTGCACTTGAAACCACCCATAGATTGTGCACCTGGTAGCATTTGTCATAACTATATTCAAGGGAACGCTGCAGCCTGTGCTAGTGCACCATTGTGTTGTACATTCAAGTCTAGTACAGGCTTACAGAGTGCATATATGATTAAGGTCTATGATGGAGGGTGTGCAGCATATCAGAGCTTTGTCAACTTGGATGTTAAGAAGGTGGGAATGATCAAGAAATGGCCTGAGCCTGGTGTGGAGATCGAATGGGCGTTGCCGGAGGAGCCAATTTGCAAGATCCCAGTAGACTGCAAGGACTTATTGTACTCAAAATGTCTGCCTGATCCAATCAGCTTAGGGCAGAAAAGGTGCTTCTGTGATGCTGGGTTTAAATGGGACCCCATCAACGGATTGTGTCAAAGTGAGTTTAATCTTTAAATTTTCTGGCCGTTCTTGTTTTGCTTTTCTTCAAAAACTAAAGGGTGTTTTCCGGTCAATCTCACTCTTACCATTTATAATCTTCTCCTTTCGTAGATTTGAAGTGTCTTCCTGGAAAAGTTTGCAAAAAAAGAAAGAAAAAGACAGTGGTCTTTGCAGGTACGTTATAGCTCCCATTAAGTGAGTACTGATCTTAGTTTTTTTATAAAAAAAAAAAATCAGAATTAAGCTGCACGCACAACCTCCAAATCAAGTTTTTGCTTTAGCAGTTTTGCTCCATAGTGTTTCCATGTCAAATACGTGCATTATCCATAGAGTAGTTGAATATTTCATATAATGGTGTAGTAAATATATTAAGTAACAACAATGATTTCTTTTCATTTATATGAATAAGTAACCGCAATGATATTTTCCTCGTTGGTTGATTGGTTCGTCTTTTAAATCATTTCAGGTGCAGCCGTTGGAGCGGTTGCAGTCCTAGTCATGGTCCTAGGTGGTGGTCTATTCCTCAAGAAGCAAAATCGGTCAAAAAGAGCACAAAAGAATTTGATAAAAGAGCGAAAAGAGATGTTAAATGCCAAACATAGTGGAAAATCAGCCAGAATCTTTACGGGAAAGGAGATAACAAAAGCAACCAACAATTTCTCCAAAGACAACCTCATCGGTGCAGGTGGCTTTGGTGAGGTCTTCAAGGGCATTCTTGATGATGGAACTGTAACAGCTATCAAGCGAGCCAAGCTTGGAAACACCAAAGGCATCGATCAAGTTATTAACGAGGTTCGAATTCTTTGCCAGGTCAATCACAGAAGCCTTGTAAGACTCCTGGGTTGTTGTGTCGAGCTTGAGCAACCTATCATGATTTATGAGTATATCCCTAATGGAACCCTCTTTGATCACCTTCACTGTCACCATTCTGGCAAGTGGACTTCACTCAGCTGGCAACTAAGGCTCCGCATTGCATATCAAACTGCAGAAGGTCTAACCTATCTTCACTCTGCAGCCGTGCCTCCCATTTACCATCGTGATGTGAAGTCCAGCAACATTTTACTTGATGAAAGACTCAATGCCAAAGTTTCTGACTTCGGGCTTTCTAGGCTGGTGGAGGCAAGTGAAAACAATGATAGCCATATCTTCACTTGTGCTCAGGGGACCCTTGGTTATCTTGACCCAGAATATTACCGTAACTTTCAGCTTACTGATAAAAGTGATGTTTATAGCTTTGGAGTTGTTCTACTGGAGGTATTGACATCAAAGAAGGCTATTGATTTTAACCGAGAAGAAGAAAATGTGAATTTGGTGGTGTATATAAAGAACGTGATTGAGGAAGATAGACTGATGGAAGTCATTGATCCAGTGCTTAAGGAAGGTGCTAGCAAGCTGGAACTGGAAACAATGAAAGCATTGGGATCCCTGGCAGCAGCTTGTTTGCATGACAAGAGGCAGAATCGACCTTCAATGAAAGAAGTTGCAGATGAGATCGAATACATCATTAGTATTGAAGCAGGAAAGGTTTCTAAAACCTAGCTAGTTGTATGAGTTATATAGTATAGCCAATCAATAAGCGCTTCAAAGAATTTTGGTATTGGTGGCTTCTTGTTTAACTGCAGAAAAATCCTCCTTATTTCAGTACGTAATAGCAAAGCAGAATTTGTGCCTTAGGGTTCTATTCTCTTCATCTCTTGGAAAATCCCTCTTCTTTTTTTTTGTAATTGTCTGTCTTACATCCAAGAAATAAGCATAAATCACCCTGTTATTCTCCAGATTTGACCCAGCTACTCCCAAGATCACCATGTCTGTACGTGCACCTAAGATTTTACTGATAAAATCGTAGCTCTTTCATCTCTTTTCTCAATTATTTTATAAACGAATCTTAACTAATCAATAAAATTAGGATCAAGTTATAGAAAAAAAATTAACTAACAAATCAAAGTAAAACTAGAATACAACTATGAAATTTAATTAATTATAAGTTTTGATGTACAAAGCTATAATTTAATAATATAAAGACAAGATTTTGTTTTAATTTCCTTAAAACAAGATTATAAGAAATTGTTTTAATTTGATTAATATTCCTGATATTCACATAACTTAGATTATTATTTATATAAGAAAATAAATTTGAATACTAATTATAAGATTTTAAAAAATTAAAAAAAAAACCACAATTCAAGCCATAGACTCGACTTGGTCGAATAAGTTGGTTTTATTTCAATTAGATAAAAAAATATAGAAAATGATATTAGATAAATCAAATTTGTAACAACCCAGTTTGAAAACCTTATAAAGCTTGAACCCATCAAAAACATGGTGTGTGTGTGTGTGTCTCGTTGAGATTGATATCCATTTCTTATTTGTCTTTGGTTGATATTTTGGATCATAGGACTTGTCCTTCCAAAAGACCTTGTTTTTATAGGTTTTAGTTGTCTTTCCATGTGCCTTTAATGTCGATTACCTTTCATTTGATATCTTTGGGGTTGAGACATTGTACATTGTTGAGGCACACTCCTCCTCACATTGTTGTTGATGAATGAGGGTCCAACATTTCTTCTATCATCATTTTTTCAATGTGGTTTCTTCTAACTTGGTGTTTTTGAAAGTAAAGTCTTTCTTGCCTTTGCTATTAGTTTCTCCTTTTTAAGTTGCCTTTCAATTGTTGATTATGGAATTGAGGTTTTGCTTGTCCATGACTTGTGTTCCTTCTTTGTTGGAACCTTTTCATTACTCCTTCATTCCTAGAATTCCTGAAAGAAGTATTTTTAAGTACCCTTTTAACATTTAGTCCTTATTTGTTAGGCATTGTACCTTTCGGTAAACACATCATATTTTTAGAAATATTATTTTTATTTAATCTATATTTATGCGATAAATAGCCTTTCTTGTTGAAAAATGACATAGAAAAACAACTATACATGATAGATTGGTTAACATGCACATTGGATTTTTGTTTTTCTACATAATTGAAACCTAAACCACTTTTATGTAGGCTCTTGTTTTGTCCTCCTAACAAAACATCCAAGTTATCTCTACCTTGAGTAAACTTTGCTCAAGTTGAAGTTATGTCTTCAAATTGTTTTCTAAAAGCATCATTTTCATTTTTCAAACCATCTAATGATGAGAAACAACTAGCAACATCATATAATGATTCGTTTACTTGTGTTAATCTATCATGTTTTTTAAGCAAATCATTATTTTTATTTTTTAAAATTTTGTGCATCTTTTCCAAGTTTTTATTAGTGTTTCTATATATCTTGTTCTTTTTATGTAAGGTTTCACATAAGGTAATCAAGTCATCAAAATTCATATCAGCATCGTCATTTTGTTCAATGGAGTTTGATCTAAGTGAGTCTATATTATCTTCTTCATATACTATTGTCCTAAGAAATTTAAGGTCACCAAAGTCTATGATCTTTAACACTAAGAAGGTTGAGTCATATAGTAAGAATATAGGCACTAATATAGGCTCTAATACCAATTGTGGGACCCTTAAGGAATAGCCTGAGTGAACCAAAAAGGAGGGTGAATTAAGTATGAAAGGTTATCCCTCAAGGTTCCAATAATTAAATTATTAAATAGCCCTTAATTGAACCTGGTTGTAAAAAAACAAAATTAAAAGACAAAAGCATCCTTGGACGCTAGCAAAAGATTTTTTT
>Ga0307507_10007351_pt1 | contig 16097 bp, 11 predicted proteins | sample 7_EM_MG_FD_207223 | JGI IMG/M metagenome (GOLD analysis project Ga0307507, IMG submission 207223) | Populus trichocarpa ectomycorrhiza microbial communities from riparian zone in the Pacific Northwest, United States - 7_EM | ecosystem: Host-associated > Plants > Roots > Unclassified | place... | reverse complement strand
GGAAGTGGGCGGGATGTAGGCATGATCTTCATTGACTGTCAACACAGGAATACTTTAGTTAACATCTAAGTTTCCATCGCTCTCTACGAGTGATCCAAAATACTTGAACTTTATATCTTTTCTCTATCTATATCAAAAAAAAACCTTCGCGTGTACACATTAGGTGGGGGTGGAGGGAAAGGGAAAAAAAGGGAATTGTGGAAAAACTAAAGAGATAAGGGATATGCAAAGAGGATATACAACAAGAAACAACTTGAAGAGGAAGGAAAGGAAATATGATGAAAATTTTGAGCCATACTGGTTTACCTCAATAGAAATACCCCGTATCAATGCCAAAATGTGAGCTACAAACAAGAACTAACAAATCCTGACTTGACTATCATACATAGGAAAATCCATGCCAAGGCTTAGATGGGTATTTCGGGGAGCTAATGAGATATATTTGGGTTGGGTTTAGTCATAGGTATATTCCGGAAGGAAGGGAAGGACGAGAAATAGGACAAGGTGGAGACTCGAGCCGTGGGGGAGGTTAGGGGGGGGAGAGGGGGGGGTGGTAATGGCGGTGGTGGGCGTGCTGTGGAGCTGTCGCGGTACATGCGGGGATGGCACACGGGTTATCTGCATTTGAAGGCGGTGAGGGGGCGATGGCGCCTCGGCCTTATGATAGGCTGGGGGCGGCAGATTGTGGAGGCTGGAGCAACGCTATCACTCCCTTGTGTCCATTCTCGATAGCCCAAAATAGTGGCGTTTGGCCGTGTTTATCCGGTTTATCGGGGCTGACGTCGTCCCGTGCGAGTAGCATTTTCGCAACCCCCTCGTGCCCACTGAAAGCAGCACACCAGAGTGGTGTTCCGCCGTCGTTATCTGATTTGTCGGGGTTGACGTCGTCTCGTCCGAGTAGTATTTTAACCGCTCCCTCGTGCCCATTGTAAGCAGCCCACCAGAGTGGGGTTCGGCCATCGTTATCTGGTTTGTCGGGGTCGACGTCGTCTCGTCCGAGTAGTATTTTCACTACTCCCTCGTGCCCACTGTAAGTAGCCCACCAAAGTGGTGTTCCACCATAGTTATCTAGTTTGTCGGGGTTAACGTCGTCTCGTCCGAGTAACGTTTTTACCACTCCCTCGTGTCCATTCCGAGCAGCCCACCAGAGTGGGGTTCGGTCATCGTTATCTGGTTTGTCGGGGTCGACGTCGTCTCGTCCGAGTAGTATTTTCACTACTCCCTCGTGCCCATTGTAAGCAGCCCACCAGAGTGGTGTTCTGCCGTCGTTATCTGACTTTTCAGGGCTGATGTCGTCCCGTGCGAGTAGCATTTTTACCACACCCTCGTGTCCATTGTAAGCAGCCCACCAGAGTGGTGTTCTGCCATGGTTATCTGGTTTGTCGGGGTTGACGTCGTCTCGTGCAAGTAGCATTTTCACCACTCCCCCGTGCCCATTGTAAGCAGCCCACAAGAGTGGTGTTCTGCCGTAGATATCTGGTTTGCCGTAGTCGACGCCGTTTCGTCCAAGTAGCATTTGCACCACTCCCTCGTGCCCACTGTAAGCCGCACACCAGAATGGTGTTCTGCCGTCGTTATCTGGTATGCCGGTGCCGATGTCTTCTCGTCCGAGTAGTATTTTCACCACTCCCTCGTGCCCACTGTAAGCAGCCCACAGGAGTGGTGTTTGGCCGTTATTATCTGGTTTATCGGGGTTGACGTCGTCTCGTCCAAGTAGCATTTTCACCACTTCCTCGTGCCCCTTGTAACTAGCCTGCCGGAGCGGCGTGTGGCCGTGGTTATCTGGCTTGTCGGGGTTGACGTCGTCTCGTCCGAGTAGCATTTTTACCACTCCCTCGTGTCCATTCCGAGCAGCCCACCAGAGTGGGGTTCGGCCATCGTTATCTGGTCTGTCGGGGTCGACGTCGTCTCGCCCGAGTAGTATTTTCACTACTCCCTCGTGCCCATTCCTAGCAGCCCACACGAGAGATGTGTTACCTCCGGAATCCATTTGGTTGATATAGCAACCTTCCATCTGTACAAAACTAGCTACAATCTCAACAATCCCGAAGAAGGATGCATAATGCAGGCCACTGAACAGTGAAATTTTATCGGGGTCACTGATGTGCCAATACCTCAACCGTGTCCGCAAGAGGGTTCTGGTGGGCATATGGTTGCTGCGGTCGTCAAATAACTTCAGCGCTAAGAGTTTGACGCTATTTGAAAGGTCCCTTTTCGCGTGAACCCCCCAATACAGAGAAGAGTATTCGAGAAAGAGTGCGTGTTGGGGATCGGGGGAGGGACTGGTCGAAAAGGCCTTCACTTGCTGGGAATTCAAGTAAGTCAAGCAGATTTCCGCAATTGTCGAGTGGGCTGCGCCGAAAAGGTCCACATGAGTCCGGAGATATTCTTGAAGCGTAAAGTGGATTAATCGGACAGTGGAAGCCTCCTTTTCTACCACAACGAGTCCTTGGCAACAAGTTAGTAATGTACCTATTGAAGGAACATTGTCGATATTGAGATTCGGCGACCCGATCTCGACTGCTAGGGCGTGGCACAGCTCATTGGCCTTCAGGGGCCGTTCCGCATGAGATATCCACATCAGGGCCGCCATTCCAAGCCTCGCTTTCTCCCTACCCTGTCTCTTTATCCGACCCAGCGTTGTGCTATAAGCATCCCCCAACCCTAAGCCATCGGTCATTGAGCTGAGCTTTTGTCGCCTGCGATGAATTGTCGTTTCCTGTAATACCGCATCGATATTCAGCCTGACCAGCAAAAATCTAGATGTGTATCTGTCAGCGCATGCTTAAAGTAGCTAGTGTTGTTATTCCTACATACATTTCGGAAACGTCTTCAGGAATTCTCTTCAAGATCTCTGCCTCCAAACTACTATCCATCGCATCCGGGGTTGTATCCTCTTCCAGCCTGGAGTGAAGATATCTGATAATATCATCTCTCTTGGTGCTAATGGGTAGACTCGTCACTCTTCTACCAAGGCGCCTTGTGATATCGGGTCGGATGTGCGGCCTTCCAGTCACGAATATCCTAGTGGCTGGAGACTCTTGGAGAATTTTGTTTAGCGAATCAAGAAGCTTGATTCGATGTTCTGGCACACACTCGTCTAGAGCGTCGATGCATATGAACGTGCGTTTTGTGGAAGAGGTAGTCTGCAGCATCTTCACGATGTTCGGAAGTCGCAGTCTCCGTCCACCAATCGAATTCTCTTGGTCCTCATAGGCTTCTAGAATTTCCCCCGGTATCTCTCTCTGCCCGGCTATAAGCTGTTTAAGCAGGGTGCGTAGCATACTCGTTGACGATTGTTCTTGTTGGGCGGCAAAGTCAAAGTAGAAGCACGCAACGGCGGCTCCTAATCCTCTAGCCTGATCACACAAACTATCTATCACCAATGAGCTAACACCAAGGCTTGTCAGTACTAGCCCTTTTCTTTTATTCTGCGAGGTCCGTCTTTGTTACCAAATATAAGTCTTGCCGACCCCTGGATCCCCATAACAGAACAAAACTGCGTTATCAGATCCACCTCCCCCACTGCCGGCGTGCCAGCTTCTAAACTCCTCTGTTTGTAAGAGCCATTCCCCTATATTTTCGACTCGGTGATCTTGGATGTCTTCATGCCATGACTTGGGATCTAGTGGCGATAGCCAGGCTAGGATAGTAGATCGGTTATCGGCAACTGTAAAATTATTCGACACGCTAACGGTGTAGGCCGTATTAAAAGCATTGGTATTATTACTGAAAGGTTGCGACATTTTCCCTTTTTCGCAGGTTAGGATACCGTAGATGGTGGAGGAGAGAGTTAGTCGACTGCTGGGATTCTGAGGCTGAAGAAAAGCGGGGTCATTTGTGGAACCTCACCGATACCTGAGGACAGTCCCATCAAACACTCCCAGATTTGTGACAACAGCGCCTGTCGGGATAGGCGGGTTAAGTTGGCCTGTCCCGGGATCGCAATACCTTGGGTGCCCATAATAAGCCTAGAGTGGCGGCGGTTCCCTTTATTTAAATTAGGAGTAAGAAACACCACCCCTGTTTAAGTGCTATCCTTCTGTAGAGTGCTACACAATATTATACCGGTACCGTAATACACACTACAAGTCTTACACTGCGATTCACAGACAACCTAAAGCGCCTATAGAATCCGTATATACAAAACATGTGGGTCAAGCTTTATCAATGAATCAGTCAATACAGATGGGGAGGCGCTCCCGCACCGGGTTCTAGAAAGATGAGGACCATGCGTTTTAATATCCGTCGCAGCCGTCAAGTACATTACTTGCACAGCAATAGGGGTGCGGGGTTGCTGTAGGACAGTGTAGGTTATGACACTACATTTCTCATAATGTAACCTGTCCTTCTAATGATCAAGGCATAAATTCAGCAAGACCGTTGGGCCAACCTAAGCACTGTCCAAGTATACTACCGAAGTGTAATAATGTTTGGAATGTCGCAACCTGGCCACTTTACCCAACTCAACCTTCATAAAATGCAATTGCAAATCCAAGAGAGTGTACGCCAAACACTTTTGTCTAGTAGCTATACTGCACATATCCTCACTCTCAGATATACTGGACACTTGAAGAAGTGGATATATCCCCCTTTCCAAGTGGATTCCTTGACTCTCCAAGTACAGTTTCGCTTCTCTATATCTCTATAATAGGCCTTCTTATTGTGGAAAAACTGATGTTATGAGAGGAATCGCTCGCCGCTCGGGAGCTCGAATCCCCATATAGGCTTCCCCAATATAACATACCGGTATTATCGCCATGTCAGTTCTCCCTGCTAGGCAATAATTTGTGCCGGGGTGAAGGCAAAGCTAACAAACACACGATCTCGCACGGAATCATGGGCGCGCGGAGCATGATAGAAGCGAAAGGATCGCTCAGACGTGTTGACCGGAGATGTCGAGGTGTGAGTTGTCTATTTGAGGTTGCTAGCTAATGGCTACTTAAGAGAAAACCTCTACATGTATGATATAACCCAATACAGCCGTTCACGCCTAAGTGTACTCACACGCGTCCACTCTTTCGCGCTCCTCTATAGTATGTGCCCTTCCCGATATCTACCCTCCTCAACGCTTCTTATACTACAACAATCTATCATGCTCAGATTATTATACCATCAGAGCACCAGCTCGCCTTCCCAAATAAAAATCACTGCCTAAAGCAAACCCCCAGTTTGCAAATCTCCCCATCAGGCTATTGTTCGATAAAGCGTAGGATTTGCAACGCCTTGTTTCAAGTTAGGCTATCCAAATCTACCGGCACTTGCACATCACTACGGCAACTATCGGACTAACTCACTCTAAAGCAATTTAGGAAAGCACAGAAAATAATCTTTTGCATGATATGTCACAGAATCCCTCCATACAGCGCTTAAGCTGTAGTTCGACCATTTCAGCATCCGGAACAAGGAGATGCTTCGTCATTCTGGCCTCGAGTTGTCTCCCCCAGAATGAGCACAGGGGATTTATGCCCAATAGTGATTTCTCTAACCGAACGCCCTACGTAAGAACGCACGCTAGCGCCCAAGGCCAATCCTACTCAAGATCAGTGCTAAAAAAAAAATGAAGAAAGAAAGAACGAAAACCCTTAACGAGTATTTCAAATCAGGCCAGCATCGCATATGGATACATCCGGAAAACCGAACGCACGCGGATCAAGCATTTAGGGTCCGCTATATTGCGAATAACAATATGTGACCACCTCACCGTCAGTGCCAAGGAACGCAATCACAACACTCGTGCACAGCACAAACAATCTAGACCTAATAACAGTATCCTTCAGCCAGTAGTCCTATAACCTACAGACATGTTCCTGTAATATGACACTACTTGCTATAGTAATTTCATTTGCTTATAGTTTTACTTTATTTGGTTTATTTTTGTTTGCTTTCATCCCCAGAATTGCTCAGAGATCTAGCAGCTTGTTTTATATTTAGTCTCCTGCTTGTACTAGCATAATTCTGCATTTGGTATTCCAAGTGAAAGAATAGTCATGTATGCCAGGAGTAGAAGGAAGGCCTGATTGGAGGATGGCCTATGGGTTCCAGACTCTAGCAGGATTCCAGAATTCCAGTAGGCGGAGACTCAGCGGTAATGATCATGATTGCGGGTTTTTTGAATTACTTCCGCTTGAGAGGTGAATTACGTGCTTAAAAACCGTTGCTAGCACGCCTAACGCTCAGCCCTGTTGTACTTCCGGAGAAAACTTCTTACAATTCCCGACTCGTCACCCCGTTAAGCGAAAATACTAGTCTCGCCAAAGAAAATAACTAAAGACGAAACGAATCCGCATTGATTCTATAAATTCCTGCTTATAGTTTTGCTAGCATCGCTCGGTGCACACCAGAGCCAGAAGCGAATCTAGCCTCAATAATCCCAGTATTATCTTTCTTGGCCCTCCACACCCTCTCAACAACCAATCTCTTATCCGCGCTCTTCAGCAGCGCCGCCCACTGAGCTTCTGTTCTCTCTTTACCATTATACATAGTGAGCATATGAAGATCCTTCATGATCGCCATCCTGTCACCCCCAGGGCCCACACGCTCATCCATGATGCACTCATCAATGAGGATCCTAGAGCTCGAGTCTATAGCATCCGTAATGTGCGACAGAATCTGCTTACAGGCACTAATTACCCCCACTCAATTAGTATTCCCTCCCCTAAGAAACCAGATGAGATGGAAACCCACGGATCAGGATGATCATGCAATATGTGCTTAAGATAGTAGCAAACCCCAGGCCCGCCAATCGGTTGCCCTTTAAAGAAATCATTCTCTTGAAACTCCACACGATCTTTAAGCTCCTCGGGAAGTCCATCGCGCCCTTCACCGACCACCATTCCTCTGTCTTGCACCACGCATTTCAAGTTCGGATATTTCTGTGCTGCAGCGATCGCGACGTGTCCAATGCCACCGCCGATATCTACCAATATTGTGCCCCTGGGGGCGGAGAGGAGGGGCTCATAGATCGTCACGAGGTTGAATGGGACACCACTCGCAGCTGTCATGGCTTGGCCGAAACGTGTGCCCATAGGTGTATCATCGGTGTAGGCATACTCAAAGAAGCTCTTGTTTGCTAAGAGGAGGGTTAACTGTGTTGAGTTTACAGGGAGGAGGGATGGGATACTATTGAAGGCCCGACTGAAGGCCGATTTTCTACCATCTTCAGGAGCCGCGAAGTTATTTTCGCGAAGAACGTCCGATATGTGTGGGCCGGAGGCAAAGCCTTCACCAACACTATGGAAGAGGAGAGGCGGTGAGTAAATAAAATTCACGAGAGACACATAAAGAGAGAAAATCAAAGGGAGTGCCAATCACCGATGCCCAACCAGAGCGCCAATTCCAGGAACCCCGATAGCCGCAGAGCCACAAGTATGCGCAAAATACCCCGGCGCCGTCTCGACAAACACACACTTGAAGGTTAATAGTCGCATCACTCTCACTACATCCCACCAGGAGAAAAACACATCAGCATGCCATCCCCACTCACTAACCCCTCACAGCGAAGGAAAAGCTGACAAATAGTCTCCTCAGGCGCTCCCGTCTTTGCAGCCAACTCCACGAGAGCAATAGGAGACCCATCAAGGGGCACGTTGTGTGCAAGCTTCATGTCGTAAGCCAATTTCAGAGCTGCAGTCTCATAAAAAGCCCCTGCCATCCCAATTACTGTCTCTATGGGGCCCTCAACCAGAGAAATCACCCTCCGACATGCCTGCAAGAGCTGTTCTCTTGCTTCGATAGCCACCTCGTCAGTCACGGGAACAGGAGGTGCTGGTCGGAGGGTTGGCGGAGTGGGAACATAGGAGAGATAGTTCTTCGCGCTTGTAGAGATAATGTTGGAGAGTTCAGTGAGATCTTCAGAGTTTGTTGCCATTTCCAAGACCAGAATTGGTAGCAGACCGGTAATTTTATCCTACGAGTAAGGCCGAAGATTTTGTGAATATAGGGGCTGCTCAAGGAGCACTAGGAGGAGGAACCCCGATATCGTATTTATATCGTCATCACCCCCGGGTCCGCCTAAGACTTACCCCCCCCCTCCGCCAAGCTCAAAAACTAAGCAGAACCATGAACGCACCTAAGACATGGCGTGTGAAGCAGGCAATTGCCACAAGCAATTAACATATTATCGTACCAATCACCATACTAAAAGTAAGTCCCTATGCTTGCAAGCTATCGTCGCGGTGACACGAGGGATCACACAAGATTTTGCCTAGGGATCATGGTTGTGCACGCGTGATCTAATGTGCTAGAGACTTTACTGGCAGACGGGGGAAGAATGTATTGAAACGAGGCGGCCTAGCACCCACCGGGGTCAGGAAGTTTAACAGAGATAGTTTCCAGATCCTGACCAATCCACCCTAGCGCATTGGGGCCGGGCTGTCAGTCTGCCCATCAGCTAGCAACAATTTCGTGCGCAGTGCGATAAGGCATTCTAATAACTAAGACAGGGAGGCACAAGTATTCATCCTGGCTTAGAAACATCATCCCCGAGCACCGACGCCCCTCATCACAGCTTGCCTACTCGTCTAGATTTCGCGTTTCCACGGTCAAAACGCAGCTCCACTTCAACATACCGGTCAGACAAGTGCCGTACGAGTAGTACCCGAGTGCGAATAGTACCTGAGTATTATACCCGTAGAATTCCTGAAATAAGACGCACGCCTTATTCAAAATTTTCGTTAGGAGACTGGGTACCTAAGGTTTAGGGTTTCCTGATTGAGCCAACAATTTGTTACGGTTCCTCGTGCTCCCAACTTCTGCATGCACCTTATTTCAGGAATTCTACGATACCCGAGAAGAAGGTCGAGTTCGGTGATTGGCTAAGTTAGCTTTCTATAAGCGCACCTATTCCTTTGACACGTGATATTCGAACTAATCAGGATGATTGACCTTACCTATCGCCACGCTAAAAGTGAGTGAATTTCGGTACTCCAGTACCGTATGCAAGTAACCCCCCCGGAGGGAAGGAGCAAGTGCCAAGTACTGCTGGGCAGAATCAGGCAGTAGATCGGGTTACTAGGCCTGATGTGGAAAATGATCAACAGAAAAGCACCCCCCCCCTCCGGGGACGTTACTGCCGATAGATTTAATAGTCGCTGGAAAATTGGACTCGAAACAGGAGGATCGTAGTGTCCTATGAGCAACAAACCACCAAACATCTCCCTTGAGAGCAGAACCATGTACCAATCATCATGTTTTTGTTTTTTTTTTGTTTTCCCTTTTCCTTGTTATTTTCCTCCTTCCCCCCCATTGAACTTTCATGCCTTGCTGTAGTATTCATTGCCTGTCTTAATAATTCTACTGTGGTGTTGTGCATCCCTGTGGATCCAACTTGCCGCTAATATTTATCCTATCACTCGTAATTATTTTATCTATCTGCCGCCCACGTAGTAGACTATAGACGAAGGGATTGCCATCCACCTGCCAATGGAGTAGATGAGAATTCCGGTTCCAGCGGATTATTAAACCCATTTCTCTTCCTAATGGCAAGATTATTATTTTTGGCAGCAAGGGGATAGAAAGCAAGCTACAATACCGGAATCCCCCCTTACTAGCGCCTCACACCAATATCAGCAGAGTACCGCACAGGCTAGGTCAGTAAAAGTCGGAAAACCACCCCCACAAACCCTTACAAACCTCCAGGAACACGAGCGTTATATCTCCCGAGCTTAATGGACCCGCCCGGGTACCGTGCCAGCAAGAAACCCAGTGCAGATTTCTCGTCGCTTGGGCTGATGGTTCTTTAAGTCCCGGAGCCGAAAATCAGAGTTTTCGCCCGAAACAACCTTCTAGACTCCGACCAGTGACCCCCAGTCAACCGTAGCAAAAGAGGCAAGGGTTTCTAACATAGCTTCAACAGCTGGAACGCTATGTCGTATAGCGGTATTATCGCGATGTTAGCTCTCCCTGCTGGAGGATATTTTGTATGGGGGTGAAGCCAAAACCGATAAATGCACGGCCTCGCAAGTAAATTCTGGGGTAGTTGAGCACCAGCCCAAATAAAAATTACTGCCTAAGCTGAACTCCCAGTTTGCAAATCTCGCCACCAGGGTATCGGCTGATAAAGCACAGGATTTGCAACACCGTTGTTGAAAGTTAGGCTGTCCATATCTACCCGTACTCGTAAATAACCATGTTAACTATCGGACTAGCCCGCAGCCCGCTCTAAAGCAATCCAAGAAAGTATAGAAAATAACCCTTTGGACAATATGCCACAAAATTTCTCTGTATAGGGCTTAAGCTGTAGTTCAACCATTTCAACATCCCGAAAAAGCAGATTCTTCGCCTTTTTAGCCTCTAGTTGCCTCACCCAGAGCGAACACAGGTGATTTACCGAATAGCGATTTCCCTAACCAAACGCCCTAGCTATGAAGGCATGCTAGTACCCAAGCTCAATCTCGTCCAAGTTCAGCGAATGAAAAAAAAGAAGAAAAGAATGAAAGAACGAAAACCCCTAGCAATTTTCAAGGAGCATGACATACCGATACATCCGGGAAACCGAACGCACGCAGATCAAGAATTTGGGATTAGTTACCGTAAAAACAGAAATAATTGAGCATGACGCTAGAACGTCCGGAATTTCCCTTATGGATTAGGGGGGGAAAGCACAGAGAAAATATTCTCGCCCAGCCCCCGCTTGGGACAAGGAAAAGAAAAAACCGAACAGACCTTGCTAGGAGAAGCAACTCTAACGTCCTAGCGTGATTCTCAAATATTTCTGTTTTTACGGCATAGTACGAGTACACAGACCGGATCGAAGGAAGGCCTATTATGGGTCCGAGACCCAGATAAGATTACAGGATTCCAATGGGTGCGCCCCACTGGCAATGATCATGATTGCGGGTTTTTGAATTACTTTGGCTTGGGAAAGAAATCATGTGTTTAAAGACTGTTTCCTGCCCAACCGGAAATAGAAAACTTCAGAAGAACACCTAGATAAGAAATATGCTTAGCTGAATAGTACTCCTATGGTTCCCCTTCCCATTTTTCTATTCCATAAATCCGTGCTTGGAGTCTTGCTAACATCACCCAATGCACGCCATCAAGCCAGCCTAGCTTCAATAATCCCGGTATTATCTTTCTTAGCCCTCCACACCCTCTCAATAACCAATCTCTCATCCGCGCTCTTCAGCAGCGCCGCCCACTGAGTTTCTGTCCTCTCCTTACTATTAAACATGATGAGCATATGAATATCCTTCATGATCGACACCCTATCAGCCTCAGGGCCCACACGCTCATCCAAGATACACTCATCAATAAGGATTCTAGAACCCGAATCCATAGAGTTCACAATATGTGATAGGATCTCCTTACAGGTACTATAGCATCCCCATCTAGTTAGTATTCCTTCCTCCAAGAAAGCAGGCAAGATGGAACCCACGGATCAGGATGATCATGCAAGATATGCCTAAGATAGTAGCAAACACCAGGCCCACCAATCGGCTGCCTTTTGAAAAAATCATTCTCTTGAAACTCCACACGATCTTTAAGTTCCTCGGGAAGTCCATCGCGCCCTTCACCGACTACCATTCCCATGTCCTGCACAACGCATTTCAAGTTCGGAAGCTTCTGCGCTGCAGCGATGGCAACGTGTCCGATGCCACCGCCGATATCTACCAATGTTGTACCCTTCGGGGCAGAGAGGAGGGGTTCATATACTGTCACGAGGTTGTAATTGCCAAGGGAATTGCTCACGGCTATCATGGCTTGGCCGAAACGTGTGCCCATGGGCTTATCGTCGGTGTAGATATACTCAAAGAAGTTCTTGTTTGCTAAGAGGAGGATTAGTTGTGCCGGGGCCCGCGGAGGAGAAGGGGGATGGGATACTGTTGAAGGCCCGACTAAAGGCCGATTTTCTACTATCTTCAGGAGCCGCAAAGTTATTTTCGCGCAAAACGTTGGAGGTGTGTGGGCCGGAGGTGAAACATTCATCAATACTGTGGAAGGGGGAGATGGTGAGTAAATAAAATTCACAAGAGATGCATATAGAGAGAGAGAAAATTAAAAATTAAAGGGAGTGCTAATCACCAATGCGCCATCATGGCCTCAATTCCAGGAACTCCAATTGCCGCAGAGCCACCAGTATGCGCAAAATACCCCGGCGCCGCCTCAGCAAACACATACTTGAAGGTTAATGTTCGCATCACTCTCACTACATCCCCCGAGGAGACAAACACATCAGCATGCTATCCCCACTCACTGACCTCCACATGGAAGGCAAAACTAACAGATGGTCTCCTCAGGCGCTCCTGTCCTCGTAGCCAACTCCGCCAGAGAAATAGGCGACCCATCAAGGGGCACGTTGTGCGCAAGCTTCATATCGTAGGCCAATTTCAGAGCTGTAGTCTCATGAAACCCCGTTGCAACTCCTATCACTGTGTCTATAGGGCCATCAACCAGAGAAATCACCCTCCGACATGCCTGCAAGAGCTGCTCTTTTGCTTCGATGGCCACTTCATCAGTCACGGGAACTGGAGGTGCCGGTCGGAGGGTTGGTGGGGTTGGGATGTGTGAAATGTAGCTTTTCACGCTTGCAGAAATAATGTTAGAAAGTTCAGTGAGATCTTCAGTTTTTGTTGCCATTTTCAAGATAGGAATTGGTAGCAGATAAGTGTAATGTTATCCTGTAAGGCTGAAAGTTTTGTAAATACAAGACCTACTCAAGCAGCGTTAGGAGGAGGGGAGTCCTATACCATATTCATATCGTCATCACCCCCGGGTCCCCCCAAGACATGCTCCCCCCCCCCCCACCAGACTCAAAAACTAGCCGGAACCATGAACTTTCCCAAGCCATCCCTTACCTCGTAATCACGGCCAGCTCTAGATACTACTACTAGCTTATTCGGGTAATCGTGATAGGAAAAACGTTGTTTCAGAAGTGGTGTAACTTAGTGCTCAGAATACCACATAATCAGTACTTTTCAGCATTGCCATGACAGAAACAAGAGTGGCCGTGTAGATTTGCTCCCAGATACTAAAATACTCGAGTAGGCTAATGTTCGACATCCAGAACGAGGCTAGCTAGGAGATAAACAAAATTGGTTGTGATGGGCACCGGAAAAATACCCAGCCGTGAACCGACCGCACTCCGCAGCACGCTACGCAGCCATGAATTTCGGCCACAAGGTAAGGGATCCTTCTGGATGTTGAACATTAGCCTATTTTAGTATCTGGGAGCAAATCTACGCGGCCACTCTTGTTTCTGTCATGGCAATGCTGAAAAGTGCTGATTATGTGGTATTCTGAGCACTACACCACTTCAGAAACAACGTTTTTCCTATCACGATTACCCAAATAAGCTAGGAGTAGCATCTAGCGCTGGCCGTGATTACGAGGTAAGGGATAATATTAGACTGGGTGTGCCCCCAGCGAGGCGATGCCCTCAGCGAATCTTGGCAAATATTAGCAGGCAGTTTTGGTTGAATGTGCCCTTCTTTCCTGCCAAGACTCGCTGAGGGCGTTGCCTCGCTGAGGGCACAGCCAATGCTTGAGGAGGTTTCGCGCTTCCACGGTTAAAACGCAGCTCTACCTCAACCTACTGGACAAGCGCGGCACGAGTACAGCAGTAACTTACCCGAGCACCCGGCATTTTTTAAAGTCTCTGGAATAAACCCTCCAGAATGGGAAATAAATAGGTGATTCACTTGTTGTATCATTCATGGCCTCACAAGACTGGGTTTTGCGGGAACTTACTGTATCCTAGGCCATGGGTAATCGAGGTTCCGGAGGTTTTGAAAAAAAAAATGAAAAAAACAGTTGAGCACCTCACCGTACTCGAGCACCCCACAGCCAGCAGAGACCACAGTGGCTTAGCATGAACTCACCCCTTAACCTGTTTTCGGATACCAGTTCTGCTCCACCTCCTAACTCCAAAAGGTCTAGAAGGTAGTTTATGTTCACCTAGGAGAAGGTCAAGTTCATTGATTGGCTAAGTTAGCTTTCTATAAGTGAACCTCTTCCTTTAATAGGTGATATTCGAACTAATCAGGGTGGTGGCCTTGCCTATCACCGCGCTAAAAGTGAGTGAAATTCGATACTCCAGTATACAAGTGCGGCCGACAGATATAATAGCCGCATGAAATCCAGACTCAAAGCAGCAGGATAGCAGCATCCTATAAGCAACAAATCACCAAATACCTTCCTTGAGAGCAGAACCATGTACCAATAATCAAATGTTTTGGTTTTTTTTTCTTTTTTCCCATCGAACTTTCGCGCCTTGCTGTAGTGTTCATTACCTCATCTTATCAATACAGCTGTAGTACAGTACAGTATTGTGCATCCCTGTAGTTGCAACTTGCCGCTTCTATTTATCCTATCACTCGTGGTTATTCTACCTCCTAGTATCGGCTGCACGCGTAGCATAGACGAAGGGATTGTCGTCAGCCTTCGAACGGACCAGCTAATAAACTCCGTCTCGGATGTACAGTATGACTAAACCCAATTCTTCTCCTAATGGTAAGATTATTATTTTTTGGTAGCAAGGGGACAGACAGCAAGCTACAATACCGGCAGAGTGCCGCACAGCCTAGGCCAGTAAAAACCAGAGAGCTATCCCCACAAGCCCCATACAAACCGCCATGAACACGAGGATCATGCCTTCCGGCCTCTATGGACACCCCCGAGCCCCGTGCCAGCAAGAAGCCCAGTGCTGGCTTCTCGTGGCCCGGACTAATGATCCTTTAAGTTCTGGAGTCAGAAATGAAAATATTTGCCGGACTTCGAACTTTGATCTCCAGCCAACGATACTAAAGGATGCAAGGGTTCCTGACATACTTTCAACAGGTAGAAAATTATATCGTATGCCGGGATTACCGCCATTTTAGCTTCCCTGCTAGGTGATATCTTGTGCCTAGGTAAAGCCAAGGTCGACAAAAGCACGACCTAGCAAGTCATTATAGGGGTTTTAAGCACCAGCAGGTCTTCCTCAATGAAATGCTATTTAGGTCGAACTACCAGTTTGCAAATCTCACCACCAGGGTATCGATTGATAAAGCATAGGATCTGCGACAACGTCGTAAGAAGTCTCAATCTACGGGTACTTGCACATCACTATGGCAACTATCAGATTAGCCCGCTCTAAAGCAATCCGAGAGAACACAGAAAACAATATACCACAGAAGCTCTCTGTATAGTGCTCATGCCGCAGTCCGACGGCTCAATATTCATAACAAGCAGATACTTCGTCATTTCGGGCTTGAGTTGTCTCTCCCAGAAGGAGCGCAAGCAATTTATGCCCAATAGTGATTTCCTTGACCGAACGCCCCCACCCGAGAGCGCGCTCTCTCGTGCCCAACCCCAATCCTGCTCAAGTTCTGGAGATGAAAACAAAAAAGGATGAAAAAGCGGGGGAAAGCCCTCCGCAATACAATAGATCAATTTTCTTTTCCCCTAGGGGATTTTCGCCTCAGACTATGGCTGTGCATCCTTACTACCTAGCGCTGACCAAACCATACGCTATTGTGTGTGTACGATAGCCGGGACATGAGTGGGTATATATCCGCGATTAAGAATGTGAAGAGAAAGCGACACACCGGAGTTGAATAAGGTCTGATGGACAGGAACAAGAAAGAATCAAGTGATGTCTAACGATGAAAACAATAGTGAAGAAAACACTAGCACTGGGAAGAACTAGCGGTGGAAAGAGGCCGATCGGTAATGTACAAGTACATCCCATAGACACCATATCCAACATTATGGCTGTATCGAGTGATATTTGGTGATAGGTATGGCGCGGCCTGCCGCTAGAGGCACCGAAGTCGCATTTCTCCCAAATATAAAGCTTACCATAGCACCAGAGCTAGATATTATTCAAGGAAAATTTGTCCGGCTAACGTATCATATTCCGGTGCTCAACCTAGGGAGGAATAAGATTAAGCCACCAACAAATCAAAAACTCCTTCCAGGCTCAATTGGTGACCAGCCAACAACGTATCATATTATTAGTAAAGACCACCGACCTAGAACTGTCACGCAGTAAAACTAATCATGCCCTATGGGTTCAAGAATGGAAGAGCGTCAACCATGTGGCACAGTGAAATGCAACAGTGGCTGTGCAATATTATTGCCAAGACTGTGAATGATTGACTATGAAGAAGTGTAAA
>Ga0307507_10007350_pt1 | contig 16098 bp, 17 predicted proteins | sample 7_EM_MG_FD_207223 | JGI IMG/M metagenome (GOLD analysis project Ga0307507, IMG submission 207223) | Populus trichocarpa ectomycorrhiza microbial communities from riparian zone in the Pacific Northwest, United States - 7_EM | ecosystem: Host-associated > Plants > Roots > Unclassified | place... | reverse complement strand
TATGATGTTAGTATAATCCTACATGTCGCAGATATACAGTTATAATCTGCTATCAGGGTGTTATAATGTTGTGACCAGTTCGTGATCATCGTATTGCTAAATCTGAATTTCCCAAATTTACTGATGTGAGTGACGCAGAACACAACATAATTCGCATCTACTTACCCTCTTCCTCCATCCTCTCGATCCCAGGCTAAGTTGCCTTCAAACAACTTCGGTTTTCCGGCCGTCACCCTGGGAAATTACCAATTCCTCCAATCGCTGAGCCCTGGCACTGGGCAAATGAATCCATTTACCATTTTAAAAAGCGCGACTTCAATTTCTGGTGGAGATACGGATGCCTTCAGCCAAAAATCGTTTTGGAGGATATGGACGACACGCCTCACCAACGTTGGACCTATACGATCATCACTAGCTTATCCACCTGACGTTAACCTGGGAAACTCTCCCAAGGCGTGTACCAGTTCTAAAGTTCCTCTTATTGCCAATTGTAAAATGCATACATGTGCCCACTGGCCATTTCGGCCTTCTCCCTTTTTTCCGATGTATCTTCGTTCCTTGGAGTACCAATAGACAGCGATATGAAAAGGAATACGTAGGAGTGAAAGAGAGGCAAAGAAGAAAGGAAGGAAATATCGTCTTTGAATGTATGTAATAATATAATCATTATCGATTTGACGCGTTGTCTCCCTATCGATGGCCGTCGACATGTCAACATTTCCTTAGATTTATCAACTCTACTGTTTCAAGACGATGGGCGCGAGAATGTATGCCCATCTAGCATCAAAACATCTGTGAAGGTATATTTATGTAACCAGATAGGTTGTATGTATGCGGTAACGTGAAGCTCAAATGGCAGTATATTTCCCTAGCGCCCACAGTCAGATTGTTTTTAGAAGGTTAGCAAAGGCATAAGTACGTACAAATTCGAACAGACCAATCGACACTGCCTGTGGCGAGCAATTCTCCCATTCGACTCAGATCGACGGCAATGACTAGTAGTGGTGATTGTGATGACGGAGGTTGATGAGTCACAAAGGTAAAAGAACGGACCTGGACTTTTATGGCCCTCAAGTGCGAATTGGAGAGATGCATTTCGTGGATCCCAGAAGTGGACACTGCGGTCCTTCGAGCCCGACACCACCCACCTACTGTCAGGTGTTACAGAGACGGACACAACGAAGTCCTGGGGGATATGAGGTGAACATTAGATCGTTTCGAAAATCATTCATCCCTACCTTGTGGCCCACGAAATCCATCGTACACGAGACTACAGACCTGTCACTGGAACTGGATGGTCCTGACAGGGTGGGTTTGGGTGTTGCATTCTCTGGCTTGTTGTTGGCACTCCCTGCGGCAAGTACGCTGACGTCCCAGTATTTCACGGACTTGTCCAGACTCCCGCTTACCAGACCTTTTCCATCAGATGTGAACACCACACTTTTAATGCTATCCTTGTGGCCTTGTAGCCGCTCAAGCAGGGTTCCCGACGCAACGTCCCATATACGAAGAATGCTGTCCAAGCTGCCTGCAGCTACTAGGGTTGCGTCTGGAGAGATAGTCACCGACGTAACGCCGGACTCCTGGGAGTCGTCGTTGTCATTGATGGTAAGGACCTTGTGAAACTTATCGTACAAGTCCCAAATTCGTATTGTGTTGTCGATTGAGCCAGAGATCATGAGACGTCCATCTCTTGAAAAGTCGAGAGAGAAGACTTCTTGCTGGTGGCCACCGAAAACCTGTTGAATCCGCCCCTTCGCAATGTCCCATACCTGTAACGGAAATAAGTCTGCGTGTTGAATGTACTTATCAAGTGACAAACCCTAATTAGTTTGTCTTCGGCTCCTGTGGCAAGCAGTTTACCATCAGGACTGAACTGTACACTGCGAATGTACATATCCCCCCACACTCCAGCACTGGAATGTACTAGAGCGCTGACCATTGGAAGGGATCAACAACATGCGGTGGCTTCCTCGATAAGAACTCACCAAACTTTCTGACCAGTCGTCGTGTCGAATATCTGCGCTGTGCGCTTACAGCCCGTTGCGAGATATCGGCCATCTGGCGAGAAATGGACAGAACAAACCACGCTGTTCAATAAAATTCAGAAACAACAAGGTTGCCTTTGTAATTACTACTCACCTCTCGTGGCGAAGCGTATGAACAAGGTTAACATCAAGCGTTTTTTTGACTTCGGGGTTATACAACACAACCCAGTCACAACCTTTTTCTGTATGCTCTAAAGGAACAGGTTTCATCATAAAATCCTTAACTACAGGCACCACGTTAATCGAAGGTAAATCCGGCGTGTATGTACACCATCACGAAAAAAAAACACTCACCAGACTGATCATTCTTCATCTCGAGCCGCTTGAAATCACGACGAAGGTTGATCTCTTTGAAAAAAACCTTTGGGAAGTCTGAGTATATATGCTCGATGCGATTCATGGACGCAAATTCGAGGAGAGCAAGTGGTTCGATTATTGGGTGGATGGGACCGTTTGAGTGTTTCCCTTGTCTATCCTGTGTGCGGTCCACTTCTGCTCCCCTCACCATCCTGTGTCGACGTCTTGCCTGCAAATCAATGTTAGTTAAAGATTCCTAGGAGTAAGCATTTCTTGTGACTGACTTTAACCATCCAGCCTGATAACTGGACCCAACTCAAGCCTGTTGCACGACACAATTGCATCTTCTCGTCCTTGCTTGGATAAAGATTATCACTGTGACGATGCAGCCAGGCCTTCAGGTAGTCAGTCGCCTCCTTGGGAAATCTTCTCCCTTTGCGTTGAGGGCCATCGGCAAGTGACGGGGACGTCACAGCTTGAGGCAAACTAGGTGGAGAAGTGGAATGCTCCTGGCCATGAGGTTGGGAGGTGGGCTCGGGAAGAGCAGCATCCGCCATCGGATAGCCTTCGTCATCAAGAGGCGCTTGATTGTGAAGTTTGCTATCTCTGCGAACGAACTTTCCCTTCAAGAAAATTGAGTCAGCTTCACCAGAAATATCAAACAAGTCAGGTTTGGCAACACCATCACCACCGTCAGTTGACTCTTTGATGTATCCAGGAAGGGAGAAGTCTCCGAAGGAGCTAATGTTATGCTTCGGTTGCTGGAGCATGATCTTGATGATGGCGTTTAGCATGATACGATGTTTGTTGTCCAAATCATTCGTGTCATGTTTGAAAGGATCCTGGTCATAGAGTAAGTCCGTGAACCACTCAATGAAGTAAATTAACCAGAAACTTACCCAGCTAGAATCGCAATCCATTTTGTTGTCGTAGGAGTTCTTCTTCAGTTTCTGGATTTGCAGTGAAATGTATTCTGAGAAGGCGTCCGACCAAGGACCGTCTTCATCGATCATGTCAATGCCGAGACGTGCCTGATGAGTGAGTTAGTCGACATGATTACTGGACTGACGTAACCGTACGAATTCACCTTACTGGAATCAAAGCTGTAGTTTTCGTTGCAGTCATCAACCAGCTTTTTGAGGGACCGAGGGGGGGAAGACGACTGTTCAAAGAAGGCATCATTTTTCACTTGTTGGATTTGACGAAGAATGAATTCGAGGAAGGCAGCATCCGGCTCGAGATTATCTTCTTCACCCAATTGATCTTCATCGTCCTAAAAATGACTATGATTACCAAACTCACTCACAGCTGGGCCATCTAGATACTCGCCTCATCGGAATCGTAATATTTGTTAGGTTTGATATCATCCCAATCGTCAATTAACTTTTTGGATGTCTGATGAGAGTCAACTTTCAAGTTCGAAAATGGGGATATCTCGACGGGTTGCGAAGGCCCGGCTTTTCGATCTCCGAGTAGAAAGAGTCCTTCGTTATCTAAATCATCGTCATCCTAAAAGTGACAATGGTCATCAAAAACTGGTCCAGAGCAGCAGAACCATCCAGATAACCACCTCACTAGAATCATGGCATTTGTTAGGTTTGATATCTTCGTCCCCATCAACTATTTTTTTGAAGGACCGAGGGGAGTCAACTTCCATGTCAGAAGGGGATGTCTCAAAGGAACCGAAAAGTTGCGAAGGCCCTGGCTGTCGATCCTCAAAGAGAGGAAGATCCTCCACCTCTAATTTGACAGAGACGTCAGATGGTGTACTGAGGCGTTGAGATGGCCTTGTTTTCTTTTCTAGGTAGACAGAACCTGGGGAGAAAATGTTGAATCCTTGACAACACCGTGGTTAGTCAACCGCACCATTCTTCTCTTCAACGATATCAAATGCCTCTTGAATTCGATGCGGAAGGTCTTGGGCTGTACACCTCCAATCAACATCCTAAAATCCGCTTTACACTTCAAGTCAATTAATGGAGTTCACGACTCACTGAGTCTCGAATCACAGAGCACCAGTCGCTGTCATGGACAACTACAACCTTCGCTTTGGGGCACTATAAATTTTCAAGGACTGATTAGTGGCAGGTTTTGAGTTCGTACGTAGTAATAAGCGGCACCTTTCGTAGCATCATGTCGATGACATAGACTGCGGGGTGAGCTGCTGTTATCTTGGAGATAGTAAATACTTGAAGAGGGTTATGATACAACCACAGCACTGACCCGTGCAGGGGTCATTGAATCAATCACCTTGGAGCTACCCCGGCGACTATGACCACGCAAAAAGCCTATGCCACCTTGAAAATGATATCAGTTAGAACACCCACAAACAGGGGAAGCAGGACACAGCGTACCGGAAAGAGAACCTATGGCACCTAAAACTGAATGGAAAGGGCTCCTGGGGGATCGCATTGATGCTTGATCCTTCATTGAAGACGCTACCTTCGATTGAACACGCTCCCATCCATCATCACCGAGAGCAAGGGTAAGCGACCGGATGAAGGTACACTGATTTCGTGGAGGAACGGAGCCGTTAACCCCTAAATTCATAAGCTCGTCCTCTTCAGGACCAGACTTCGACTCTCCCACGCCATCATAATCCCATTCATACGTCGTATGTGAAGAATGTCGACCTCGACGTTCGTTACCAACAGGATTGAACCTCAAGAGGGACACGTTGTCTTCAGGACGTTTCGACTGGTCATGCAAGTAGGTTGCGATTCCCCACGAGGTTGTCTTGTCACACCCCGTGACTACGTGAAGTTCCTCATTGTCAATTTCTCGACCACAAGGTCCGTTGGCGTACTGATACCAGCTTTCAGCGTGAATGAATGCATATTCCCTAAATCTCCTAATATTTCTCAAATCTTCGTGGTATGCTCCTTGAGGCATTGCTAGAATAGCGCCGTCAGAGCCGGAGCATTCGAACGTTGCCCTGCTACAACCTTCGTTAGTACCCCTGGGATGTGGAAGGGATCAGCGACTTACCCTCGCTTCTCTACAGACCGACTGGCTAAATGGCTGTGCGAAGAATGAGCATGGAACTCGGAAACATCCGCAGGTCTAAGCACAAAGCAAGAAAAGCCCTCGGGCAGCTCATCAGGGTTATTAGGATGTCCTGCCGGGAGACAGACGTTGAAAAGGAAGTCAAAGCCACCATCCGATGTGAAGATCCCAACATCACCGATGCTAACCCCTTGTCGTTGGTATGAGCGAGAAAGTCTCATGTTGGGTCGAGGAATCCAGAGAGGGTGACCATGTTTTTTGAGATACATGTGATGCTTGTAGATAACGTTATTGGGCTCTTCTTCTATGAGATTCTCCTCTTCGTCGGATGGAGAGTCGGGAGACTGCTCAAGGTCAGCACATTGGTCATGCTGGAAGAAAAAAGCCAACCTCGATTTCGGAAGATACTTCGCTACCACCAAGGCCTGAATGGTACCAGCACGATATAAGAATTGAACCAGGTTTCTTTGAAAAACCATTGAGAGTACGTACCCGAATCTGTGGATGCACTGGAATCCTCCACCGAGCTTTGTTCTTGGTTTGATGCAGGTGAAGTGCTAGAATATGGCAGATCCCTAACCGAGGACGAAGTGCTAGCATGAGACGAGTCTCCAACTGAGTCCAAAGTAGTAGAATTGCTGCCGGCCAAGGTAGAACGCGATGTCTCGGAGTCAGATCCCCCAAGATCTAAGTGCATTTCAATGATTAGGACGTCTTTGAAGATATGAGGAATGCTTACTGATAACTTGAATGAATGTAGCCCTATTATGGTCCCTCTGCGAGTTGATAATTTCCCCACCGAGCACACTTGTGGATGAAGCACCCGAGAGAATGGAGGCCCTGGTCAACGGTTTAGAATAATTCGTCGAATAGATGCTCAGAACCAACGTACCCTGTGCTTTCCACTCGAGGGGCGGCCTTCGTTTCGTCGGCTGTCGAGGTGGACCTAGTCGTACGTCCCTTCGACTTCATTTCAACCTAACGATTTGGAGCCTTGGAGGTACCAATTAACTATGTGTGAGCACAGGTTTTCCTGAGCGCTTCTAGTCAAGGTGAAATTCCCATGCTCATTTAGCTAGCTCGTCATCACAATTGGCGCCTGTCTTCATTGCTTCCCAACTTCCTCGCGACCTAGGTAGAGTAGTATGCATGTGCTGGCGGACAGTATTGAAGTCTATAGGAAATGGAGGAAACCAGACGCGGTTGGGACTGATGTAAACATTGGTTAGTCGTGGGCTTTGGTTTTCCGTCCTCGTTGTTAGACTCTTTTTGCGAGTTGTCCCTCGCTTTTCTGGTTGTGTCGTTCATAAAATTTACTTGTGTTCGTGAACTCCACCATATCGGAGAGTATAACGAACTAAGTAGATGGAGCGGCGGCGAATGAGAGGTGTGGGTTGAATTGAAGAACGCAAGTGGCAGACTGCCGCGCACGCAGCGTCATTGTGGAAGAAGAGGACGTGGTCAAGTACATAATGACCGAATCATAACAGCGAAGAACGTCAGTGTTGTGGCAGATGCTGGAGTCGAATTCGCCGCCCTCCCTCCTCTTTTGTAGATGAGCAGAGGCCTGATGCCAGATGGTACCCAATGATGGTGTAGAAGACGGAGTCAGAGGAAAATCATCAATGGAAGAACACGAAGAATTCGAAGGCCCAAATCATGATGAAAAGTAGTTTGATACCATAGCACTGCTAGGTGATGAGCTTCTTTAAAAAACGTGGTATGTAGGGGTATTAGTGTCGAATCTACATTAGAGTCCAGTATGATAATTGAGAAAAGGCAAACACCTGATGAGTACTGTACCAACGATAACATCTTTCACAAATTGATCCATCGAAGGGCAAGTCTCTCCAAAAATCGGGCCAAAGGTCACTGGCCCAGCGGCCCCGAACTTTAACTCCTGATACAGCACGACATCACCCTGACGTACAGAAGGTACGAATGGTTTGTGTCTGTCTAGTGAGAGGCTAACTCTCACCAGCGTTAGGCAGCTGATGAATATGGGACGTTAGCTGAGGAAAAGCGACCAGGACATCAAAAATAGAATCATGTTCGTCACTAGACGAAAGTGTAAGTTCGGCATCCCCACGAACGATCCCCTTCATGAATTTCGGCTCCTCGCCAGGATGGTGGAACAAGTCATCGACATAATCTTTGGCCGACATGGTAATGGGCATAGGAAGACAGTTGGAGTTTCTGAAGGAAATGTTGTCAGTCTTCATTTGGTGATTCGTGGCCTTAAGGAAGGCCTTCAGCTCTTTGTTATCTGGACCACTAAACGTAGGAGGAGATTTGATCTTCATGACTGACCGCCGAGGAAATGACTCAAGCAAGTCAAAAACGTCCGAGGGCTCCGATTTTTGGACTCCGAGCAGAAACGAATACTCCTCTGTTTCTAACTTGATGTGAGCGTGAGGCGATGTCCTGCGCGATTTTCTTGTGCCAGGCTCGTCGGGACTCTGCTTTGCTGTGGGTGAAAAGTAGCCAGGTTTAGTACATTGTCCTCGGAAAGGCCAACCTCGTGTTCGAAAGACGTGTTCATGTCATGGCCTAAATGACATCAGGTCAAAAGTGAGTAGGATGTTGTCCAGAGGATACATGCCTGAATGGGCGAAGCCGCTCGACTCCCCCAGTGTCAAGCTTTGTTCTTGACTCTCCGGAGGTGCGTTCCTAACCGAAGCCGATGTGCTCACTGCTCCGAGTCGTGTGGCGCACGATGTGTCCAAGTGAGATCTCACAGCTGAGTGAGCTTCCAATGAGTCGGAATCTTTTTGAGATATGAAGCATGCGTGCCGGTGGAATCGTAACCCTACTTTCAAAGTCTCTTCGGGAGTTGCTAGCCTCTTGATCAAGCGCACCTGACTCGGAAGACGAAACGTTCGGAAAAAGAGATGGCATACTAACGAAGTCAGGGCAGTATATAGACTGCGGGATCAAAATCGACACACCCTTCGCTTGCCATTGCGGAGAGGCCTTTGTATTTGCGGTGAAGGAGGTTTTTGTGGTACCTCTCTCGGAGTCCCTTATTTAAAGGTTTGAACCCTGTTTGAACCATAGTCCTTCACTAAGTTCCTAAAAAAACAAGGTAAGATGTTGTTGCGGCATGAAATGAGCATCTGACTTAACCGGAGATGTTTCCTCATCGTTTTTGTGCATGAATTGCAGAAGGAAACAATGATGGCGATGGTTGAACATTGAAATTCCAAGTCTTCGACTTCCATGACCCCCACCGCTCTTACATACTCCTAGTGAATTGACGTCTATCCCTTCTCTCAAGACCACTGTGCGCTCTGCTCGCAAAGCCCGTTCAAAGTCGAGGTCCGTTCGAGAACCCATACGGTGTATTTGCCTGTTTCCAGGAAGATCTTCGGATGCGATTGGTCGCAAGCCTGAGGAGTATGCGGTGTGAAGGCCCTGAGGGCGCGACGGAGTAGCATGTTGACGGGAAACAAAAGCCAAGATGGGTGGCCACAATGTTTGGCCACGGCACCACCATAGCCGCCAAACTTGGCAAGGGCCCAGGAATAAGTACCTGCACTGAGCACCTCACAAATGATCATAATCTAGATGTAGATTAGAAATACATCTTCCAAGTCGAAAAAAATAAGAATGTTGTAGCTTCATGGCAAGGGTTACAATGGTGCAGATATGCGTGCCATATGTACTTGCTACTCCACCACGGCACCACCTACCCAGTCAGCTATACGCTGGGGAAGCACCTCGGACTTTTCCACCACCTCTGCCTAACGCACCGACCATTGAATTCGATTGAGAACGAGGTCGTGTCGTGGATGACGCGATCTTGGGCAGAGCAGAAACACCCTTCCGGGAGCTGCTGCTTGGAGTCCCAGAAGCACGATTCCTGCGTGCGAGTTTCAGACTCCATCGGCAAGAAAACATGAACAGAACTCACCGTTTTTTAATCGCACTCGTTTTCAACGAAAGAGGGCGTGCAACGCCATGTAATTTCTACGACGCACATTGTAAACTTTTTCATCCGAAACAGCAAAAAATTGGCCACTCACAAAGAACACACCGCATACATTACCTGAGGGGAAAAAGAAGCAACTGTTAATTAAATGTCAATGTACGTAAGTGCGCATGATCTCACAGAGTGGTTGTCCCTCCGGGTCATGTCTCCAGATGGAAGTGTTCGTCGTTTGACAATTGGTGCAAAGGGTTGGGGTCTTGTCCGCTTCTTCAGGTTTACCACCTTGTAGCTCTGTGCCGCCGAGTTCGGGGGTGCTTGGTGATGAATTTTGTTCCCCCCAGCGTAGGGGAAGGCATAGACTTTTTCTCTTCCACATCTTGTGCCCCTTGGTGAAGCGAAATATACTTCCGTTGTAGTGGTCGTGAAGCATGCTGTCCGCTGGAAGGGCCCTCCGTTGTTGGCGGAGTGGATGCCGATGATGTATTGTATGATTCGGGAGATACATTTGAGCTTGACCCCACCCCATTACCCAGACCATCATCACTCGAGGAACTCGCGTCAAATGCAGTATAACCCCCAAGGTCCCCCTGACCGACAGAAAGAATCTGAGTAGGGTCGACATGAGTGTATGGATTCTGACCCATCATCGGGCCATCAAGGTTTGAGTATGCGAAACCCACGAGCTGACCATCACAGCCTTCTTTCCTATACTCTGAAGGAATAGGTTGCCACGTTAATCGAAGGTAAATCCGGCGTGTATGCACACCATCATGAAAAAAAAAAAAAACACTCACCAGACTGATCATTCTTCATCTTGAGCCGCTTAGGATCACGACCTTCCTGTGTGCGGTCCACTTCTGCTCTCCTCACCGTCCTGTGACGACGTCTTGCCTGAAAATCCATATTAGTTAAGAATTCCTAGGAGTGAGCATTTCTTGTGACCGACTTTAACCATCCACCCTGATAACTGGGTCTTACTCAGGCCTGTTGCATGACACAATTGCGTCTTCTCGTCCTCGCTTGGATAAGGATGATCACTGTGACGATGCAGCCAGGCCTTCAGGTAATCAGTCGTCTCCTTAGCAAATTTTCTCCTTTTGCGTTGAGGGCCATCGGCAAGCGACGGGGACGTCACAGCTTGAGAAAAAATCACTGGAGAAAGGGAATGCTCCTGTTCATGGAGTTGGGAGGTGGATTCGGGAAGAGCGGCATCCGACATCGGATAATCTTCGTCATCAGGGGGCGCTTGATTGTGAAGTTTGCGAACGAACTTTCCGTTCAAAAAATTTGAGTCTGCCTCACCAAAAACATCAAACAAATCGGGTTTGGCGCCATCGCCACAGTCAGTCGATTCTTTGATGTAATCAGGAAGGGAGGAGTCTCCGAAGGAGCTAATGTTATGCTTCGGTCGCTGGAGCATGATCTTGATGATGGCATTTAGCATGATGCGATGCTTGTTGTCCAAATCATTCGTGTCAAGTTTGAAAGGATCCTGGTCATGGAGTAAGTCTGTGAATCACTGAATAAAGCAAATTATCCAAAAACTTACCCAGCTAGAATCGCGATCCATTTTGAATTTGTTGTCGTAGGAGTCGCTTTTCAGTTTCTGGATTTGCAGTAAAATGTATTCTGAGAAGGTGTCCGACCAAGGACTGTCTTCATCAATCACGTCAATGTCGAGACGTGCCTGATCAGTGAGTTAGTGGACATAATTACTGGACGGACGTAACCATACGAATGTTTACCTTACTGGTATCAGATCTGTAGATTTCGTCGCAGTCATCAACCAGCCTCTTGAGGGACCGAGGGGGGGAAGACGACTGTTCAAAGGAGGCATCATTCTTCACTTGTTGGATTCGGCGAAGAATGAACTCGAGGAAGGCAGCATCCGGCTCGAGATTATCTTCGTCGCCCAATTGATCTTCATCGTCCTGAAAATGGCTATGGTTACCATACTCACTCAACAAGGCTGGGCCACCTGGATACTCGCCTCATCGGAATCGTAATATTGGTGAGGTTTGATATTATCCCAATCGTCAATTACCTTTTTGAATGTCTGAGGAGGGTCAACTTTCAAGTTCGAAAATGGGGATATCTCAAAAAGTTGCGAGGGTCCAGTTTTTCGATCTCTGAGTAGAGAGTGTCCTTCGTTATCCAAATCATTGTCATCCTAAAAGTGACAATGGCCATCAAACTCGTCCAGAGCAGCAGGGCCATCCAGATACCCACCTCATCAGAATCATGACATTTGTTAGGTTTGATATCACCATCTCCATTGTCAAATATTTTCTTGGACCGAGGAGAGTCAACTTGCATGTCTGAAGGGGATATTTCGAAAGAATCGAAAAGTTGCGAAGGCCCTGGTTTTCGATCCTCGACCTCTAATTTGACAGAGACGTCAGATGATGTACTGAGGTGTTGAGATGGCCTGGTTTTCTCTTCTAGGTAGACAGCACCTGGCGAAAAAAAAATTGAATCCTTGACAACACCATTGTTAGTCAACCTCACCATTCTTCTGCTCAACGATATCAAATGCCTCTTGAATCCGATGTGGAAGGTCTTGGGCTGTATACGACCAATCAACATCCTAACATCTGCGTTACACTTCAGGTCCAAGTCATGAAAATGATGGCTCACCGAGTCTTGAATCACAGAGCACCAGTCGCTGTCATGGACAACTACAACCTTCGCTTTGGGGCACTACGAAAGGTCAAGGACTGATCAGTCGTAGGTTTTGAGCTCGTACGTAAAAATAAGCGGCACCTTTCGCAGCATCATGTCAATGACATAGACTGCGGGGTGAGCTGCTGTTGTCTCCAAGATAGTAAACATTTGAAGAGGGGTATGATACAACCGGAAGCGCTGACCTGTGCAGGGGTCATTGAATCAGTCACCTTGGAGCTACCCCCGCGACTATAGCCACGCAAAAAGCCTATGCGACCTTGAAAATGATGTCGGTTGGAGTGGCTACAATGAGGGGAAGCAGGAGACGGCGTACTTGAAAGAGAACTTATGGCGCCTGAAACTGAAGGGAAAGGGCTCTTGGGGGATCGCACCGATGCTTGATCCTTCACTAAAGACGCTACCTTCAATTCGAGACGCTCCCAGTCATCATCACCGAAAGCAGGGGTAAGCGACTGGATGAAAGTACACTGATTTCGTAGAGGCACAGAGTCGTTGACCCCTAAATTCATAAGCTCGTCCTCTTCAGGACCAGACTTCGCCTCTACCACACCCTCGTAATCCCATTCATACGTCGTATATGAAGAATGTCGACCTTGACGTTCGTTACCAACAGGATTGAACCTCAAGAGGGACACGTTGTCTTCAGTACGTTTCGACTGGAGATGCGAGTAGGTTGCGATTCCCCACGAAGTTGTCTTGTCACACCCCGTGACCACGTGAAGTTCCCCGTTCCCAAGTTGTCGACCGCAAGGCCCTTTAGCGTACACATACCAGCTTTCAGCATAAATCAATACGTATTCCCTAAATTTCATAATACTTTTCAAATCTTCGTGGTATGCCCCTTGAGGCATTGCTAGAATAGCGCCATCAGAACCGGAGCATTCAAACGTTGCCCTGCTACAACCTTCATGAGTACCCCTGATATGTAGAAGGGAACAGCGACTTACTCTCGCTTCTGTACAGATGGACTGGCTAAATGGCTGTGCGAAGAATGAGCATGGAATTTGCAAACATCTGTTGATTTGAGGTGAAAGGGAGAAAAGCCTTCGGGAAGTTCGTCAGGGTTCCTTGTGTCCCCAGCGGGCAAACAGACATTGAAGAGGAAGTCAAAGCCACCATCTGGAGTGAAAATTCCAACATCGCCAATGCTGACGCCTTGCCGTTGATAAGAGCGAGGAAGTGTCGTGTTGGGCTGAGGGATCCAAAGAGGAAAACCATGCTGTTTGAGATACATGTGACGCTCGTAGATGACGTTACTGGGCTCTTCTTCGACGAGATGCTCCTCTTCATCGGATGGAGAGTCTGGAGACTGCTCAAGGTCAGCACATTGGCCATGCTGGAAGAGAAAAAGCCAACATCGATTTCGGAAGATACTTCGCTACCACCAAGGCCTGAATGGCATAAGCACGAAGTCAGAATTGATCTGAAAAACCATTGAGAGTACGTACCTGAATCTGTGGACGCACTGAACTCCTCCAGCGAGCTTTGTTCTTGATTTGATGCAGATGAAGTGCCAGATTTTGAATAGGGCAGATCCCTAACCGAGGATGAAGTGCTAGCATGAGGCAAGTCTCCAACCGAGCCCGAAGTAGTAGGATTGCTGACGGCCAAGGCAGAAGACGACGTGTCGGAGTCAGGCCCCCCAATATCTAAAGACTTTCCAATGATTAAGAGGTCTTTGAAGATATGCAGCATGCACACTGATAATGAATGTAGCCCTGTTACTGTCCCTCTGCGAGTTGATAATCTCCCCACCGAGCACACTTGTGGATGAAGCACCCGACAGAATGGATGCCCTAATCAACGATTTAGAATAACTCGTCAAATACATGCTCGGCCAAACTAACGTACCCTGTGCTTTCGACTCGAGGCGCGGCCCTCGTTTCGTCGACTGTCGAGGTGGATCTACTCGTACGTCTCTTCGAGTTCATTTCAACCTAAGGATTTGGAGGTTCCAATCAACGGTGCATGAGCACAGGTTTTTCTGAGCGCTTCCAGTCAAGGCGGAATTCCCATGCTCGCTATTCAAGATATTGGTGCCTGTCTTCATTGCTTCCCAACTTCCTCGCAACCTGGGTAGAGTCGGCAGACCGCGCTGGCGGAACACGTTCTTGCGCGATTCGTTGTCCTCAGCAGCTAAGAATGGGAATGACGCAGTATTGAAGTCTTTTCACCGTGAACGGGGGAAGCGAGACGCGGTCGGACGTCGTTTTTTTGTGGGTTTTGGGTTTCCGTCCTCGTTGCTAGACCCTTTTCAGGTTCCTCGCTTTTCTGGCAGTGTCGTTCATAAAATTTACTTGTGTTCGTGAACTCCGCCATAGAAAGTAAGTATTACGAACTAGAGAGACTGCCATTGGACTGCCACAAACCTCATTGTGGAAGAGAAGGTGCGAAGATCAGCCAAGAACATCAATGGAGTTGAATTCGTCACCCTGACGGTGCTTCGAACCTTCAGGCCTCAACGTTCAACGATGGTGTAGAAGACGAAAGAATTCGAAGACCAAATCATGGAGGCAAAAACATGTGGTACATACGTCATGATAGCACTAAGTATCTATGTAGGCGATAAGCTTAGGGCTGTTAGTATCATACTTAGAGTCCAGTATGATAATTGAGAAAAGGTAAATGTTCGATGGGGGTACGGCATCATGCATCAACGTTGTCTGATCCATCGAAGGGCAAGTCTCTCCAGAAATGGTGCCAAAGGTCACTGTTCCCGAACTTCGACTCCTAATACAGCACGACATCACCCCGACGTACAGAAGGTACAAATGGTTTGTGTCCGTCTAGGAGAGACTAAGTCTCACCAGCGATAGGCCGCTGATGAAATATATGGGACGTGGGCTGGGGGAAAGCGGCCAGTACACACATGTTCATCACTAGACGAAAGCGTAAGTTCGGCATCCCCTGCATGAATTCCGAGTCCTCGCCGGGATCATGGAATAAGTGTATGATACATTTATATGTACATGTCTAGACGCCTGGTCCAAAGCTGGTGAGTGCCATCCCACCCAACCAGGCCATTTCGATAACGGCACGCCCAATTGGTGTCAATACAAGGTCCGGCTCTACTTCTTCGTCTTCTTCATTTCTGAGAGCAGGGGTTGATAACACAGGAGAGTTTGTGAGGCTGCGACACAAGCCCATTTTCTGTAGACTTTCAGTCAAAAATTCGATGCCCGCTTCACGCGAGTGACACATGCCAATGACCCAGTCAACAAGACCCTGATCGCGAATGGAAGTTGGCATGCTTTCATATGCATCTGCTAGCGCGCCCTGAACGGCCAAGCCCTGGTCGGGGATGTGAACGCCTGATCCTTCTAGATCGTGATATGCAGCCACACGGGCGCTGATGCGGAAGGTGGTGAGGAGGACGTGGTCGTGATTCTTGTCGGAGTCGTGTGATGATGTTGGTGAGTTGCGGGCACGTTTCGAATTCTTGCCCCCAGTCTGCGGCTTGAGTTTCTGTGGTTCCCGCTCAGCAGGCTTCTGGAAGGGTACTTTGTAGTATATAAGTAAGTATTGTCGGGTGTCAGTGGAGATCGTTGGCATCGTGTAGGGATACTGCTGTGCCGATTTTGCATCCGTTTCACCCGGCCAGAGAGGGAGAAGCATATATGGGGAGTCCGTAGGAACATCTTCGAAAATGTCGGCTTGAGCTCCATCGCTAGTGAGACGTCTCGAATTTTTCGAGCTTTGTTGCTCGCGTTTGCGTGTCTGTGAGGTATGGTTGATGCCATTGATCTCCTGAAGAGTGGGAATAAGCCCAACATTTTGAAAAGCCATGTTGAGGTCATCTAGATCTCGCGGACTAGTACGCGCGCTCACATCTAGGAGACCATGTGATTCCAGCTTCCTTGCAGTAGTTGCGCTGGTATACGCTTCTTGAACTCGACGCGGACCTAGTAAAATCACGCTTGTGGACTTCTTTCGGTTGACATCAATATTAGTTGGGGTGCTAGGCATGCAGGAAGTTGTGGGTGGCCCCAAAGAGGATGTGGTCGTGTTTGGGGCGGCCGCAGTGGGTCCCAGTCGGTAGTGGCGACTTATCGAGAAGGCAACCTTCTTTGAGTGTTTATGAATGCTAACGATGGGGCCATCGGCCAGATCGCACTGGTTTGTTCGATGATG
>Ga0307507_10007348_pt1 | contig 16101 bp, 24 predicted proteins | sample 7_EM_MG_FD_207223 | JGI IMG/M metagenome (GOLD analysis project Ga0307507, IMG submission 207223) | Populus trichocarpa ectomycorrhiza microbial communities from riparian zone in the Pacific Northwest, United States - 7_EM | ecosystem: Host-associated > Plants > Roots > Unclassified | place... | reverse complement strand
TGACGGGGCCTTAGCACCACTCCCAACCCAAAAACAATTGAATTCAAGTATTAAGACCTTTCCCACAACGCCCTGTGATATCCTTCTGCTAATAAAAGCTCAATATATGCTCCAATTGACTGCATTGCCTGAAAAAAATGAAAATTAATTCCTCTTCTCCACCCTGATCATATCCCCAACTACCCCCCCACCTTCTTCACTACCACTCTCCTCCCCAACCTCTAATGCTTCCATTTCTACCCAGAGGTCCTCCGCCTCATCATGTATAACCCCCTCAACACACTTGTGTGTGGCGGCCGGCTCCTTCTCACCGCCGGAGGTGTCAACCAAGGGAGCTGTTTGGCTACCAGAGCCGGTTTTGAGTGAGCGTGCCCGGTTGTTTGCAATACGAGCTGCCTTGGCCGCAGGTACCCTCTCCTGCTCCTTCCGCAACATCCGGACCGTTTCTCGAGTTACTACTGTACCTTCTGTTAGTTTCTGTCAGTCGGACATGTTTTTTTCTTTTTCTTTTCCTACTAACTCCCGGTATTGTTGGTGGGCCTCTTCCTCCAATGGCTTGTCTGCAATGGTTTGCTGAAAGCCTTCTGGAAGATTTGGTAAGAGTTGTTTCAACTTCAGGGAGGAGGGAGTAGTTTTTGGAAGTAATAAAACTGCAGTTCTGGTGATTCGGCTAACTGCTCCTGGTGTTTTGGGAATCTTTGGAGTCTCCGCACCAGCCAAGCCTTTTGCTTGTATAACATTCGCTTCCTTTCGCTTGAGACCCCCGATAGCCCGCCGAGGATTAAAGGCCATTATCCCCACTGCTTCCCAGGCGCTTAGGATATTCTCTCGGGTAAAGGTTGACCTGCGAGCAGGCATAAGAATTCTGCGTTCTTATCAGTGCTTGGGCTTACCAAAAAAAGAACTAGAGAAGCGGAGTAGTGTGGAGTCAGCAAACTAATACTAGCGGTAAAAATTCTCCTTTGTTCATTCCAGCATGGCCTTTTCTAATAAAGACATCAAGCCCATTGCTGTAATGCCACTGTAGAGGGCTAAACAAGCCAACATCGAGAGGTTGCAGAAGATGGGTAAAGTGGGCGGGAAGACATAGGGGGAGGATTTTTGCGTTGAGGCAATAATCGAAGAACTCCAATTAAAATGAGATCTATGCCCATCCCAGATGAGCAGACGGGATTCAGTTCCCCCACTATAAAGTAATACTCGATTCAGCTTTCTTTCCTTATAAGCTGTTAGTGAAGGTTACCTTTCCCGAGTTTCTGCATCAAAAACCTCATTCAACCACCACAGCCCCAGCTCTTCATTACTCCAGCCCTTTTCTGATACCCCAAAGGTTGCTAGGTCATGTTTTTTGAATTTCTGCATACCACCCCATATAGTGGGCTTTCCCTTTATTAATACTCATAGGGCGGAGAACACGGCCGTCGCCGGATACGGTTTCAATAACTGTTACCCATTCCCGGAAACCATCCTGTGTCATTTTTGGAGAACGCTGATGCTTTCTACAAATAACCTTGCCACGCAAGGCTACCCCCATCATAAATCCCTTCTCGTCCATGTTGTACATATTAGTGTCTGATATGTTGTAAAATTTCATTAGATTTTGGAGCTAGTCGTAGAATTAGTAGCCATTAAAGCCGGTAATAAGTATCAACAATACCTTTGAAAAATAATCCTTCAAGAGCACCAGATCACTTGCAAATACTCTCTGATGATCAAGCCGTGTTACTAGCTTCACTGCCAACCCAGGATGTCGCCAGAGAAACCTAGTCACCCAGTTCTTTCCTAATGTCCGGTCTTTCACCCGGCGGGCAACTATCGTTTCTGCTATTCCCTTACCCACGGACATCCGGGCTGGATGTCCCCACTCATCAAGCCTTTCACACCAGCGCACAATTGATTTTTACTCATATTCCGACCATGCCTGCCGCCTCACTAGCCTTGTTGCCTGTTCCTGCCTTCCATTGAGGCGACATCGTAGCGTCGAGTAGGCAATACCGAATTTCTCTGCAGACAATCGTAGTGAGGGTTTATCACTGGTTTTGTAGTCCTGAATGGCTTGCTGAATCCTTCCTTCAACTTCTTCCTTCCTTCCTTCCTTCATCTGTGGCATCCTGAAAAGGTTGGCGAGCTTTTGTTGACTTAAGTGACCTCTACAAATATTTTTGTCTAGAGTGGGGTAGGCTTGCGATGTGTCCTTGGCGCTGAGCCGGGTAACGGTGCCGAGCCGCCTAGCGGTGAATTACGTTAGCTCTCATCGATGTAGTCAAGGGAACAAACATGTTTAAGAAGGTTGATATCCCAAGGAGTCCTCTTCCTAAGGGATGTCCCATCGAGATCTAAGTCATATAGTAACCCTTATCCCAAATGCTATTCTCCAACTTCCTTCATCCAGCTATTAGGAATGGCGCAGAACATGAGCATATTCACATGTCCCAACTACCAGTATGCTGACCGGGGAAAGCCCACAGTAGTATCTGATCCTACAGGAGTACTCGCTCTGGCTTTCGAAGGGATTTCTGGAAAGTTCAGCAGAAAGACTTTCCGTTAGGTTTGATATTTACCAACGGTATCACGAAACCGAGTAGTGAACACTCTTCATGTCTTACCACTTTTATCTTAATTTCATCTCCAACCAAGTTTATCCGCCCATACAATCACCCCCACATTGTATCATCCCCTCTTCCCATCATCCTCAAACATTACTTTCTGTCGTCGAAATGAGAAAAATCCTAGGTTTGTCACCGCCAATTTACATGATAACTGTTCCTAGCTTAATGGTATTACCGGCAGCATGCCCTTTTTTCCAAGGCTGTAATACAACTAGCAATAAGGGGCGGAACGCGACCACTAGCAAATCAATTTAGACAAGAAACTGGAAACTTACCGAGTCTACGAAGAGGCCCTGCGTGGGCAAAGGATGAGAAAAGAAACTAAGCTGTTGCAAAGGTGGAATAATCCACTACACCGAGGAGTACTTTGGCCGTGAATACTGCATCATAATCATACGAAGAAGGATAGGTGGATGGGGGAGGGAGTACGGTGAGGGCCCGATCTGTGGTGTGAAGTTTGTATGTCCTGGGCAGACATACACAAGGTATTTCTCTCGTAAAGCGCAAAAGAGAAAAAAAAAGAGGGTTGGCATGGCGGGTTTGTGGTCGGTTTGTTTCACGTCGGGCGGGAACATGCTTTCGGCTGCTCCAGGATTGGTGCACCCGCACCACTTTAATCACAACCGAACAAGGCTGCAATCGCTTTGGCAGGGCCAAACCCACCATCTACCACCGGCTAACTAAGGAAATAAAACACCAAGTGGCGGGCACAACACCGTTATGCTCTTTCTCGTTTCCGGGTACCATATAATTCCACCGGGGCGAACCCTCCACCAAACCGTATTTCACACCACATCTCCTGCGGTCTAGCAAGCAGCAAAAGGGAGAAACAACAAGCCCCTACTTTACTTACCCACAGAATATGCTTCGGTTTCATACATACCGCTTGTTCACACCCTTCCACTACCGACCTACCTACCTATTGTTCCCTTCCAACGGTGAACAGACGAGCGCAGGCGCAGGCCGGGAAAGAAAAAAAACATAATCAACTGGGGGATACGCAAAAATATCAATTGGGGGAAGGGGAGAATATGGGAATTGTCCGCCTCCACATCACATCGTGAACCCCGGAGACCACACTCCCTCTTCCTATCGAAGATCCTCGCCGACAGAGCGGCTGTTGCGTCCATGTCTTTTCATACAATCCCTCCCTTCCCAGAGAAGAGCTATGGGTACTTGGATTGTGAGCGGGACGTTGCGGACGGGACAAGGGAGAACCTGAATAGGAGAAGAAGTTAGGGTTGAGGACCCCCGACCCGATACTTTCGTTCCTAGGGGCGTTCCCAGGGAGGAAGTTGAGGGGGGGGAGGGGGGGGGAAGGAGAAGAGGAAGCGTGCTAAAAAGGATGGTGATGGTGATAGAAAGAAGGCTAAAAAAGGCAAGGAGAAGGGTGTGGTTGATGGTATTGAGCTTGATGATAGGAAGGTTTAGAGAGGGTGGAGTAGGCCGCCTGCTATTGCTACACCCGCAAAGAGAGATGGCAAGTGGGATTTTCTTTTCTGAATTTCGACTACTACCCCCACCCCCACCCCCACCGTGCCTACCTCTACCGCTACTTCCACCGAGAGGACCAAGCAGAAAGAGATAGGCGGCACCATCAAAGAATTCACACTCAACACCAAATTCCCGCAATTCCTTCAGAGGATCTCGCTTGACAAGAAAATGTCGAGGACCGCCGCAACCTTTGACGAACCCGTCAGCTATAGTAGCTCAACTCCACAGGTGCGGTCGTCATCCAATCGGCCCCTGTCTCTTCCACCCCTCCAGTAATCAAATTCACACCACCAATCGCACCCGCCGCCATAATCACCATCTCTCTCCCCTTATCAACAACAACGGTTGAACAACCTACAGCCCCTCCTTCCCCTCACCCTCCACCTCCACCTCAACAACACACTCAGAATGAGAGTCAAACACCTCCCCCACAACCCCTAAAACACCCCCTTCAGCCACCATCTCCAAGCGCTCTAAAGTCCCCACTCCAGCCTTACAGCTCACAATCCCACGCATAGTCCGCCCTTTAGAGGCCATCTACAAGCACACGACCGCAACACCCTACTACTCTGCTATCTCCGCGACAAATACCTCCTTCCGCTTCGGCTTGAGTCTCGGCATTAGCGGTGACGTGAACTAGGATGAAGACGAGGACATGCTTAGCGACGATGACGAATATCCGCATGATCCCATGACTGCCACGCTGCCTCATTGGTACCGCTCTGCGACGCCAATGCCCAATACCACGATCGGGCACAGAAAGCTCTTCCCTCCGGATAGAGATGAGGTTCTGGACCTTTCCAGCGGCGGGGGGAGGACTGTTCGTCCCGTCGACGCCGAGGGTTACCGGGTCCATTTCTATGAGGAGTGGAGAAGCGGAGAGAAGGTGGTCAATGAAAACGGAGGCTCTGTTATTAGCCCCCCATAAGGATAGCAGATCTTTGGGGGCCTTGACTATTTGGGGAAGGATTCCAAATTCTAGGACTCTTGATGATGTGATTGCAGGGGAGGCCGGAGGAGAGAATACGGATCTTGTCAAGAGATGGAGAAAGACATTCTACAATAGCGAAGGGAGTGGAATAGGGATTGGAAAAGAAGGAGGAGAGAGGGGAAGAAGAGGGGAGTTGGGAAAACAGTTTACACTTAGTTCAGCAGCAGATACATTTTCTTCTATTCTTTGAGTTCTTTGTATCTATCATCGTTCACGACTTCATGTGTATAATCTAAAGGCTAGTTCCATATTACGTTACTTTTACTACTTTCTTCAAATGTCCTTTCCTCTATAGTGTGAGCTAGTGATAAGTGGTCTCTTGGTGTAGTCCTGCATCGAACATTGAGAATCATGAATTCTCGGTTACCCCCCCTCCACGTGGCACATTCCGCTCATCTTGCCAATCCCAAACACACCAACACCAATATATACCCCCGAGACAAACTAGATACCAATCTACTATACGGCAGTAGCGATAAACACAGTGAGATGATCAAGTATAAGTCTTAGTAACTAAACATCATGATATTATTATAATACTACTCCATGCATCTGTCATCATCACCCAGGATAGCCCTAATCCCGAACTATCTTAGAAATCTCGCCAACTGTAACCACAACCACAGCCACAACCCCCCCCCCCCCCGCCCAGAACACCGCCTGGTGGAGTATAACTAGGCTATTGTGTAAACGAGGGATTTGATGGAAAGGTTTCGACCTTTTCATTATTACTATTATCATACCTTTTCTCTCGCCCTAAGTACGGGAAATAATAGCCGGGAGGGAGGGGGGGAGTGAGGGACATTATATTCGACTATTCCTGGGCCAGGTTTTGAGTGTCGAATTTATATATATATTTTTTTGAGGACCAGCCGAATATAAGAGAGAGATGTGTAGCAGAAGAAGCACAAGAAGAACAGTATGAGTTTTATGCGATTAATATCTGACCCCCGGCACGGTACTGAGTATACCGTGGTTTGGTGGCCATGGCGTTAGATTGCGGATATTAATCATTGCCAAAGATTAGGTGCTTGAGGACCGTAGTGGTATAATATTGCGGTGAGTCTCCCGTCGATATCTAAACCGCTCTTCTGCCTACCCTGGTGACCATACACTCCCTCCTCCTATCGGAAGTCCTCACTGACAGAGCGGCTGTTGCGTCTATGTCTTTTCATGCAATCTCTTCCTTCCCAGAGAAGAGCTATGGGTACTTGTATTGGATGCGGGAGGTTGCGGACGGAATGAAAAAGATGCTGAATGGGAGTTTATTTCGGGGCGTTAAAGTTAAGGTTGAGGACGGCGAGCCCGACACTTTCGTCCCTAGGGGCGTTCCTAGGGACGAGGTTTAGGGGGAGAAGGGGAAGAGGAAGAGTGCTAAGAAGGATGGTGATGATGATAGAAAGAAGGCTAGAGGAATCAGGGAGAAGGATATAGTTAATGGTATTAGGCTGAGAGATATGAAGATTCAGGGAGGGCGGAGTAGGCCGCCTGCTATTGCTACACGCTCAAAGTGAGATGGCAAGGGGAATTGCCTTGTCAGAATTTCCACTACTACCCTACCGTCCGAACTGTTATTCTGTCGTGGAGAATTACATTGGGCAGCCGTGATAAGTGTCATATTAGAGAATTTATTTTACGGCAGTTATAGAGAACCCTCCCCACCTCATCCTTCACATTCCCCACCCCCCCCCCCAAAACAAACAATCCCGGAAAGAACAAAACACACAATAACAAGCTCTAACCCCCTAACGACTAGAACCACCACAACCACGGTGCTACAGTAGTAATAATTCCGGAGAGGACGGGGGTCTTCAAACCGCTCAGGCAGATTTGTCCGGTGAAGCGATCATTTCTGTTGCACTAGGCGGTGTACCGTACTTGAGATAATGTATCTCTCTATCGAAGCGTTGTTGCATCTCTACCATCTGAGCACGCCAGGCTTGCCTCGTGTTGGCGGCTACAATGCAAGTCCCTGCAGAACATATCGTAAAGACGGTAAGGAAGTCTTTAACCCTGGAAGTAAAGGCTAAAAAATATTATCAGCTACACGGGGTATCTCAAGACTGTAGGGTTTCTGAAGCAAACAAATTGTGCATAGCATGGTGTATCGAACATATCAAGGAGGAAAAGTATGGGATGTTTGTGGGTTGGATATTTAGAATGTCACCAGAAAAAATGTGGCTTTAAGTACTCAATCCCCGCCACTCATTTACCCTGCCAGCACGTGTCCTCTGATAGGACTAGTAGATCTGAGAAGATGAATAGTCAAAAATAGTATTTGGAACCCCCCCTATTTAGGTCTTCATCTAACCATCCCCAATATCTACAGATCGGCTATCCTAAATATACTTTTAGGGAAGGTTATTTGACCGACCCCTTGTTGCTAAAGCTAAAATCACCTGGCATCAAGTCTCATGGGGATTTTCCTTGACGGGAATTACGGCAGCCTAGGATAGTGGATAGCGTAGGTATAGCCAACCGCTAAATTAAGTTTTCACTTAATTATGTAAGGTGGTCACTTCGTTGTGGTGAGTGTTATCTTAGCTATTTACTTATACGGAGGTACAGGGCATAAGTTTTGTAGGTTACACAGGGGTTGAGGGTGGCAGACTTCGCTTGTGGAACCTACAAAACTTATGCCCTGTACCTCCGTAGGTATAGCCGGATTGGGACACAGTGCTAAGCAACACCGCTTAACTCATCAAGCATCTCTCACCAAAACATAAACACTCACTTCGACATTGACCGTTACCACGGTGGATCCGCCCGCTGCCCCTGGCAACAGCACAATTATCAGTTATCACGGCGGGGTTAAACCTCTATAATGACAGGGCTGCTACAGCGCAACGTATCCAAGTGCTCAAGTACTGATGTTTTCAACATCCCGCCCTAAACTTGAACGAGTAATTGTTTGTGCTGGCAATATGAGCCTTTCAAGAAAAAGGGCGGTGATAACAAACGCACTTGTTGGAGATACTAGTGTTCCAGTGTGGCGGTGTGTATGAAAGGCCGAAGCAGTTGGGTCTTTTTGCTCTGCATGGTCTATCCAGTGGGTTTTGTATATTTTGTGGAGTACCAGTATAGTCTACAAGGGTGTGCTCATTGAAACCCCCAGAGGAGGTCACCACCAGCGATTTGCTCTGCTCTCTCGGCTAGCTAGTTTAGTTCTAAATCTTGGACCATGAATAACGATAAATTGTGATGTAAGATTATCTGCCAGCGTAATATTCAATCCTATATTTCTTTCCGCAAAGTTTATCTAATGATTATCCTACCCCGACACGAACCATCTCCTCTACACACCCGGCGATTGAAATCCCAACACCATGAGAATTCATCGTCACCATCCACCACCCCCGCACTCTCAGTGCGCTGTACCCGCACTCTCAGCTGCACCCCCCCCCCCCTCCCGCCGTGCTTCCCTTATCATGGCCTTGGGCCCTGGCGTCCTTGTTTCTAGGGGTCGTTTGGCTCTACTCCCTCCTCTCTCCACTCGCGTTTCGCTACCTCCCTTGGCGCTCGCACAGTCGGCAACACCCTCTTGCCAATGTTACAAACGGCTGGGACTACAGTTCACAGTAGGAGAAAACCCTTCCACAGGGTACGGTCGATTTCTCCATTCTCTTCACTTCCACTAGAGACTGCCTAGTCACATACGCACACGGTTTCTGATAGTTTCCACGGTTATTGGGTCTACCCCTCCTCTCCCCCACAAGGTTTCGTCCCGTTGCTCGGTTACAGCTACAATCCACTTACTCGGCTGGCACCGAACTGCCCATTTACCTGACGCCACCCTCGAGATTTCTCCACGGTCGCACCCCTTGGTTACGATCAGTCGTCGTATTGCACTGCCTCGGTGGCGGATGTCAACTCCTTGGATTCTGGTGTAATGCAAGGAACGCCGCAACCGTTTATTGTGGCCCACGCTCCCCCATTGTTCTTCTTTCATTGTCGGTTACTTTGGGTTTCAATAGTGGTTATAATAATTATTTATTTTGTTGGTGTCTACGGCAAGGGTTTTCCTGTTGATTCCTCCCCATGTATTTATTTGTATTTTTCTTTTTGACCGCCTAGTCGGAGGGGGATTTGATATTTTGCGTGGCTGGTGTGCAGTTGGTCTCATACAAGAGAAACTTGGGTTGATGGCTTTTTCCCTGGTGCCGGGGTGGATAAAAGATAGGGGATGGGGTTTTTTCTTTACCATAGCTAGCGCTGCACGTAGTCTTTGTTCCCAGTAGTTGTTTAATACAAAGCACATGAAATAGAAATAATCAAATAAAAAAGATTATCCTACCCCGAGTATTGCGAAATGGCACTTAGAGGGCAGAGAGGTGTGGCATTCCCTGCTAAGTTACTGATACGTAGTCGTATGCAGCGCATCGTGGGCATACCTTTTGGGGAGACCCACCGGACCCTCCCGAGACATCGATGAGGTAGCACTAGAGACCCCGCTTTTCTTCAGCCCCCAGAAATTCTAGTCGTCGATTCTCACCACCCATCATCTACTATCTCCTAACTACAAAAACAGACAATGTCGCAATATGTCAGCAACACCAACGCCCTGAACACGATTAACGTGTCGAACACCTTTATCGTCGCCGACCCCCGATCTAATGGCTTTTGCAAATCCAGGAATTTAGAGGCTAGTATGAAGGTAGTGGGAAAAGTGAATCCGATAATGCAGTCTTGTATTGCCATAGAGATCCAGAGGCCGGAAAGACCCCTATCAGACATCAAGAGCGATTCTCGGGGAAGGGGAAAAAAGAGCAAGAGCTGACAAGCTGTGATGATAGATCATGAGTCGTAGACAGTTTGTGTGATCGGGCAAGAAGACAAAGTGTGGCGGGTGCATGTCTTTACTTCGACTAGTCAGCGGGGACGTGTTGAGGGCCGTTCTCAAACAGGTTGCCAGCGGAATGAAAAAGGTACGGGAGGAATAGCGCAGGCCTATGGAGGCCAAGCAAAGGTGGTTGGTGAACGGAGCCCATCTTTTCAAGATGCTGCTGATTACCTCTTCCGAAAAGCATATCTTCATATATGTGGACGCTCTCGACGTGTGCGCGCCAGGACAACGGGTCAAGCTCCTTGATTCGCTAAATTAAATTCTCCTGAAGTCTCCTGGAACTCGAATATTCGTGGCTGGAATACCGCAAATTAAACCTAAGATTAGAAGGCGGCTTGCTGGAAAAGTAGCATATTATTAGATATATTCACACTAGGCTAGAAGAGGACACAGATCCGGATGAACAGTAGCCTAGAGGTAGATATCTTAAAGAAAATTCATGATGATATCTCCGAGAAGTGAGTAGAAGAAATAATACCAGGGAGACCACTTCAAGTTCCCCGCTGACGAGTGTATATATAGATTTCTGCTCGTCTCACTGAATATCGATGCGATCCTCCAAGAAACCAGTATCAGTCGCAGGCGGAAACAGCTTAGCGCATTACTAATGACTTGGGGTTGGGAGATGCCTATGATGCCACGCTAGGTCGTATAAAGGGATAGGGTGAGACAAGGCCGGGCATGACTGCTTTAATGTGGATCTTCAACTCAGAGCATCCCCTAAAGGTTGATGAACTGTGTCACGCTCTAGCGGTTAAAATATGGTCACCGAATCTCGATGCCCACAACGTTCCTTGAATAGGGGTATTACTAGCCGCGTGTGAGGGGCTTGTTACCATAGAGAAGGAGACTTCCAAGGCCCGGTTTATCCACTTTACGGTTCAGGAGTATCTCCGGGCCCATCCTGTGTGCTATTAGAATACAGCCAAGGACACTAAAACACGTGTGTTCGGCTTCATGAGCGCTAACTTATCCTGGATTCTTAGCATTGTGCTAGCGCTTGCTTATCGTTGAACCGAGACACTCAAGAGACCGGTTAGTAGGGGAGTATCGGCTCCTAAGCGGCGGCGACGAGACCGAAACGAAACGCCAACGCGCAATTTGTAACGGGGAAGTTCTCTCATTGATTTGCTCCCCCTCACGCTCTCTAATGCTCAACTGGCCAACTAGCTAACGGCAACGACCCAGGACACACAAACTAGCGAAGTCTACTGCCTTTCCTCCCAGCGATCACGACACACCTCTTTTCTCTTACTCGTATGCCCCCTTTCCGTTTGGCGAACTCTCGCGATAAAAACAGAAAAGATAAAGATCATCGGAACTCCCACTTCTGATAGCGCCCACGCATCCGGCGCTTTCCTTCACCTTCCTACAGGTTCATGTACCTGGCTCCGTGAGTGATGTATGGCTTCCAGCGCTACATTGATCATTGGCGCATCTCCGAGGCCTTTGTCCGAATGGAAACAGGGTAAACTGAGCACGATATTCTCATTCTTTTGTTCTTTCTATTGAAATTTCCACTTTATGGAGGAGAATAGAATCTATTATATAAGTGAAACATTGAGGATCATTGCCAAAAAATTGCATATCCCATGTTAGTCTGCCCCACGCAATTGTCGACAAAGGAAATCGAAGACGGGGCCAAGTAGATATCGCGACCTACCTGTCAGTGAAACAGGAAACAAGCAAATGACGAACGACCCACCCTAAAATGTCCATTCCGTTGGCTCATGGAGTATTATAACAAGCGATTTGGCAAATGATAGTATTATTTCCTTATAGAAACAAATGACTTTATAGCCCATGCAACTGGAGTCGAGAGAGCCCTTTGGGGAATTGGGCGGAGGGCCCACGGAGAAGCAGAACGTGCCGGATCGCAGGGGATAGGAGTGGACAAGAAAATAAAAAGAATTTTTAGCTAGGGACTGTAAGTAAATAGATGAGCATGCCAAGGAGGGCAGGAAAAACCGGGTTCCACTTCCGGAAAAATAACTAAAGCAGTATCCAAAGAAGGAATCAACGGTATCGCGAAAAGCCAAAATAATCAGTTAGGTGATATCAGGCATGTCCAGTGACTGAACAGAAAACAGAAAAGATAGACAGCCAAAAATTAGAGGGAATCCCGGATTTAGAGGATAAAATCGAGTCCAGCACGGAGGAGGATTAGACCATGGATCACACCTCCGGTAGTCTCCACCAGTCAATCGTCTCGTTAAATATCGACGCGATCTGTAAGAAGCCACGGTTAGTCGCAGGCGGCAAAAGCTCGGCGCAAGGACTGCTGGCTTCGGGCCGGGGGTGCCTACATTGCAGCCTCGGATCGGATAGGGGACGAGATGGGGGGAGGGAGAGGCTCGGCATGCTGCTTTGATGAGGATCTCTCATTCGGAGCGTGGCTTGAAGCCCGGAGGCCCCACGGGGCCCGGGGGGGTTTCCAAGAGCCTCGAATGGAAGCGGACCGCTTCCAACAGTATGTCCAGGGCGACGAAATCCCAGGGTAGCGAAATCCCAGGGCAGTATCTTTGGCTCGGACAGCAGGCCCTATAGGGTGAGACAGTGGTTTTTGAGGGTAGGCCCGGTAGGGGTCGGACTCCAGGTGTACCAAGGAATTGCCGGGGGAGACGCGGGACGGTGGAGGACTGTTTGGGATAGATATTTTGTTCTCAATGGAGGTAATGGTCGGACTGAAGGATTTTACGGAGTGAAGCGAAGTAAAGTTATTTGTGATGAAGCGATTAGGAGGTTGTGAGATGGCTTGGGGAAAGAAGGAAACCAACGCAATGCAATGCAATCAAAAACAAGTAGGAGAAAATCATTATAGAGGAAAAAACATCCAATGCTTGCTTATCCCACGTGTGCACACGTGTACCGTATTTCTGCCTACAAGTGCTGGTATTTTAAACAAGGACTGCGGGTGAGTGAATGTATGATGCTCCATGCTTCAGCCCCCGAGCCTACCTTCTCTACCCAAAGAAAGGGAATGGCTCTCTTGGGTCGGAATCTCGGAGTTTAATTTGTCATATGCCTTTGGCTCGGGAACGAATCTCCGGGGTTTATCTGCTGCCTCTATCAATAATAAGTTTAAGAGAATTTCAATTCCAAGAAAGCATTACAAGCTAGTAGCCCTATTCCCAATTTTCTAGGACGGTGAATTACTATCGATATGGGGTGCCTATTTTAAATGGGTTTACGAGCCATGGATAACCAAAGTGGGGTGCCGCCATGAGAAGCCCGTTTTAATCGCATAATATCAAGGCGGCGTAGGCGGGACATGAGGGACTAAGGATAATTGTCAGAGTTTACCATATAAGAGACCCCCAGGCCCACGGTCCATCCGTCTCTGCAACTGTCGGATGTAGGGCCCGCACTCACCCAAAAAAATGACGGATTATGGTACATAGTTTATCCGGTCCTAGCTCCAAGACACAGTTGGGAACACTGGTCACCGAATTTCGATGCCGGCAATGGTCCTCCAATCGGGGCATTACCAGCCCACCGTCGGAGGTTTTTGCCATAGACTAGGAGGCTTCCACGGTCCGGTTAATTCACTTTACGGTTCAAGAGTGCGCCAGATCACTCGACACTAGCAGAAGCCAAGTTATCTGAACATTCGTCAAGTTAAAGTTCTTCCTATCTCTCAGGTCCCCGATCTTGAGGACTCACCTTTCTCGAAGACTCTACTCTCTATTGGGGATGCAGGAAAAAAGGGTGCTTTCAAATTATCTGAAGCTACTGGGCTAAAGTTATTTAACGACGAGACGAGTGGTGGCTTGTGATTGCAATAGGAGCCTTTCAAGAAAAGAGAGCGGTGATAACAAAGCCACTTGTTTGGAGATAATAGCGTTCAAGTGCGGCAGTGTGTATGAAAAGGGAGAAGAAGAGTTAAATCTTTTTTTGCTGCATGGACTGTGAAATTAGGGAGTTTGGTATATTAATTTTTTTGGAGTGCTGACAGTCTGCGAGGGTGCACGCATTGAAATTTCCCTAGGAGCTCCCCGCCAGAGATTTGCTCTGCTCTCTCGGCTACAGTAGCTAGTTTAGTTCTAAATATTGGATCTTGAATAATCATAGGCCGTGATGGAAGATTATCAACTAGTGTAATATTCAATGACTCTTTGGATAACTACTTAAATTAGCAGCCAAACGGTATATAGTCTTGAGGGATTTATTCCTCGGCCATTGGAGGAGGTGGATGGTGGTGAATGTAGCGACTGGTATGGCGCCGTGCCGGGCTGCCTTGTGCGGGTATGATGCGGTGCCTCGCTGCCCCCGAGGCAACCGGCGTGAGGCTGCCCGAAGAGATTCCCCCTAGCATGGGCATCACAGAGATACGATATGTGGGATGCTCAGGGTTAGGTAGTGTCAAAACCCCGACCGACAAGTTGGATGCACAGCGCGATAAATTCCAAGCTGGTCGATAACATACCGTAAAATCTCGAATAATTCAACAATGTGCTATGTCGTTGGAGTTGCCCCCTCTGGTGAGGTCTGTTTTTGCTGTGTTCTTTGCCCCTATTCTAGAGAAGGGAATTTCGGACTTCATAGCACACGGTTCAATTATTCGAGGTTTTACCGTAATTGACAATTCATGATTCTTGATGTTCGATGCAAGACTACACCAAGACACCACTTATCACTAGCTCACACTATAGAGGAAAAGACATTGGAAGAAAGTAGTAAAAGTAATGTAATATGGAACTAGTCTTTGGATTATATACATGAAGTCGTGAACAATGATAGATACAAAGAACTCAAAGAAAAGAAGGAAATATAGCTGCTGCTGAACTAAGCGGAAACTGTTTTCCTAACTCCCCTCTTCTTCCCCTCTCCCATCTTTCTCTTCTAATCCCTATTACACTCCCCTCGGTTCTCGTAGAATGTCTCTCTCCATCTCTCTACAAGATCCGTATTCTTTCCTCCCGCCTCCCCTTCAATCACATCATCAAGAGTCCTAGAATTTGGAATCTTTGCCTCAATACTCAAGGCCCCCAAAAATCTGCTATCCCCACGGGGGCCCGATAACGGCAGAAGAGTAGGGTGTTGCGGATGTGGGCTTGTAGAGGGCTTCCAAAGGGTGGACTATGCGTGGGATTGTGATCTGTAAGGCTGGAGTGGGGACTTTAGAGCGCTTAGTGACGCCGGCTGAAGGAGCTGTTTTGGGGGTTATGGGAGAGGTGTCTAACTCTTACTCTGAGTCGGTTGTTGAGGTGGAGGTGGAGGGTGAAGGGGGGGAGGGATTCTAGGTTGTTGTTGATGAGGGGAGGGAGGTGGTGATTATGGTGGCGGGTGCGATTGGCGGTGTGTGTTTGATTACTGGAGGGGCGGAAGAGAGAGGGGTTGATTGGATGACGGCGCCGGTGGGTTGAGCCAGCCAAGGGATTCGTCAAAGGTTTTGGTGGTCGTCGAAGTGGTTTTGTCAAGTAAGGTCCTCTGAAGGAATTGTGGGAATCGAGTGTTGGGTGTGAATTCGTTCATGGTGCCGTCTGTCTTTTTCTCCTTGGTCCTCTCGGTGAAAGTAGTGGTAGAGGTAGGGAGGGTGGGGTTGGAGGTAGTAGTGAAAATTCTTGAAAAGATAATCCCGCTGGCTATCTCTCTTTGCGGGTGTAGCAATACCAGGCTGCAGACTCCACTCTTTCTAAACTTTCGTATCCCTCAGCTCAATACCAACCACCAGGCTCTGCTCCTTGATTTTTTTAAGCCCTCTTTCTATCACCATCACGGTCCTTCTTAGCAGTTCCTCTCCTCCTTCTCCCCCTCAAACACCTCGCTGGGAACGCCCCTAGGAACGAAAGTATCATGCCGGGCGTCCTCAACCCTAACTCTAACACGCCAAAACAGTTCAGCGTTCGCAGGCGGCCAGGTCGGCCTACAGATAGCCGGCAGGCTTTCAGTCCGGCCAGGCCAGGCCAATGTGAGACCGACCTGGGCTTTTCAGGCCAGGCTTTTGAGAAGCCTGCCGGCTTCTGGGTGCCTAGCGGCGCCTGTAGGCTTTCGGTATATTCCATGTGACTAGTCAATATTTTGTTAACGGGTGGCTGATATCTGAAGATACCGCTAGATACTAGAAGATATCTGAAGATACCCGAAGATAACTGACGCGATCGGGTATTTTCTCCCTTTCCCTTATCACTCAATTCACGATTACTAAAACTGACTTAGTATGT
>Ga0307507_10007347_pt1 | contig 16102 bp, 3 predicted proteins | sample 7_EM_MG_FD_207223 | JGI IMG/M metagenome (GOLD analysis project Ga0307507, IMG submission 207223) | Populus trichocarpa ectomycorrhiza microbial communities from riparian zone in the Pacific Northwest, United States - 7_EM | ecosystem: Host-associated > Plants > Roots > Unclassified | place... | reverse complement strand
TGGTGTTGAATGCATTCTGGAGGACGCTCTGCAGGACGCTCTGCTTGGCGCAGATTGCCAGCAGAGCTACCAGCAGAGCCTTCCGCAGAGTCTCTAGAGCCTCCAGCAGAGCTACCAGCAGAGCTACTAGCAGAGCCTGCCGCAGAGCTACCTGCAGAGCCTTCCGTAGAGCTACCTGCAGAGCCTCCGGAGCCTCCAGCAGAGCCTTCCGTAGAACCTCTAGAGCTTCCGGCAGAGCCTTCCGCAGGGCTTCCGCCTTAACCCTTCTTTGCCCACTTTATAGATTGGTTAATTATAACCCATTGAATATCCGCTGCCTTATAGTATTGATTATTGTGCCCATTTGAACCCTGCTGCTGCCCCTACTACTACTACTACTGCCTAGTGTGAGGCTCTATAAAGCTGACTTTAAATATTAGCTTTGTTGAGTTTCTTCCCTTTATATTTAGCCGATTTTGGATTAATCAAGAAGCAGAAGGAGGAGGAGGATTAACAGGTGGCAGAGCCTTACGGGAGGAAGTCTTTAAGCTAGTAGGCAGTTTAAGTAGTGCCTATTTAGGTTAACGTTGTTGCCGAATCTTCGGATCTTAATTGTCTTGCAGAGGCTCTAAGTCAACAAATTCGTGCGATAGATAAGAACCTATCTATATAAGCGGTGGAAGCTTTAGCGGCTAAGGCTTTAAAAGCATCTGCTCATTCTAATCGAGCCTGTTTAGCTTAATAAGCACCTGCTGCCGTATATAAGCAATAATCTAACGATAATAACGATCCTGCCTTTTTAACGCCTTCCAGTCTTAGGTACAATTAGCTGCTCCCTTGCGATATTCGTTGCCTCCTCTGCAGCGGATAACCTCTTGTATATAATGTGGAATTCGCTCTATCCAAGCCTGAATTCGCCACTGCTTAAGCTCCTCCCACGCCTTCCACCATGCTCGTTCAGCTTCCACGCGGGTTTATGGTGCTCCCTTCTATATAGTAACTCGCTTTATATAATTCCAGCAGGGCTCAATCATATTTAAATCAGGCGAATTGCCAGGCCAGAGTAGTCGCTAAATATTTACCGCGTTAAAGTAGATCTGCTAGTGCTTTAATATATAAGGTGTAGCTTTATCCTCTTATACAATTATGTCTGGGCGATTAATCTGGCACTCAATTGCGAATGGAATAAGTTTTGGAAAAAGGATATTTATAAGATAGCAGTACCAATTAATGCCTCCCTTCTTGCTATTCCGCTAAAAAGCACCCATGTCCTTAGTAAGGCGGAACGATGGCTTCCTTCCTAGCTTATTTTTAAGGCCTAGTTAACTTATGCCAGTAGTAAGCGCCCACGCCTAACAAAGCTCTGGCTTGATTGCGTTATTAATTTTCTAAAGGTCCTTCTTTGCCGCCTTCTTTTCCGCTGCAGTCTCCTTCTTCCATATATGGCAAGGACCCTTCCGATTATACGAGAAGCAGCCCCAGAACATAAACTTAGAGGCCTTCTACCAGCAAGGTTGAATAGACTGTTTGTTAACTTTTTCTTTAGCTAAACGCCAGAGCCTATATCCACCTCTTCTATGGCCCAGAACAACGCCCGTCTTATTACTCCAAATAACAGCCTTCCAATCCTTAATTGTCTAATTCTGATATTATAAAGCGAACTAATAGCGAGCTTCCTTTATAGCTAGTATAAGGCTGGGCTTTCGTGTAGGCTTAGTCTTGCAATATCCATAACGCCAAAGAACTCGCCAGACTGTTTAAGTAGAGCAGCCACATTCGGCAGCAATATAGGCGCAGAACTTCTCTCTACCATATTAATCGGAGGTGACCTTCTTGAGGATTCGCTGCTCAAATTCGCACATACATTTGGTTTTTCTGCTAGGATAAGGAGCGTCAACAACATAGCCGTCAATTATAAGAGGATTTGTAGTAGGATTCCAGCCGCGATTAATAGCTTTTTGGAACAAATACTAAAGGCCTCAACGTTTAATTTTAGTGATATTTTCAATTTAATTTAAGGTAGCTCCTATAGCCTTCATAGCCAGGGCCTGGGCCCTGGTCGCGATCTAATAGAAGACCATATTATTAAAGCTTTAGAGGAGCCATAGACTATCATTTATACGATTATGCGATTTTAGTAGCGCTGGTGTCGGTGTGATAAAGGAGTTAAGGCTACAGATAAATTCTGCCGATTCTATTTTAGGGCGGTCAGGGTGCGGTAAGTCAATTTTCCTAATTAGGAAGGTGCAAATTTAGATGTTAGCGACCTCCGTATGAGTCAGTGTTTTAATGATTTTCTTGCGTCTCCCCAACACTTCCACTAGCAGGCCTAAGAATCTTCGGCACGATGACCGCCGCATCTCCTTCAAAGTACCAATCCTGCTTCCCGAGCCCTAATAATGCCGGATCATCTTTTTCGACGTTGACAACCGCGCCTTTCTGCCGCGCAGCTTCATTATACGCGGTTTCAGGGTATACTTCAGCACTTGTTCCTTTGACGAGCATTGTATCAATAATTGTAGCAGAGCGAACCCGGGAGTGAATGAAGGAGAGGGTAGCGGGGGATAGGGACTCCGTGAACCATATTATAGCTGGATGGAGGACACCAGTGGGACATGAGGGGCAATGAGACACATAAGGGTTTGGGAGGGATTTCGGGGTTGCCGGGGTTGACGAGCTGGTGTCCAAGGTCGTGAGTGACTCAACTAGGGAGCAGAAGACTGCATCAGCAGCGTTGCCGGTAAGGAGATGGTCGCATTGAGTGCATTTGATGTCAGAGATTTCCGTGAAGTAGTCTGACCTGCCCAGGAGATGACCGCAGTGATTTCATTGGACTGGAGCCGACTACTCAATCTAACTAGACTGCTGACCTATTTCGGTAACCGCTATTCCTATCTAGGTATGGTCCAGTGGATTTGGACTGGAGCATTGTGTTGGCCGCTGAGGTAGCTTTACTGCAGAGGTGCGACGGGTGCTGTTCGACGTCCGTATCAGACGGTGTCAGTCTAGTTTCAACCTGTATCATCACTCTCTAGGTGTTGGAAAACAAGCCCGCAACGATATCACGTGATGAGACTTGTGGGAGACATCTCTTGGCAGGAATCTGACCAATCAGACAACTTCGACCGTCGGTCGAAGTTCCTTAAAATCTCTTTAACCACCTATATAGAACATATAAGCAATATATAGAGTTTTAGCTCCATAGCCTTAATTTAATAGGTTATGAGCCTAGGTTTGCGCCTAATGGGCTAAATCTAATTGCTTTATTATTGTTATGATATTTACTATCACAATATCACCACACGGGCGTAAAAAGTTGGTAAATGTTTACCTAACTTATAACGCCAAAAACCTATAATAAGCAGCTACGTAGCTGCTAACTACGGACTCTACGCTAAATATATAAGAGGATCCTACCAAGAACAAGCCTAATATAGTCCGTAATCAAACCGCGGCACCGGAGACTTAGGAGGACCTCTTATTTAGTAAACAACCTTACTATTATTAAAACAGAATGATAGAGTTTTAAGAATAAAGCTCTATAACAATTGTATTAGTAGCAGATTAAAAGAAGCTTATTAGAACTGCCTATACTAGCTAAGGAACATACTAGGTTAAAACCTATACTATATAAACACTCCTTATAAAAGGAAACCAATTTAACAATATTATCTTAACAAGGCCTATAGACTGCCTACTATAAACTACCTATAATATAAAGCTCCGCTAATATAAGCGACGAATATACCGCCTAAACCTCTATTCAAAAGCTTACTAGACGGGAAGACTAGCTAATGTTTAGTATTAATATACAAAACCACCTCCAATCTAAGAACATTAAGTAGGTCCTTAATAATTCACTATAACCTCTTCCTACACTTAAATTAATTAAGGAGAAATAGGCGGACTTAGGCTTTACTAGTAAATAGCTAAAAATTAAACTAGCTAACTTAGTAAAGGAACGGGAGAAATATAAGGAATAGCTAGCCTACGCAGCCGGCTTTATTAACTAGAGCGTTAGAAATATCTATAAGCTATTTATATTAAATACTAGACAAGCGTTTAAAAAATAGAAAGCGTTAAAAGAATGCTTTAAGGATCTTAATCCGGCAGCTGTTACTAATATTATAGCTACCTTCTTTACTAAATATGTTTAAGACTTTAAGAACGTAAAGGAGTTTGTCTTCTATATTATATTAAACCTTAATTATCTTATTAAAATAAACCAACCTATTAACTATAAGGTCCTTACCTAAGCGGCCCTCCTATATGGGGTCAACTCTACTAGCTACGCTTAGTTTAAAATAATAAAATAAATAAATTAGACGCGGGAAAACACTAATCTATAAGCCTTAGGCAAGAAACTTATTATCTTTAACAGTGAACTTAATTAGGAAGTCTCTACTGTACTAGTAGTACAATTAAACGATAAAGGGCCTACAAAGAGAAAAATAGTACTAGTTGGGACATGCAAACACCCTAACTATGTAAGATATAACAAAACTATATACTACAAAGAAGACTGCTAAGAGAGGAAGCTAGACAACGCTCTAAAAGAAATTGGTAATAGAATCCGCTTAAGGAAGAAGCGAAGGACAACTTAAGCGCTTATCTAACTTAATAAACACTCTAGTTGAGCTAAGCTTAACGTAAACCCATAATAAGAGCTTGCAGCAGCGGTTATATAGGCTTAACTAAGTAGGCACGACTTTGTTTATAACACCGCTGCTACTATCCACTACTACAAGGACCGTAAACTTCTTTTTAACTACATTAATAACAACACCTTATTAGGTACAGTTGGTCCCTATAGAGCTTAATTAGAAAGCAAAGGATCTATCTCTATATAAACTGTACTACCTAATAGAAGCCACGGAAGCACGCTTACTCTATATAATATTCTTTATATGCTATATTTACTAGCAAACCTACTATTTAAAAGCCAACTTAAGGAAATAGGCGTCTTCTTTAATAATAAGACTTATAAACTTAAATGCAATAATAAGGTAATAGGATACGCGCCTAAAATTCAATAACTCTATTTAATTTTGTAGTATAACCACCAGTTAAAATCAGTCCTCCATACTATTAAAAACAATAAAAGTCTACCTATTTGGCATTACTAATTTAGCTACCTTAACTATAGTAACCTTAGACACTACCTAAATAAACTTAGCATTAAGTTTAATAACATTAGTAATAAACACTATAAGCCTTACGCTTAATTTAAGGCCTAAAAGAGGTATAATAGAACACCCTAAGAATAAGCTATATAGCCGTTTTAATTTATTTATACGGATCTAGTAGGGCCTATTACCCCCATTAGCTTTAAAGGCGAAAGATACTATATATTTTTTACCGACGACTATATAAGGTTTACTATAATCTATACCGTCCATATAAAGGACGAGTGGCTTAATACTCTACAGAGGTACTATAACTAGATCCACACTAAATTTAACCTTAAAATTGCTAGAATTTATACTAACTATGGAGCGGAGCTTTATAGCAAGAAAGTAACTACCTAGATGGACAATCTAGGTATAGAATTCAAACCTGCCGCCTTATATACTTAAGAAGAGAACGGAGTAGCAGAGCGCTCGCAGCGAACCTCCACTAAGATTACCTGCTTAATAATCCTTACAGGCAATATACCAGACTTCCTATAGCCTAATATACTTCTTATAGCCATATATATTAAAAACAGACGCCCTATAAGAGCTCTTAATAGCATATTACCTTACAAAAAGCTTAAGGGTAAACCTCCCTTAGTATACTACCTAAAGGCTCTAGGATCTACCGTCTATTCTCTTATAGCTAAAGAAGATCGCGTAAAATTAGCTAGGTTCGCTTTATAAGCAAAGAAGGGTATTCTAATTAGCTATAACGGTAAGACAATCTATTGCGTTTAGCTACTAGATAAATAGAAGATTAAGCGGCTTAAAGACGTTAAAATTTATAAAGGTAATATTAGTTTAAAGACTGCTACTATATTTACAGAAGAATCCGTAAACTCGTCTAATAAGCAAGGAAGGGAAAACACTACTACTCCTTAGCCGAAGCCTCTATTAAAAAAAAGACAACAAAGAATCAATTAAAAGGAAGGTCGCGATAGTTTACCCCATAGGCTTAAGTCTCTGCCTAAAAACCTCACTACGACTACTACTTAATTAGGCCGCTAGACGTTAAGAATTAACCTACTAAGCAACCCTACTACCTTCCTTATAAGCCTTATAGGTATAGACCAAAGCCCTAACCAATAGGCTAATAGTATTAATAAGCTACTAAGCAACTAGGACAACAAAATAGGCAACAAACTAATAGCCCTTCTATCCACCTTTCCTCCACAATCTACACCTTAAAACCTGTTAGCAACTCAGTCAATCGAGGCACGAGCACGGGAAGAAGGACGCGCAAGCCTGTACGATTGGATTGTCTATAAACGAGGATCCAAAGCTAGAGAAAGGAAGGAGAAGAATAGCAGCGCCGCTTGATATTTTATGCGGTCCTCGAGTCACGTAACTCGCGTCTACTATAATCCACGTCTGCCAAGATCCACCGTTTTCCACCAGTGCCGTAACATTACCCCCCCCTCCAAAAAAGCCTGCCCTTAGGCTTTATATGTCCATATTATGTTCGTAGGGTATTCTTGTCCTTATGCTTAATAGGCAGCCTATTGTCTTTACTATACTAGCACTCCATCTACTCGTTAAGGTACTTTAGGGGTCCGGGTTTATTAGGGTATTAGTTATAGAATTCTTTAAGCTTTTAGGGGTAGCCTATAAAGTTCCAAGCGGGGTACCAGGTTAGGTCTAGATTATAGCCTTTCTATTAAATATAGTATTATAGCGTTCCTTATACTAGTTTACAGGCTAGTATTTTATTAACTTCCCATTTATTATTGCTATTAACTTAAATTAGCAGGGGAGGCTTATTATTTTATCCAGGTAGTAGGTTATTTGCAGCCTTCCATAGCTTATCCGGCAAAAAAATAGGGTAAACCTTAATCAAGTCTGGGAGCTTAACCTTATACAAGTTGCCTTCTTTATTAAGGATCTTATATGGTCCTACTATCTTATAGTCTAGCTTACAGCTAGGCCGTTCTATCTTTTAGTTCTTTGTCGTAACCTAGACCCTATTATTTATAGTAAAGTCAGGCTCGCGCCTATGCTTATTTACCTACTATTCTATTAATTTCTGGGCCTTTTCTAGGTTCTTATAGGCTACCGTCCAGGCTTCTTCTAGGCGTTTAGCGTATTGCTAGGCTTCCTCATAAGATAGTTTTTCGCGTACGGTCTATAGGCCTTCCGGTCTATTCCAGTTAAAGCTAGTATATGTTACGGACGCTTTAAGTACAATATTACAACTACTTGGGGAAGAGTCGCAGGAAGCTAGTTGGTTGATATAGGCACGGTCCAGGATGGATCCAGTAGAACCATGTGACGAGGAATGGTAAGCGAGTCACATAATATTATACGCAGTGTACAAAGTATACGCAGTATACGCCCGCGTATAATACGTATAACACGTACCTTACGTACAAGAGAGGATTTCTTAGGAGTATAGTTATGTATTTAAAGGACCTCAGTCCCTACCGTAGATAGTTCTCTCCTTGTAGTAAATCTCAGAATATAATTAGAGTTAATCTATTAGGCAACTACTCCACTAGTTATTATTATGTTGTTAATTTATTCTTACCTATATACCTAGCCCAATAATAGGACCTACTATAGTTCCTGCTACAAGGTTCCGTTATACATTCACTACTAAGGTTACGGTATTAAATAAGATCGAACAACATACTACCCAAAGCACTAGTTATAATAACATTAATAGTAGCCATAACCTTAGGACCAGGAGACACTAATATAGCGAATACGGATTCTTAAGTAGTTACGCAAGGTTAGTTATAGGAAATGGTTAATCACTTATAAGACAATAATAGAATACTTAAAGAACGCATTAATAGAATTAGAGTAGTGAAAATTAAACTACCTTCAATTAAACGGTTCTTAGGAGAGAAGTTAAGGCTTAAGGGGTTTCTTACACAGATGCACTTTAAGGTAATACAGAAAGGAGCGAAGTTAGTAATATCGTTAGATTAAATAGCCTATGCAGGATTATTTCTAACAGGAAGGGCACTTAAGTGGTTTAAACCGTATCTTACGGAAGTATAGGCTAATAGCATAACGACTACTAACTAGGACGTACGGTACGTATTTGCTAGTTAAAATAGGTTCGCGAAATAACTAACGCAGATATTTAGAGACCTAGAGGCTATAACCATAGCGGAACAAAAGCTTTAGAACTTAGTACAACGCACTTTAGCAATTAAGTATATAACACAGTTTTAAACACTAGCTATATAGGTCGAGTGGAATAATAGGGCGCTTATAGCACAGTATAAATAAGGACTTAAGGCTAAAGTCTAGGACGTAATTATCCTAATAGAAGATACGGATACTCTAAGAGAGTTAATAGACTAGTTAATAAAGATTAATAATAGGATCTATTAAAGGGAACAAGCTAAGAGAGGGCAAGACAGAGTTCTATAGTTATATAAGGCGCAGAGTACGTAACGACAGACATAGAGTTAAAAACTATAGAGTGGCGCAGAGCTAATAGACCTAAGCAGTACCAAAGAAACCTAAAGGTGGGAAAAGAAACTATAGAAACCTAGAGGTTAAGGATCTAGTAATTAAAGGACCTAAGAGCAGAGGCTAAACCAGGGATCTTAGTAGTAGAAGACATTTAGGCAGACTCTATAGCAAGAAAAGTGGTTTAAAGACAGAGCTTGCATAAATTATAGAAAATAAGGTCATTTCGCCAGAGACTATAGAGGTGGTTAAAGTAACTACGCGGTAAAGGGAACCAGGCTAGCAGACGGCACATACATATAGAGGAATAACGGTGCACTATAAGAAATAAAAGAATGTTTAATTAACAGTTTTGCGTATTGTTATAACAACGCATACCAAATTTATAAGAACGCTAAGTACGGCGCAAGCTATTGGCTATAGGAGCTATTATTATCTAAGTTTAGAGAAACCAACAAACCAGCTTATAGATTAGACATTAAAGATGATAAATTTAATACAGGCAAAGCATTTACTAATAATAAGGCAATAAAGGCAGTTTACTAGGAGCATACAGACCTTAAAGAAGTTAAAATAGAAGCAGAAACTAAGACCATCACAAAACAGGGTTTAGTAATGGATATTATAACACTATTAGATACAATTTCCATCACTTTATAAGACAATAGAAGTAATATTTAGAAGAAACTAAGTAAGTAAACAACTACTAGTGCTAGCTCATCACTTAATAAAGGTAAAAGGCCACAGGCTTAAGATTCTTAAGAAGAGATAAAAAAAGCTTAAGATTTTTAAGATAAGATAAGATATACCTAAGGACCTACAACAGACAAAAACTAATAGGAAAGGGCAGCTACTTAGTTTAGTAATAAATGAATAAGTACAGGACGCAAGTTTAAGAACTACGAGTTTAGGGAACAAATAAGAACGTTAGTAATCCTAGGTAAACGTAGTATTTAGCCTAAAGATTGAATAGTTAATACTAGGATTAAAAAACAAGACGACTATAAAGATCTAGCTATAAGACGCAGAAAACAAGAAACTATAGATAAGTTTAGGACAAGAATTATTATATAGCAAGAGCAAAAGCTAGACAAAAGGTCAGCTACGCTAGGTTATATAAGGGACAGAGCACCCATATAAAGAGTTACTAATAGGCCAAGTGCAGGGACACCTAGGGTAAAATAGTTAAATAAACTGGAACAAGAAAAGGATCTAGATATCCTAACTAGGTTTAAAGAAAGACATACTAAAGGATATTATAATATAGTGATAATAAGGTACTTTCTAATAGATAAACCATACACACTAAACCAGCTGTACGGAAAGTGGTATAGGCAACAACATAACAATAAATAGGAAGACTTTTATATATGGCTAGATAAAAAAGTTATCCAAAACTAACCCATTACGGAGAAACGCATAAGTCACATTAAGGGAGCATTAATTATAATATTAAGGAACCTAGAAGAAGGATCCAGGGACTAAAGAAGTAAGCGATAAATCTTAGTACCCGTAGTAGAAATACCAGTAGTTAGGTTAACTAGGTATAGGTTTAAACTTAAAGATAAAGATAAACTAAGAGTTAACCCAAAATATATAGCGTATTATACACTATTGTGGATAGCTTGTGTGGATAACATATATAACATATATAGAGCACTAAAAGATAAGAACCGGAAGTACCTAATAAGGATATATTAGGCACCAGAGGAAAAGCGGTTTAGAAACGCTAAGTATATATATAGATGGCACCCAGTAGAAGTACAAGGTCAAGGGGACTTAATACTTTAACTAGGAAGATCCCTTATAGAAGAATACCTAGACGGATAATAGTAGTGGGAGTGCCTAGAGAACACTTGTCTATGGTATATAGAGGAAAAGAAATAAACTAAGTATTAGCTAAGGTTGGACTAAGTATAGATAGGATCTAGCAGCCAATAGTTAGGAAAAGGGGAGGCGCATAGGACTAGAGAGAACTAGTATTAGAGCCTTAAACCCTTAAAGGAATTTAAAAACAACACCTAAATTTATAAGTTAAATGGCAAGATTAACAGTTTAAAGTATTAGTAGACAGTAGAGCAACTAAAAACCACATATTACCAAAGGCAGTAAAAAGGATAGGGTTACTATATAGATAGAAGGAACACCTATATCCACTTATAATAATTTTAGGAGATTAGATAGCCTATAGAGGAGGTATTATTAATCTTAAAATAGGACCTATTCAGTTAACTATTAAAGGAAGACCAGTCAGAATGTCTTTTAATATTCTACTATTAGGACAGGATAAGGCGATACTAGGAATACCTTAGTTATAGAAGTATAATCTAAAGATTAATTAGGTTATAGGTTAGGTTAATATTAAGGATACTTAACGGCGCAAAGTGCGACAGTAAACCAAGTTGGTATAGTACCAAGTTGGAGCGATATGTGAAGGGACTAAGTAAGGCTTAAGTTATATACCAAAGAGATACCACAAGTATGGTAAAAAGTTATAGTTACTAGAAAGTGAAAAGCTGTTAAAGCATATAGCATAGGACCATAAGATAGAATTAGAAGAAGGAATAAGTCTAAGGTTCTTTCCAATCTACAAGCTTACTAAAATGGAGTCAGTAGCGCTTAAAGAGTTTATCTAGAAGAACTTACGTAAGGGATATATTAAACCGCTATAGTTATTAGCAGAATATCCAGTACTATTTATCCTAAAGAAAAACGGAAAACTTAGGATGTGTATAGACTATAGACAGTTAAACAGCATTACTAGAAAGGATAGGTATTCTTTACCCTTAATTAGCGAGATTTAAGACAGGATAGGCAACGCAAAGATCTTTATAAAGATAGATCTAAAATAGGCATACCATTAGATTAGGATCAAGGAAGGCGACAAATAGAAAGCAGCCTTTAGGTCAAAGAAAGGACTATATAAACCATTAGTTATACAAATCGGGCTTATAAACGCACTAGTAATGTTCCAGAAGCGAATTAATAGTATATTAGGAGAACACCTAGATAAGTTTATTATAGCATACCTTAACAATATTATCATCTACTTAGAGAACGAGGAAGAACATAGAGAACACGTTAAGTAGGTCTTAAAGAGACTATAGGAAGAACAAATGCTAGTAGCAATTAAAAAATGCGAGTTCTTTATAAGAAAAACTAATTTTATAAGATTTATTATTAAACTAGGAAAGATTAGCATGGACCTAAAGAAAGTTAAAGCTATAGTAAGTTGGCACAAACCAGAGAATATTATGTAGTTAAGGTCGTTTCTAGGGTTTTGTAACTACTATAGGAGGTTTATAGCATAGTGGTTAAAAAGCATTAAGCCATTTATAAGACTAACAAAGAAAGAGGAACCGTAGGTTTAGGGTAGTAAATAGAAGAAGCTATTCTAGAAACTTAAAGAGTTATTTACCTAAGAGCCAGTCCTCAAGATCTATTAACTAAAGTTAGAAACGGTTGTTGAGATAGACGTATTAGACTTTGCACTAGAAGCATGCTTACTATAGAAGTATTAGGACGCATAGCATCCAGTAGTATACTATAGTCGGAAAATAACACCACTAGAGTTAAACTATGATATCTACAACAAGGAGTTATTAGGTATAGTTACAGCACTTAAAAAATAAAGAGTATTCTTATAAGGTACAGAAAAACTATTTATGGTTAAGACGGACTATAAGAACCTTATAGGATTCTTAATAATAAAGGAACTCAACTAAAGACAGGTTAGATAGGCGGAAATGCTTATAAAATACTATTTCGAAATTCAGTATACCAAGGGTATAGACAATACACAAGCAGACGCTCTAAGTAGAAAGGCTAAACTATAAAGTAATAAAAAGCTGTTAGGAGCTTTGTTACGAAAGGATTAAGACGGATTAATTAGGTATAATTATCTAAAGATTACAGTAACTAAGGAAAGTCAGATCTATAAATTACTAGAGAATAATTAGATATAGAAGATCCAAGAAGCACAGGCAAAGAATCCAGACTTAAAGTAATACAAAAACAGAAAAGTAACGTATATACCTAAGTCTATTGCAGAAGAATTTGTTAGGGAATTCTATAAGGGAATAACATAAGGACATAACGGAGCTATAGGCTTAGTGTTAAGGCTTTAAAAAGAGTATATTATTTAAGAAATCTAGGGGCTAGCAAGACAAGTTATAAAAGAATATCTAAATTACCAAAGGAACAAACCAACAAGGCATAAGCCGTATAGAGGGCTATAACCTATCAAGATACTATAAAGACTATAGGAAGTCATATTATAGGACTTTATTATTAAGTTACTAAAGTTAAGAGATCCTATTATAGGACAAGATTATAACGCGATTTTAGTAATAGTGGATAAGCTAATAAAGTAGGGATACTTTATAGCATGCACTAAAGAGATATTAGCAGAAGATGTCGCTAGAATCTATATAAAGGAAGTATTCGCAAGACATAGAGCACTAAATAAAATCATATCAGACAGAGATCCAAGATTTATAGCAGCATTTTAGGAAGTGTTTCTGGCAGAACAAGGGGTTCGCGCAGTAATATCTACAGCGTATTACCCGCAGATGGACGGATAAACAGAAAGACTAAACTAGACACTAAAACAGTATCTAAGGCACTATATTAATCACACACAGAATAATTGGGTATTGTTATTACCAGTTATATAGTTTGCATACAATGCAACACTATAAGAAGGAATAGGGACATTACTATTTAAGGCAAATTACGGATATAAACTAAGAACATCGTTATTGCCACATTAAGTAAAAAAGATAAGTAGCACAGCTAAATAAAGAATGGAGACGTTAATGAATCTTTATATAGACCTTACAGAAACAGCTAAACTAGTACAAAAATGAATAAAAGGATACTACAATGCTAAGAGATCTGAGGGACCAGATCTTAAGGAGGGAAATAAAGTATAGCTACTACACAAAAATTTCAAGAGTCAACAACCAAGCAAAAAGTTGGACTATGTTAGACTAGGACCTTTTGAAGTCAAGCAAAGAATTTTATTAGTTATGTATAAGTTAAACCTATTAGCTAAAATAAAGATTTACCCTATACAATATATCGCAATGCTAGAACTAGCACACGGAGATATTAAGCCACTAGTCTATAAGGTAGACACGTATAGAGGACAAAAAGAAGACAAATAGCAAGTTTTAAAGATCATTAGTCACGAGGACGTAGATGACGAAACATAGTATAAAGTAAAGTAGATAGGCTATAGTAAGACTACCTAGGAGCCACTAAGCAACCTAAAGAACGCTATGGGAAAGGTAAAGGAGTATTAGAAGAAAGTAGGTTAGGAAGCGTTAAAAAAGGATCGCTAAAGAACAAGTTACCTAAGGGGGACCCAAGAAAAGCAATTACTGAGCTACTTAGAGTTATTTCCCTTATAGGAGGAGAGCTAGTCCTTTTATTACCTAGCTTATTAAGACCCTATTAAACAAGTTTCCACTTCTTAAAATAAACCTTCTTATAAACCTTCTTAAAATAGGTTAACCGAGCGAACGCAACCTACTAAGACTTAAAGGAGCGACGTTAAGCCTTAAGGGCCCAAGCGGTCTCTTTAGCAGAACGGTGGAGTTTGGCGCGTGCGGCGGCCAACTTGGACTTAAGCTTTGCAGTAGTAGATTAAACATGAGACCCTATAACAAGTTACTTAGGGAACTTAAAGACTGTTAAGAGTTATAGAACACGTATACTTAGCGTTAGAGATAGAGCGAACATTATAGGATAATTAAATATTTACTTTAGTGCACTCTAAGCAAGATAAGGGTTGTTAAGACAAGGGACTTGCTATTACAATATATACTAACCCCAATTTCGCACAACGAGAATATAGAGACGACATTATCTTACTAAGCAATAGTATAGCAGCCACAGTATAAGCACAACGTTGCGCTTATAAAGAAGAAGAAGCTTTAGGTATAATAAGCAAGGATATTAACCAGACTAATTAAACAGACATTATACCTCTAGTAGACAACTTGGAGATATTAGGAATCTTTAAGGACAAAAATAAAGAGGAGGGAGATAGTATTACAGACGCTTTAAGTACAATGTTATATAACTACTTGGGGAAGAGTCGTAGGAAGCTAGTTAGTTAATATAGGTATAGTCCAGGATAGATCTGGTAGAACCATATAATAAGGAATAGTAAGCGAGTCATATAATATTATACGCAGTGTACAAAGTGTATGCAGTGTACGCCTATGTATAACACGTATAACACGTACCTTACATATAAGAGAGGATTTCTTAGGAGTATAGTTATATATTTAAAGGACCTTAGTCCCTACCGTAGATAGTGTTACGGACGCTTTAAGTACAATGTTACGACTACTTAGAGAGGAGTCGGCGGAAGCTAGTTAGTTGATATAGGCACGGTCCAGGATGGATCCGGTGGAACCATGTAACGAGGAATGGTAAGCGAGTTATATAATGTTATACGCAGTATACGCAGTGTACGCAGTGTACGCCATATACAATACGTATAACACGTACCTTACGTACAAGAGAGGATTTCTTAGGAGTATGGTTGTGTATTTAAAGGACCTCAGTCCCTACCGTAGATAGTTCTCTCCTTATAGTGAATCTTAGAATATAATTAGAGTTAATCTATTAGGCAACCACTCCACCAGTTGTTATTATATTGTTATTTTTATTATACCTATATACCCAGCCTATTAACAGAACCTACCGTAGTTCCTACTACAAGGTTCCGTTATATATTCACTACTAAGGTTATGGTATTAAAACAAGTTCGGACAATATGCCACTAAGAGTAGCACTAGTTATAACGGCGTTAACGGGAGCCACAACCTTAGGGCTAGGTAATACCAGTATAAACAATGGGGATTCTTAAGTGGTTACGCGAGGTTAGTTATAGGAAATAGTTGATCACTTACAAGACAATAATAGGATACTTAAAGAACGCATTAATGGAATTGGAGCAGTAAAGATTAAGTTACCTTTAATTAAACAATTCTCCGGAGAGAAGTCGAAGCTTAAAGGATTTCTTACATAAATGCACTTTAAGGTAGTACAGGAAGGAGCGAAGTTAGTAACATTGTTAGATTAAGTAGCCTATGTAGGATTGTTCCTAATAGGGAGGGTACTTAAATGGTTTGAGCCGTATCTTACGGAAATATAGGCTAATAGCATGACAACTACTAACTAAGATGTACGGTATATATTTGCCAGTTGGAATGGGTTTGTAGAGCAACTAACGCAGATATTTGGAGACCTGGAAGCTATAACCACAGCAGAACAAAAGCTTTAGAACTTAGTATAACGCACTTTAGCTATTAAGTATACAACATAGTTTTAAACACTAGCCACGTAGGTTAAGTGGAATAATAGGGCGCTTATGGCACAGTACAAATAGGGACTTAAGGCTAAAGTCCAGGACGCAATTATCCTAATAGAAGATGCGGATACTCTAAGAGAGTTAATAGATTAGTTAATAAAGATTAATAATAGAATCTATTAAAGGGAACAAGCTAAGA
>Ga0307507_10007345_pt1 | contig 16107 bp, 9 predicted proteins | sample 7_EM_MG_FD_207223 | JGI IMG/M metagenome (GOLD analysis project Ga0307507, IMG submission 207223) | Populus trichocarpa ectomycorrhiza microbial communities from riparian zone in the Pacific Northwest, United States - 7_EM | ecosystem: Host-associated > Plants > Roots > Unclassified | place... | reverse complement strand
AGGTTCGAGAGCGGCCCGGATTGAGGGGTCTCCCAAACTTCCAATAACAGAAGGGAGCGGAAACTGCGCTGTTCTTGCCCATGTCGCACGCAGCTGTGATGGCTGTTGCGGTGGCCGGGCTGTTGTTAGTGCCGTGAGAGGTGCTGAATTTTTCCCCTATAAGGGCCATTCACCAATAGACGGTCCTCTGGCAGCCGAAGACGATATCGATCGTCAAGGAGGGTTTGACGGTTGGGGGGGGTGAGGTGATGATATTTACCTGCAGTACAGTAGCGTGCCGCCTAGATCTTGCTTATATTTGCAAACCGACCTCCCAAGCAACGTTATATTTTGACATTCTGGAAATCAGAATTAAGGGAAGCAGAAAATTGGATGAACACTTTTGCACCGCCTGTTAGAAAGCAATGCCGGTTGCGATGCCAACGTTTACCGGTAGAGGGTAGTTTCACCCTAATCGAACAGTAGAACTAGACGGTTTGGTAAGCTGGCCGTAAGTTTAACCTACCGGAGTTACGCCTCGAGCACATGAAGGTGAACCCCACCACTAGCACCCCCACGTTAATTTGTCCCCAGCAACGCCTGTCCCTGGAAGGGAGTAGCAGTGAGGTTACCCGCGGGATAACAGTGCGGTAGTGGTAGGCCAGGCGCATTCAGAGGGTTTCGACGGGTTGTGCTGATAATGGATATGTGAGGCAGGGGCGATGTTAGAAGGCTCTGGGAAGGGATAAAATGCATGAGTAGAGAAGAAGAAAGGTAAACAAAATTAACGCTGGGATCATGGTGGTAAAATAAGAGTTTCAACTCTTGATATTACTATCAGAATTCTTTTTCGGGCCTTTTATTTTAGGGAAGACCATGCTTGAAATTCGAAAGGGAGAAATCATTTTCGACCAGTTCCGATGGTCTAACGGCTAAGGAACTGGTCTCGCATCGACCCGAAACGACAACCAGCGCGAGTTCGAACCCCCCGGTGAGAACGAGTAGATGTAGTCGAGCATTGAAAAATGCTCGGCGAACTACTTTTGTTGCAGGTGAGGGTAGAGGGTGGTAAATGCCCTAACGTCTACTCAAGTACTTTAGCCCTGATAGCGGATAAGAGGCAACTAGAATCAAAGAGCTTCACTTCACTCTCTATGTAATAAAAACTGCAAGGTGACCCGGATACTAGGTCTTAAAAGATTATCAAACCAGAACTTGAGCAGCGGATTGCCCCTCTATCCAAGTGTCAAAATCGGTGTTGTGTTCTGTAATGTCCGAGCTTTGGTTGTCAGGCTCTCACAATCACTGGGGTTAACCCAGCTAGAGATGATGGGATAGTAATTTTATCGTAGCACCACAAGCCGCATCTCCACCATCTTTCTCTCCGCGGCGACATACCGGTATATACGAGCAACACTTCGGACCGGCCATCATGGACTTCACAGCATATCTGCACCCCATTAACACGGGTAATTCCAACAGCTATAACGTGACGAATAGCCATAAAAATATTATCAATGTGAACAAAGTTATAGCCGAGGAAACCCAGAACTTATACGGTGGCTCCCGCCTCTCACCCGTAGTTATGACACCGTTTATATCACTTTATTAGACCACTCGTCTATCTCGTACTCATAACTTACGGCAACCAGGCATCTAGGGATCACATAAGTCACTTAGGGGATGTTTTTCATTCATGTTCTGTCCTAACCGCTGAGCCAAGCAACAAATATACATCCCTAGCAAGCTAGAAAAGAGGGAAGAATGGAAGGAGGAGTAATAAAATGAAAAAGAAAGGGCAAAACCGGAATCAATTAACTAGTGGTTAACTGAATTAGCCCCGTGGAAGAGAGAAATTTGTATTAAATCAGCTAAAGAGCTGCAAGAGCTATCCCTACTACAGACACCTATATTGATATGTGAGTGGTGATCGGAAAAAAACAAATAGTACAGGGTCTTATTGTGAAGAATGAAGGACGAACGAGAGAGTGGGCAGGACATGGTAAAATAAAAGGGAGCACAGAAAGGCAAAGCAACAGAAATCCACCACGATCTTGAAACCTCAAACCATTCTAATCCAAATCCCGTATTCCGAGCCCATATCCTCCCAAGCCGCTCCCGCCACAGACTTTTTTAACTACCCATAAAATTAGTATCCAATATAATCCCGAAAAATAAATTCTAAGGTAAAGCTAGAGTACGCACATCAAAAGCGAGTTTTATCAAGAGAAGGCCCAGGTGATTTGAGCAACCTCCTTGAAGTCCTGCACGTCAAAAACAAAATCATGTTCTCCGAGGGTGTCGTCGGGGTCCCGAAGCATGGTTTTCTTGAATGATATTTTCAACGGAACCCCAGTCACAACCTCTCCAACTATCTCACCTTCCCCAGTTTTTGTGACCTCAGTTATAAAGGGATCGGGGTTGACTCGTGTAATATTCGGATTAGGTATGTCCACCAATTCCCATATCTCCACGTGCAAGCTCCTTGTCTCCTTTGAAGTAGCAACAAGAATAGCAGTTCCCACCTCTCCCTTTGAGTTCTCTAACCACCATCTCACATCCACCCTTAGGCGTTCCAAGGACTCTGAAACTCCGCACTCAAATACTACAGTTGGCCAACCAGCTCCGGGAGTGCGAGACGTAAGTGATGTATCTGCTTCTTTTTGGCTTCCTAGGCCTAAAAACCTTGTCTTCCCAATATCTACAATATCCTTAAAGAAACCCGTCGGGGAAACCTTGCGCATAAAGATCCCGACGAATCTCCTGTGGGCCACTTCATGGACTATACCCACTATGAATTTGACAATCAACACTCTTTCGTTTGTGAGGTAGAGGAACTTGACTGCCCCCTTGAGGTCCCTGTTGCGAACATTGTCGATCTTCGTAAGCTCTTCGTCGCTGACAGGGCTATAAACAGCATACTGGGCTGCGCCACCGAATTGGAATTCCTCCATATGCTTCCGGATGGTAGTGAGGAATGAGCGAACACTGCGATATTCGTGACGTTTAACCCCTTCTAGCCCCTCTTCGAGATAATAGCGGGCCTCGGCCGGCACGAGTCTAGTTTGGGGAGGGCTTGCGGAAGTGGAGCTGGTGGCGCAGCCGTTGGTACTACTTGGGGTAGGCATGGCTGCAATCGTCTATAGCAGTCCACGCAAGAAAAAAACTTGGTTTCGGGGATGCGAGTGTCAAGGTAATAGCGAATACAGGGTAGAAGTGGGAAAAAAAAGTGGGTGGGATGCAGTGGAGTGAGCGGATGTGTTTGATGTGCGGTCCCTGCAACTAAAACTGGAACGTGACTGCGTACCGTAAAAACTCTTATAATCCACTATTTACACTAGGCACCTAATCTTCGCCTTTAGAGACAAAAATTCCTAAGAAGGATTAGTGTCTTCCTCACACGGTCAAGCCTGAGTGTGCCGAGTGCGTTGGTATTGCTGTCCACTAAACTATGAACCCTCACTTACGTAAGCTAGGCTCAGGAAAACACGCACCTGCTGAGAACATGTAGAATGAGGACACTGTAAATACGGTAGAGCGCAAATTAGGTCTTTCTATTGACTTACAGTAAAAACTGAAATAACCCGATAATGTGCTAGACTATATCGTTGGACTTACCTCCTCCTCCGTAAGGTCTCGTGAATTTTTGCTTTTGCATACTTTTTGGGGGGTTGAGCAGCTCTTTCTTTCTTGCAGTTCTGTTCATCCCTTTCAAGAAGATAATTCCCGACCAAGTTACATAGCACAAAGGTTTGATTATTTGAGTTTTATTTTTATTTTTACGGTATGCAGAACTACATCTCGCGCAGCCCCATCTCCTCTCGTCTCCTTGCTGTTAAGTTATCCCTGCCACCCGTGTGTCGTGATTGCTAGAAGGATAGGAGGACTTTGCCAGTTTATATATATGATACTCCGGTCTTTACTGTTGCCAGTTAGTTAGTTGAGCGAGAGACCTTCCCCACGGTTGTGTGTTGGCAATCAAAGTCTTCTGCACTGCTCTACCCCCGGTGTTTAGTTTTAACCGTCGCCGCTCGGCTTCACTATTTCACCTCCTACGGTAGTCATCGCAATTTAAAAGTTAGTTAGTTGAGCTAGAGGATGTGAATGTGAAGGAGCGAACTCCCCTAAGTTCTACTACTTTGGTGATAGGAGCCATTTGTGTTGTTGAAATAGAATTGAGCTATTATACATTCCCGTGTCTCAGATATATCACGTATTCCTCGTAATTAAAGAGAGATTTTTAGAGATAGAGAAAAAGGAGTGCGACATCCCGAGCGCGCTTTCGGTTCGCTTCCCAGATGAAGCTAAAAATAAACAGACGGGTCCTTTCCGAATTATATAGGAAGATCGCAAATTGAAGGACGGGGTTCTGGATACAGCAATTAGTTAAAATAGTTTGGGTATACACCCCAAGCTGGTATTTTTCAGTGTGAGTTGCCGCATTGTGCATGTTTGTTGGCTCCTTGTACTTTTCTATTGGATTTGTTTTCCGTTCCCAAGATCTAATATATCTGGTATGGGGGGAGCAAGATTTGACTTTGGATGGGTGGATGAGGTTGAATTGATAAAAAGGGGGGGATTTAGAATATCATTTTGGAGGACACGAGGGAGCTGTATTTAAAATATGAAAATTATGTACTGTACTAGTGTCGCTTGGGCTGTGCTGTTTTATATCTTATTATGGAAGTAATCAGTGCACAAAGCACAACTTCTATTTAACATTATAGGGGATCTCTCATTAAAGACAACTAAATTAGGGTGCAGAGAAGAGCTCAATTAAAAATCCCGAAATTCAGCTCTGAGTATAATAGGATAAGTATTTGTTCCCAGGTCTGTATCCCATGAAATATAATACCTGGCTGGCGGGGTGGTTAACATGTCAAGAACCAATTAACCCCTGTCGCAATTAGCTAGAGCCCAGGAGTTGCTTCAATTCACGTTTACATTGAGTTATTATTGAAGGATCCGTCATGTCGGGTAGGAGAATTAAAAAAGGTCCTGTTCTATGGGAGCTGGGAGATTGGAGAGCTTCTACAGTATCGGCTTAGCCAAATACTAGAAACACAAAAACTACACATCAAAAGCGCTACACTTTTGTCTATAGGCGATACCAGATCTCATTTCCCCAAATTACGAATCACCATGAACTCGCATCTAGTTCCTTCCTACACATCTTTCTTTCTTTTGCTCTATTCCACCCAGCCCCACTCGGATCGGCCCGACCGCGGGGATATATAGTGATGATCGGGGTAATGCAAAAGGTGTAGAAGTGGATATTCCGGCTTAACGATGTGCTGCGCGAATATAGTACTAGTTACCTCCCGTCTCTTTCAACTGGGAAATGAAAGTATTATAGAAATGCCGAGGACGAATGGCCTTCATGAAATTCCGCTCACCCTCATTTCTTGCTCTTTCCCCAGCTAGCCTTTGAAGAATACAAACCCTCCGAATATTCCAGTCCTCCCTTAAAATACAGTACTAAGTTATGTGTGCATTAAGTTAGCCGGAGGGAAAGCAGCTGTTGTTAGGGCAAGAGCAGGAGGGGAGGGGTCAAGGTAAGCTAAGGTGGTGCAGAGTGGACCAAACTCAGCCTCCGTGATGACTACTCCCCTTCACCACCTAGCCTCCCTCTCACCTAGTGCTGGGTGACGAGCATAGCTAACATAGGCGATTCTAAACGGCGATGTAATGGGGACCCGGAAGGATTTTTATCTCGATGGAAATGGAAAGGTGTGAATAGTTGGTAGGAATTGCCTGGTTGTGCACTGTGTGCTGTAGGAAGAGGGGGACAGGGGGAGGGGGGGCTAATAGTAGTAAAATTTGGCTCATAGATGCGAGGCCACAATATTGAGGACTAATCGGTCGATCAACTGACTGGGGCTCCATGTGGAATAATTTTTCTAGCCTACTTTTTGCCCATCTTGTTCTTCCATTTACTTATTTCACTCCTTAGTTCCCAAAGCACCATATTATAATCAATCACCATTTGTCAAATGAGAATTTAGACGAAAAATTAGATCTCGGTACTATAAAATAACTCTAGATTATGTTGTGTAATTAAGACTCATAAAGAGTGAATGTAACTACACCGTCCACCCCACGGAATGGTAGGACGTCCCTAAATGTCCTGCGCTCATTCCATCGACTTAATATAGTAGACTTCTCTTAGTATTTAGATATTCTTAGCATAGGGGTTAATTGATGTGGAACGTACTTATGTGTGATCTTTATGCCACTATTGGGCGTGGCCTGCGTTTGATAACGCGAGTATATCGTTGCAAGCAATAGTTTCATTTCTAGGATAGATAGACTTCATGGGTGATAACTCGTAAGCATGGGCTCTGCGCCGAATCGCTCGAACGACCTCCCATCGCGCTTCGGACTAGATCGCGATAGCGTCGAATGACGGGGCGGAGGGAACCTACTGTCTTCCCACACAATTTCTCGCGCCGCTGCCAAAAGCCCAAAGCCTTGCTTCCATTATTCGGATTCTTTGTTTTTCTTGCGCCAACTCGTCAGGGGTTAACTCGCCTTCGATGCCGCAGTTGATTAACCATCTTTCCGGGAGGAAGCTATTGACATCTCCGGGTTCATCTCTCCGCCCGGTCTCCACAGCGAAGACTTCGTCACGGTGAATACCGTAGGCCAACGTCCCTATGGCGGTCCCTAGGATCCTGCGGTGAGCATTAAAAAATCGCCATCAGAGACGAGCCTTACCGGCCGGAATGAATCTCCCTTCAACAATTCTTCCATTTCTGTGACGGCTAATACTATCGGTGGTTGTAGAGGGGGGGACAACTCGCGGCAGTGTAATGGGAATGGCTGTATATACTCGCAATGTCTCCTTGAGAACTGCATCGAGATACGGCAGATTCAAAACCTTTAGAATTGTTTCGTGAGGGAGACTTTGGATATCCATTGAATGGGGCCAGCCGGAACTGGATTTCTCCGCTGGCTTGGGGAAAGCATCAAGCAATTCAGAGTGCAGCCTCTTTTGAGCGTTCCTAGATTGTGCAAGTGACAGCTGGTACATCAGGAATGATAAAGTGTCACCTTGTTTATGTTAGCGAGACGGCTGTACTCTCCCTGCTTCATGGGCTTGCTTGGTAGATTTGGAACTTTCTAGCTTAGGGGAGCAAGAGATTCTGCTACTAGAATGTTGGTGACTGTTGGGGTGAAACATAAAATCCTGTTAACATACCAGTCGTATCCATACCCGCCAACATTTGGTCCTATAAAAACACTATTAGTCACTAGCACCAAACAAAATCGGCATAAGGAAAAGTCGGGTCATCGTCCCCGGCCCCGCAATCTAGAACCACAAGGAAGTCATCGGAGCATCCAAACGTAGATTCAATTGTGTCTTTTGCTCCAATGGTTGGACCGAGGGTTTCCGTTCCTTCCGGTGATAACTCGTCAAAGGGCGAAAAACAATGAATCACCTACCAGTATCTCACTAATGGCGCCTTTATTGTCCCAGACCCCTTCGGTACTACTACCCTCTTGTACAAGTCTCCCAAGTCTCCCGGCAACAGTGTCCTCACCAGAATTTGACTGTGCATCCATATACGCATCCCAACCCCACTTCTGAATCTGACTCACCATCTCCCAATCTTCTATCATTTCTCCACATACCCAACTCCAGACCCTCCCCGTGTAGAATAAAACCCACTCAAACACGTTCATAACAAACGGGAACTCAATGTACATCCAAACCTGAGTTCTTCGAGTGCGGGCATAATGTCCAAGGACAATCTCGCGATGTGCTTCGTTTCCAGCGAGAGTCTTCATAGAAGCCTCCGATCCAAATATCTTCCCAGTGACCACGTCTGTCGCATAAAATGTGTTCGCATTATAAATGTCAACTCTCCTATCGTTTTCCACGAAACCCAGATAATCCTTGACGACCTTGAGGATCTTTCCCGTTGCCGCTTCATTTTTGAGGACAAACGATAGAGAATAGGATTCCGACACGGCCTTTCTTCTCCATCCGTGCTCTTCACGGGTGCAGCTAGTGAATGCATTCTGGGCTCCAAAGTGCGTGAAAATGGAGTAGAGGGGGGTGTATTTGGTATATTGAGGGGAGGAGTAAACCTCTTTGATCGCTTGGGAGGAAAGAACCGAGATTTCGGTGGGTGATACCCGAACTATTGGCCCGTACCGTTTGTGTAATGAATAAGTGCCGACCGTCCTCTGGTTGAGCGCTGAAAGGAAGTTTATGTAGTGCGGCGTTATCGCCGTCACCAGTGGCCCGGGAATATGTGATAGCGGGGAGAAAAAAATGCAAGAAATAACTTTCCAGACGATGAGCCCCGCGAAGGCGCATATAGCTGCGGTCAGATATTCTGTCTTGGACACTCCGTTGGGAAAATATTCCTTGTAAATCATTGTGAGGTAAAAGAAGCGACGGGAGAGGGAGACGATTGATGGCTTGTCGTGTGCATGAATTGACTCGCTTCTTTTAAGGTTTGTTGGAACATGAGTGCCCGGGTACTTGAGGCTCTTGTAAGCGAGGGGCTCCGATAACTTATCGAGGGTGTGTTACCGACCTTATCACAACCGAGAACCGAAATGATAAGCCCTCTGGGCCCTACTGGTACTCCTGAATCAGGGCGTAACCCCGTTCCATATCGGCAGGCGACCCTCGTTTTCTTTTTTGCTGTGTTGATTAGAGCAGTTTCCTATGCTCATAGTACAGTACTGTAGTATCTAGCGGAAGGGCTCGAATGAGATGGCGAAGATCAGGACTTTTAAACGGCGAAACGGCGAAACGGCGGCTACGAAACGAAACGCCAAGATTAATGCAACACAAGAGAGTTCGATCGCCAAAGCACAATCTAGGAGTGAGGAACTTCTTCTCTCGTTCAACTACTCGCAACTAACTAACTACCGGTAAAGGAGTATATATAAAGACAACGAACCCTCCCTCCCATCCTTCTATCGATCGCGACATAGGTCCATTCTCTTCCACGCATATCCCCCTTTCTCTTCTGCAGGCTCCTGTGCTAACGAAAGAAAAAACAAGCTTTAGAAAGAACTCCCACGGCTCTCCACAGCATCCGCGCATCCGACTCTTTCACGGCCGCATCCATTTTGGCGCTGCATCGATCCCCAGCGCATATCCGAACCCTTCGTGCGAACGGTAAAGCGATGTGCTGAGCATGCCGAGCAGCATCAAATACTTCCAACAAGGATCAGTTCAGGGTAAATCCGGGCCGGCTGAGGTAGCTTGGGGGGCGACATTTTTCTCAACATTCCCCCGCTGATTTCTCCGAGACGTTACGGCGGACACCAATTCTTCCCTCTTCCATTGGAACTGGAGATGCCGCTCAGCCCGCCGAGGGATACACCTGCCGTTATTTTATCCCCCGATGAGCAGCTAAATCAGATTGGGGAGCTAATGAAAGAGGTGGATTGTATCCCCGCATCTTCTGGGACTGAGAATATTTGAGCTCTCTTTGGTCGCGATGAGACGCCGTCACTGTTACTCGGTTTACCTCTTTTCCATGCCTAGCACTATATGCGAAGGGTGCAATTATCTGAAACGCACAAGACAGTTATTCCACAAGGACTGAAATGACCCGAGACATAACAGCTACCGGCAATCCACTTGATGTCTGACTCGATCTTGAATCAGGAACTTGAGCCAACCCTCATGTCGCCTCTCCGGTCCTTATAAATCCGACTCGCCGGGGCCCGCCCGTTACCAACTCTGAAAACGAAAAATACTTACAACACTCGACAATACGTTCCTTCGCTAGGAAATAAAGTAGGGAAAAAAAAGACAGAGCCGAGATGTTATCTAGAAGGCCTCAGAAGTCATCCGCTGGAGCAAAACATATCTTACAACTTTCGCGCATTCTAAAGCTCAGACCTGCTATTCCACCGCCTGATGCCCATGGGAGAACACATTGGCCTACCGGGCAGGAAGCGAGAGGGAACTGGTGGGTTTTTTGAAGGTCCTGAATACGTTTCTGAAAGGAGGATGGTACTGCTAGTGGGAGGGGAGGAAAGGGGGCAAGGGAAAATAGCCTTTAGAAAGGCATGAGATGTGTTGCATAGCTGGATGTATTGGACTGACTGCATATTTTTCTGCACGATCGATGGATGGGGAAGCGGACGGAGGCAATAATGGTTCAATGTCTGATATGGCAGGCGTTGGATAGAAGCCGGTGAAGGCCTGAAGCAGTGGAATGATGGGGAAGATTAGAACGTTCGCGGCAAATAGAATCCCAGGATTTTTTCCAACCTAATGACTTTCTTTATTACGCGGGACTTTAGATTTTTCTCATCCATCTATAAATAGCAGCACTACTTAGTTACAAGGAAAGTTTAATTTCTTCTCGCGTTTTACTACTAGTAGTCTACCCTCCGTTCACCCTCATATCTTTCCGGTGAGGTTAGGGTGTTGCGACTCCACCGAAACATTGCTCCCCTTACTGCGATTCTGTGAGTTGTCATCCACGACACTAGAGGGAAATCTAAGGTATCCACGACTGAAGGCATCTGTGGTGCTAAGCCTTTTAATTAGAAAAGGGCACATCCTGGCGGACCTCTAGATCTTGAATTCACTTCACTTGGTATCCGTGCCATGTAGAAATGCAGTATACAAATAGAATATATTGAGAGTGACCCCAGCGCTTCGTAAAAAAGCTTTGTAGTAAACCGTAGAGCCATATGTAAAGACATTGGAAGGCTTCATGGGCCCCGACTTTGATGTGCTTCGCCTTGTCTTCCCATAGTATTCCAAGCCTGACATATACTGTCAAGCGAGTGATTTCTCTCGGTAACCAGGTGATTAAATTGGGGTTGGCGATATATATCTCGATACATACTGGTAGTGCCGTGATCACCGTATTGAGAGTGCAAATTTACTGTTCGGCTGCCCTGGTATCACACCACTAGGGGGAGTCACAACAATCCACCCGATTCCACCGAATACCGAGTGACCTAGCGCGATAATAACAATCACGGATTAGTAACTCCCACGCATCTTCCCTCCCGCCGATATCTTTGCTCTTTCGCACCTCATCCACGCGGGCATCTCCCTACAATCCCGGATAATTACCTGCCCTCCAATCAGACAAATCACACCCTCTCACTCCGTAACAAGTACCCTACCCGAGCACAAACTTAAGCGCGCCCTCTCAGGAAAGGCCTATCAGTAGTCGTTCCTTCTGTTAATTATTATTTCCTCTAGGTCTTCTTTGCACGACTTCTCTAGTAACGAGTATAGCTATGTTTTAGGTGGGGAGAGATGGATAATAACTTCACTGTGCCGGAAGAGGGAGAAAAAAGTGAGAAAAACGGTGCGCAAGATAGAATAAACCAAGAGGTAGTGAAAGAAGGGCGAGTGGCCTACTGTCAGTAGATTTGCCATGTACCATAGACGTAGTTGCGTCTTCAGAGTTGTAGAAGAAGTCAAATTTTATTAGCTTGTCTACCATAACTATTTCCTACACCATCTTTTATAGCCTACCCTACCCTATCATATCATTACACCGCCGCCCGGAACGCCCAATACGTGAAGGGAAAACGGAAAAGAGGAGAAAAAAATAGGAAAAAAGAAAAGGAGAAACGGGATTCGAGAAACGGACAGATGTGAGGCCACAAAATATATGGAAAAAACTGGGCTATAAATCAAAGGAATACAAGAAAGAATAAGAAAGGTCCCAGAACTAGGCAGCTTTTGAGGACCAAAGAAGGGATTAAGCAAAAAAGCATAAGTGAAGCACAGGCTAGTCGGAAATAATTGCGGTTAACATCGGGAGTATTCATCGCATTATCCTGGTGGTTCTGGGATACGGTTAAGGGATCGGTGGAGACAGTCTCCGGAGGATGCGGTTGTGGCTTCGAGTCGTCGCCATTGAATGAAGCGGGAATGGTCCCTGCGGCGGAAGTGTTGTCTAAAAAACTGCTGGCAGGGGAGCTGGCTTCTTCATCACGAGCCTCTAGGAATTGAGAATGGGCGCTGAGCCTTTCTTGGAGCAACTTCACTATACCTTTGTGTCCTTCCTCGGTCGCTAGCGAGAGCGGCGTATCGCCGTCGTTATCACATGGGTTAGGGTTGACTTCTTTGCGTTCGAGGAGTAGCTTCACTATACTCTCGTGCCCTTCCTGAGCCGCGGCCAACAGTGGTGTGCCGCCGTGCCCAGTAGATGAGTCAGGATTGACTTCCTCACGTTCGAGGAGGAGCTTTACTACACTCTCATGCCCATGGAAAGCCGCCAAGAACAGTGGTGTTCTGCCATCTTTATTAGATGAGTCGGGATTGACTTCCTTGCATTCGAGGAGTAACTTCACTATACCCTCGTATCCTCCCCGAGCCGCCCCCAGCAGTGGTGTTCGGCCGTCCTCATCAGATGAGTCGGGATTGACTTCTTTGCGTCCGAGGAGTAGCTTCACTATACCCTTGTGCCCAAACCAAGCCGCCACAAACAGTGGTGTTTGGCCAGACTTAATAGATGAGTCGGGGTTGACTTCCTTGCGTTCAAGGAGTAGCTTCACTATACCCTCCTGCCCCATCTCAGCCGCCACCAACAGTGGCGTGCTGCCGTGCCCATCAGATGGGTCGGGATTGACTTCCTTACGTTCGAGGAGTAGCTTCACTATACCCTCGTGCCCCCCCCTAGCCGCCTTCAATAGTGGTGTTTGGCCATAGTCATCAGATGACTCGGGATTGGCTTCCTTGCGTTCGAGGAGTAGCTTCACTATACCCTCGTGCCCCATCTCAGCCGCTAGGCACAGTGGTGTTTGGCCCTCCTTATCAGATGAGCCGGGATTAACTTCCTCGCGTTCGAGGAGTAGCTTCACTATACCCTCGTGCCCCATCTCAGCCGCCACCAACAGTGGTGTTACGCCATACTCATTAGATGAGTCAGGATTGACTTCCTTGCGTCCGAGGAGTAGCTTCACTATGCCCTCACACCCAGCCTTTGATGCTACAAGGAGCGGTGTCTGGCCTCCGCTGCCTCCGATGCCGGGATCCGCACCTCCCAATTCTAGAAGGACCTCACAAACCTCTCGGTTGTTATTTTCGGCAGCCCATATAAGTGGTGTGTAACCGCGGGAATCCCTCCTGTCTACCTCACAACCAGCCGACTTAATCATAGCCGTAGCAATTTCTGCTACCCCGAAGTACGCAATAGCGTGCAACCCACAAGTCCCGCTTTCCCCACTGGCGGGGAGCATGAAGTTGGGGAACCCCGGGATCACTAGAAGCATCCTTGCGGCAATATGGTGATCGTACTGGACAAGGAGTTGGAGCGCAAGTGATTTTGTATGCTCTGTCAATTCCTTTCTGGCATGCACCCCCCAGTAACAAGAGGCGTAAGCGAGAAAGGGTGCCGTCTCCGGGGGCTCCGAAAGGTTGGTTGGCAGGTCCTTAATGCTCTGAAAGTTGAGGCACGTGAGACAAACATCTGCCATTTTCGAGTGAGCGCTACCGAAAAGATCAGGACGTCCACCGAGGTACTCGTGGAGTGTCAAATGTATCAACCGAACTCTTGACCCCCCCTCATCCACGGTAACCAGTCCCAGGCAGCAGCTTAACAATGTCTCTATTGAGGGCACATTCTCGGGATCCAGCTCCTTCGAATCCTCTTCTATTCCTAGCGCATGGCATAATTCCTCTGCATCTAACGGTCGCCCCGATTGTGAGACCCACATTAGAACTTCCATCGCGAATTTCACCCTGTCTCCGTCCTGACCCTGAATCCGCTCCAGAGTTGCGCCATAGGCACCACCCATTCCTAAGCCACTTGTCATCCGCTGAAGCATCTCTCTCCTCCGCCGAATAGTTGACTGCGCCAATATTGCGTTCATGCTTAACGAAACTAGTAGAAATCTGGAAACGGATCAGTAAATGACCTGTCAATAATGTACACAATGTCCTGGTGTCCGTCACATACATCTCGGAAATCTTTTCCGGAATAGTTGTAAGGATTTCTTCTCTTAAACTATCGTTCATTATCCTAGGCTGTGTATCGTTACGTAATCTCATGGTAAGATATATCTTCATGTCTTCCTCACTCGGTATGATTCGGATCTCTGATCCCCCGGTAAAATATCTCCCTACTTCCTCCCGAATGTGTTGACGACCAGTCAAGAATAGCCGAGTACTTGGGGATTCTCGAGTGATCTGCGCTAACGATCTGAATAGCTCCGGTCGATACTCTTCAGAAAACTCGTCCAGCGCGTCAATGCAAATATAGCTTCGTCCCAGGGTTCGCAGAATTGAGATAAGCAGCTTGAGAATTTCAACTAAATCAAGCTCTCGACCGCCCAGCTCATTTTTAGACTTTTGAAATGCCGCCTCGACTTCCTGTGGAATATGTTCCCAGCCACTTATCACTTGCTTGAGGATGGCACCTAACATGTGGGCCGTGGACTGTTCCTTGTGGGCATTGAAGTCGCAGTACAGGCACGCCACGGCGACCTGTTTCCCGATATTCTGACGGCACAGTGTTTCAATAACTAAGGAGCTGCACAAAAATACTACTGTTTAGTCACCTCCATGTTCCCAAGAGAATATTGGTTCATACCTGATGTGTGTTTTTCCTACCCCGGGATCCCCATAGCAAAATAAGACAGGGCTAACCACCCCGTCCTCACCAGTATTCCAATCTATAAACTCTTTTGTTCGCAAAAGCCAATCGCCTACCCCCTCCACCTGAGATCTTCTAACATCCCGATGCCTTAGCCGAGGGGCTAATAGAGATAACCATTCGAGAATGTCGCGCCTCTCATCGGTTACCACAAATTCACAATTGTTAAAATCACAATCGTTCCAGGTTTTGTTATAACTGCCGTTCCCATTCCAACAATTAGTGCTTTGCGAAGGGTTTTGTTCTCCAGATCCGAAGTTATTCATGTTGCTCGCTAGGTTGGTAAAAGAGAGGAGAGGGGTGGGGGTGGTGGGCAGTGGGCAGTCGGAAGTGGGCAGCGATGGTGTTGATGAGATTTTACTTTGTTCGGGGGGAAGCGGGAGCCTTACAACGGGATGCAGAAGGGAAGGCACCATCCCCCCATTTCCCACCCAAGAGAGCTCGGTGGGGCTGGAAACGAATAGCTACTAAAAGCATTGAATTTTAGCTGCTGGCGGCTCGTAGACCACCAGATAGTTTTCCAGCAAGACTTTCAGATTTAATTTTTTACAGTCTCTCCGCACCTGATACGTATCCGACCCGCTTCCGTCAGAGTAGGAAACCTTCTGTGCTGACAAAGGGTTGAAATGGCCTCCCAGTGCCTTTTTGCATAGAAAATTGTCATGGCAATTGGGCTGTTAGCTAAGAAGCCCGGCAATCGGACTAAAGATCTAATAGGTAAGTTTGGGGAAATCTGAAATTAATGAAATGGGTTATGTGCGCCATTCACACTGATTCTGCTGGCATAGTGTTGGAGGTGCTGGAGTAAAAGGCCATTTCACCAATAACTCCTGCCCAGGAAAGTTAATGCGCAGGGAGAAATATGAGGTTACCCCGCCTTTAACACATCCGGAAAAAATAGATAGCATCCTCGCACGGTCTACAATAGGGGGTCTCACGTCCAGAAACGTAACCAGAAATGAAGTAATATTTTAGCGGTTTACAAGCACCAGGCAAGATGTTTTCGTATTGTCGCAGATGGAGGTTTTTCAGCTTTTGGGATTGTCGGTTTGGATTTGCCGGGACGCCTTTTGGGCAACGACATGAAGCCAGGTTTCGGCTTGGTGGAATTTGCACAGTGCTTAGTTATTCCGCTAGGAGAGAGTAGTTGAATATAAAAATTTTAATAAAAAAAAAAAAAAAAAAAAAAAGAAGAATGTTTTCGTACAAGATGTGGATAACAGGGATGTCTAAGACATCGTTTTTATTTGCATAGGAAAACGTAGCAACATACTATCGTATTTTTTTCTGTTATCCGGAAATCCGCCAAGATCGGGCGTTGCTTGAAGTTGGACGGTGCATGGAGTCAGGAATCGGGCCTTACAACTCACCCACTTAACATGGTAATGTGTGAGTGGTTTTAGGTGTCTGCAACAGTGCGGCTGAGTGTGTCGCAATACACACCTAGTGTTGGAAACCTGAACACCTAAAATCAACCAATGGTTACCATGTTAAGTAGGTGTATTAAAAGGGGCGATTTCTG
>Ga0307507_10007344_pt1 | contig 16107 bp, 2 predicted proteins | sample 7_EM_MG_FD_207223 | JGI IMG/M metagenome (GOLD analysis project Ga0307507, IMG submission 207223) | Populus trichocarpa ectomycorrhiza microbial communities from riparian zone in the Pacific Northwest, United States - 7_EM | ecosystem: Host-associated > Plants > Roots > Unclassified | place... | reverse complement strand
TACGGCTGCTGTTTCGATGCGGCTGGTAGAAAGGGACCAGTTTCAAAAACACATCTTTAAACTTTGAGGCTATATCTCGCCCCCTAATACAGTAGTTAGCTAGTTATAATTATTAAATAGAAGAAGAACGACCGTCGCCAGAACCAGATGACTGTTGCTAGAACCAGACGACCGTCGCCAGAACCAGATGACCGTTACCAGAACTAGATAACCGTCGCCAGAACTAGATGACTGTCGCCAGAGCTAGACGACCGTCGCTAGAACCAGACGACTGTTGCCAGAGCTAGACAACAACGACTAGCCAGTGAGCACTATAAACGATTTAATTAATTAATTAAATCAAGGTAGCACAGACAGGTAGGCACAAATAGGGAGATGCTAATAGGTAGGCAGATATAGATAGGTAAGCAGATACAAACAGGCAAGCAAATGCAGATAGGTAAGTAGATACAGACAGGTAAGCAGATGCAGACAGGTAGGCAGATGCTAACGGGTAGGCAGATATAGACAGGTAGGCAGATGTAAATAGGTAGGCGATATAGACAGGTAGGCAATGCAGATAGGTAGGCAATGCAGATAGGTAGGCAATGCAGACAGGTAAGTAGATACAGACAGGCAAGCAGATATAGATAGGTAGGCAGATGCTAACGGGTAGGTAGATATAGACAGGTAGGCAGATGCAAATAGGTAGGCAATACAGACAGGTAGGCAATACAGACAGGTAGGCAATACAGACAGGTAGGCAATGCAGATAGGTAAGTAGATATAGATAGGCAAGTAGATATAGATAGGTAGGCAGATACTAATAGGTAGGTAGATATAGATAGGTAGGCAGATATAAATAGGTAGGCAATATAGACAGGTAGGCGATGTAGGTAGGTAGGTAAGTCAATAGGTAGATAGGTAGAAGAGAACCATTACTATATTATATTAAATTATCTAAAATAATATTATTTATTTTACTAGCCTTATAAATAGCTTTAAAGTAGCTTTTATTTATTTAAAATATGTTATTAGTATAAAAGAGGTAAATATAATTATGGTTACCAAATGCGTAGATTACTGGCAGGTTGCGCGTAGGTTGCGCGCAGGCTGCGCACAGGCTGCGTGTCAAAAAAACACAATATAGGCTAGTCGGTCGAGTTGCCAAATGACCTTAACTGCGCGCCAATTGCGTCAACCACCAACCATTGAGGCTATTGAAAGGGTACTATATTTTGCCGATGTTGCTTATAGAGCTCCTAGGTTTATGTTTTATATCCTTCCCACTTAATAAGAAGTTTAAATCGTTTAGATTATATTTTCTATTGTATATTATTAATCAAGTTAATAAAGTAAGAACCATTACCGTTGTTAACAATTATAGGAGGTGGCGGCGGCACTTCGTAAGTCATAGGTTTGTCTTTTAAGGGTTATAGTAAGCTTACGTAAAATATTAGATATATTTTCATCTTAGTTGGTAGTTTAAGCTTATAAGCATATAGGCTTAATTTCTTCTTAATTTAGTATAGGCCCGCAAACTTCTAATTAAGTTTCTTTAAGGGCCGTTAAGTCTTTAGGTTTTGTGTATTTAGGTAAACTATATTACCTTCCTTAAAGTCCTATGCGGGGGCTTGTCCTTTGTTTGCATACCATTCCTATACCGTTTAAGCGTACGTTAATTCACTTTGTAATAGTTCCGTTAGCTGCTTTATTTAATTAGCGAAGTTGTATATATTAATTAACTAAATCCGTTTAATTGTGGGTCCTATTGTGTTGATTTTAGGTCGTGGTTTAAATCCAAGTTAGGGGTCTTGTCTATAGGTTGTATAAAATAGCGTTATGCCTGTTAATACGTTTATTGTATTATTTGCAGTAAACTCAGCTAAAGGCAGCCATTTTTCCTAGTCATTTTGCAGGTAGGAGCAGTATATTTATAGGTATTGTTCTATAATCGCATTTGTAATTTTGGTTTAACTATCTATCTCTAGATAAAATGCAGTTAAGAGTTGTGTTTAAATACTTAATTGTTTATATAGAGCTTGCTAGAAGTCTGAAACGAACTAGCTTCTATAGTCGGATATTATTAAATTAGGAAGTCTGTGTAGCTTAAAGACGTACTTAACGAAACACTTAGCTACTAATATCGCATTAATTAAGTCTATAGGAATTATATATTGCATTTTTATAAGATGGTTAATAACTACTATAACATTTATAAACCCGTTACTGTTAGGCAAGTTGACTATAAAGTTAATTAAGATATCTCGCTATCTTTGCATTGGAATTGGCAACGGTCAAAGTACTCCTTGCTTCTTTACGTGAGAGGTCTTCCCACGCACGCACGTTCTGTAGGCTCGAACGTATTTTCGTATATAGTTGTGCATCGTAGGTCAGTAGTATGCTCGTTAAATAATCTTATAAGTCTTCGCACGGCCAAGATGTCCTACTATAGGGGAATCGTGTACGAATTCGAGTATCTTAAATCGTAAGGGTTTGGAATTCGGAACTACCATCTTCTATTAATAGTATAGTTGATTATTACAAATTTCGCATTCGGCGAGTGTGATATCTTTATACTGTCGTTTTCCTGTTTAAATCGCTTTTATTATATTTGCTATCCATACGTCGTTCTTATATTTATATTCTATTAGCTTATTAATTTCTATTTCCCATTTATTAATTTCTAATTCGTTTCTATTGAGTTCCATATTTAGGAATATAGGACGTAGTTTCTTAAAGCGTTTAGGGGGTAATAAGATCCGTAATTAATTTATAATCCGTTTACCTAAGGCGTTTATAGGTAAATCTTATAATCGTTATGTTAATATATTAGGCTTCTAATTAAGTTTGCCCGGTTAGTATATAATCTTAAAGTTAAATTATAAGAGGTATTTAGCCTAACGAATTTGGCGCTGCGTTAACTACTTTATAGTTATAAAGTACTGCAGGTTTTTATGGTCCGTTAACACACGTATTAAAAATAATAATCCTTTAAGTTCTGGACGCTATTGTTTAAAGTATCTAACAATTGTAAGTAGTTCCTTATTGTATATCTTATAGTTTAATTCGGCAGGGGCGAGCTTTTAAGAGAGAAAGGCTACTGGACGTAGCTTACCGTCCTTATTATATTGCGATAACACTCCCCCTAGGGCATAATCAGACGAGTCTGTTTCGACAATATATTTAAGGTTAGGGTCAAAGTGGGCAAGAATTAGAGTGGTTATAAAGCGTTATTTTAAGTTATTAAAAGCTTATTTATATCTAGCAGTCTATTTAAATTTCATGTTCTTTCTTGTTAGGTTTACTAATAGTTAGGCAATTTTCGAGAACTAGTTAATAAATTGGTAGTAGAAATTTGCAAATCCTAGAAATCCTTAAATGTCTTATATGTTACTAGGGCTTCCCTAGTTTATAATCGCAGCGACCTTTTTAGGGTCCATTTTAATTCCGTTACGGGATATAATCAGGCCTAGGTACGTGACTTTAGACGTATAGAACTTGTATTTCTTAATATCGTATTATAAACCCGCATCTCGCAAATGTTTAAGGACTATTTGGATGTGTTTTTAATGCTTAAAAAGTAAAGACGAGTAGATTAGGATATTATTAATATACGTGGTAATAAATATATTAAGGAATTCACGGAGCGTATTATTAACGTATTACTAAAACGTACTGGGACTGTTCTTTATACTAAACGGCATTACTAGGTATTTAAAGAGTCCCTATTATATACGAAAGGCTATGTACTTCTTATCTCCTTCTCGGATGCGAATTTGATTGAAGGCAGCGACTATATTAAGCTTCGTAAAATATCGTGCCTTTGCTAGGCGGTTAAGCGTCTCTTGGATTAAGGGGATTGGATATTAGTTTTAAATTATAATTATATTTAGGGCTTGGTAATTAACACAGAATCTTAAGCCTCCTCCTGGCTTTTTAATGAATAATATAGGTAAGGCGAATGGAGATTAATTAGGGTAAATAAATCCTTTTTCTAGATGCTTGTTAAGGTATTATTATATCACAAGCAGTTCTTCTTGTGATATACCGTATAGCGGACCGAACTTTGGTGTTGTACTAGGTTTAAGTTCTATCTTAAAATCATGTTTATCCCAATGTGGGGGTAGCTAGTCTGTGAATTGTTTTTTAAACTCGTTAATTAGATTATGGTACTTCTTAGGTATAAGAGGTTAAGGGTTAATATACTGCTTTGGTTCTAGCGCCTTCTTAATATCTTCTATTATTATAGCAAAGATTTTATGGTCTTGTTTTCTTACTAACAAAATAAAAGGTGCGGCTTATATTATACGAATTTCAAGGGGTTTTGATATATTATCTTCGCATTCTTTACTACGATTAGCAGTTGTAGTTTTGTTGTGTTGGTTTAAGGTTTATGGTAAGGGCAATTTGTATTATATCAAATTTAAATAGTCTTGTACATGTTTATAGGGCAGGTGGTGTTTTAAATAATGACTTCGGCAATAGGTCGTGCGGAATTTTAGTGTTTCTTTAACCCAGCTAATTAAAGGGTTGTGCTGTTTTAGCCATCTATGTCCAAGTATTATCTTATATTGCTTTAGGGGTGTTATAAATAGGGAAACGTATTTAAGGTATTTGCCCATCCGCATTTTTATAAGAGCGTAGTGCGTTAATTCGCTATATATTAAGGGTTTACCGTTAAAGCCTTATAGGCCTTAGGGCTTATTAAGTTTCTTTAAATTTAGGCGTTAGGTTTTTGTGTAGTTTATATTAATAAAGCCTATACTAGTGGCTCCGCTGTCTATAAGGATTTGTACCTCCTTCTACTTTCTAAGTATTTAAATTTCGCTAAGTACATTAAGGGAGTCGTGTTGTGTATTAGCGCTAGAAGAGCCTAAATACTTATACTCTTCCACTTTTTGTCCTAAGGCGCGACTTGACCCTAGGATAATTCGTTTTCTGAGTTAGCTGAGCGTAAGATGCTTCGTGACAACTAGGTATAATTTGTAGAATAAGTGCAAGTTAAGAAGCGAGTACGGCTTAAAGAAAGAGTGTGATTTAAGGAGCGGGTGCGATTTAAAGACCGGGAGGAACTACGGCGGACTTTTTTAAAAGGGTAAGTTCGGCAATTCCTTTAGATATGTCCTTTTCTGCCACATCTAAAGCATTCTCTATTTATGGCTTAAGTCCTTCGTTCGTCGGTTCCTAAGGGTGCATAGGATCGCGTGGCGTCGAGGTCTATAGGGTCGTGCGTAGGTTTCGGAGAAGGGTCGCGCTTTGGGGTATATATCGGTTTTATAAAGTCTTAAACGCAAGGCATAGTTAGCTTTAGAGAATAAGTTTATTTGTTATATTAAAGGTCCTTATTAATTCGTTAACACATTATAGCAAATTTAGGTAGGTCCTTTAGTAGTTTCTTACCTACTAACTATGCTCTAATTTCATCTAAAATAGCTCGTTGAAGAGCAGCAACTTTAGCGGCTTTATTCCAATCTAGTTCGCTAATAAGGCCTAAAAATTCCGAAAAGAAGCTGGTAAAGTCTTGATTCCATTATTATAGGTTTTTAAGTTTAGTAATAGCAGTGTGTTCGCAGCTGGTGTTATCGTACGTTTGTTCTAATAAAGAGACGAAGATTTTAAAATTAATAAAGGTGCCGTTATAGAAGAATGGGTCTATAGTTTGTGCAGTGTCTTTACTTAATTGAGATATCCCATAGCTAATCTTGCTAGCTTTGGTAGGGTATTAGTTATAGTTTGTTAAAAGTTTAAGGCGGAGCTTAGTTATAAAGGGACGCAGGTTATTTTAATTTCTATTAAATATTAGAGGGTTAGGAAGCTTTTTTAATTTTATAGCAGGTACTAGATTTATTATAGGTATGGGTTAGGCTACCATTACTAGTTTAGGGTTTATATTTAACGGGCTAGGTTCATATACGGTTATCTTAATTTTGTTTATAGGTGTTACTATTAGGGTCTCTATCGTAAGTGTATTAACATTGCGGAGTTCTTTGTGGAGTGTTTCCATTAATCACTAATGCTGGGCTTCTAGTACAGCCCGCTACTAAGCTAAAGCATCTATAAAGGCTTCTTGTATTGTAGTTAACTGTTCCCTAACTAGGGTTATAATGCTTGTAGTTAACGCGTGGGATTCAAGGTTGTTTGCTATTTTAATAGTAGTTGTTTTTAACGCAACGTAATGTAAGGGCACAAAGAGGCTTCGGGAAAGATTTAAAGGAATAATATAAATTCTATCTAAATCTGAGGGTATATAGCTCTTGCTAGGAACAAGACGTTGCGTAAAGAAGAGAAAGGAATAACAAGAGAATCTTGCAATTAAATAGTTTAGGGGTCTTGGTCGATGCGTGCGCACGTGCGCACGCGGACGGACTTCGGTAGTATTCGATTGATCTGGCAGAACTTAGCAGAAGTCGATCAAGCTGGCAGAATTCGGCAGAATTCGGTCAAAGCTTCAAGTTCTATCTGTCGAGTGTTTTACCGAGACATTTCCACTGTAACTAGGCTAGTCCCGTTACAAGTAATAGGTAATGTTTTAATATCTATAACATTTATTGCTGTAGGGGAAATATTATATAAGGTGATACTTTGTGAACTATAGTTAGTAAGGGCTAGACTGGTAATAAAACAAACCGTAACAGGTTAGGTATCTTGTATTATTTAATTAGAAAATAGCAGAGTTAAAATAAGGTTCTTAACATCCTATAAGGATGCAATATTCTTTAAACTAGATAAAGGCATTAATATATATAATAGTTTAGGAAATATATAACTAGTGTAACTACTGGGATTATATCTGGGGTTACTTATAACCTAGTGCATTAGGATAAGGAGGACGTTAAAATCAAGGAGCAGGGAAAAGAGGTACGGCTTTAATATAGATGCTTACCATTTTGGATATCTGCTAGGCAGAGCTATTAGTAGGAAAAGGAATAAAATATTAGATGGAGAGAGCTTAACAGTAAAACATTAAGGGGAGTCCTAAAAAAACACTTAAGAAAGAATTGGAAGCTAGTATTTAAGGCAAAGGCTGGGTCCCTTATATATCAAATATCAAAGATAATAGATCTGTTTATAATGTAAATAAAAGGCTGCCAGAGCAAGGCCTAACAAAACACTATAAATATAGCAACTGCGTATAAATAAAAGGCAGATAAAGTCCACCTGGTTAATTTGTCGGCACTAGATAGAACAGTTATAAGAGGTATAGTGGAATGGCAAGAGGTGGCCTTATGTTAACAAAAGGCGTCCATCTAAGGGTTTCCTCTTAGTCTATACAACCATTTCCTTAAACTACGATATATTAAGCTGGCCTGCGGTGCATAACTAAAGCTAGGATAATTAGAGCGTATAATTGTAAGAGATATTTAGCCAAGAGAATAAGAGATCCTTAAGGCTATGTTATTTAACTAAGAAGAGGCTTTGGTATAGAAATTCTCTAAAATAGGCCGCATTAGCAAGGACGTAACTCCACCACTAAAGATTAAAACCGTGCTGTATAAAGCATAGCAAGTACTAAACTTTCCTATACTAAGGGCCCTACAAGGAAAAGTAATAAGTATATTATAAGAACGACTAGCTTAAGGGACTCTAGAGTATTATAAAAGCCTATATAGGAATCTATGGTTTCCTATAAGCAAAAAGAAATATAAGAAGTACCAACTAATAAATACAGCGATAAATATTCATTAAGTAACTATTAGGGATGCAAATCTGCCGCTATATACTAATAAGTTTTCTAAGAAGTTTACAGGGTGTAAGGTTATATCTTTAGTGGACTTCTTCTCTGGCTATAACCAATTAGAGCTTAATGTTAAAAGTAGGAACCTAATGGCTTTTATAACACCTTTAGGACTTTTATAAAAAACAATAATACCTATAGAAGGCACAAATTTAGTAGCCTAGTTTGTAAGGACAATTACCAAGATCCTTAAACAATATATCCTACACTATGCCCTGCCATTTCTGGATAACATTATAGTAAAAGGTCTATAGATAGTGTATAATAGAAAAGAGAGTCTTTTAGGCGTACATAGGTATATTCTGGAACATATTATATGGCTAGATGGAGTGCTTGCAGATTTGGAATAAGCTAGGTGTATAATCTTAGGTATAAAGTCTCACTTCTACAAGGATAAAATTATAGTAGTTGGTTACTGCTATAATAGGAAAGGACGATATCTAGAAGAGTTAAAAGTTGCAAAGATTATTTACTGGAGAGACTGTAAAGACATTATATCCGCCTAAGCTTTTCTAGGAGTTGTTGTGTATTACTAAATATGGGTAGAAGACTTTATAATTAAGGCAGAGCCAATTTTCTAACTACTATAAGTAAACGTTCCATTTGTATGGAGTATAAAGCAGATTGCCGCTATAAAGACTCTAAAGCATACAATCACTACTACGCCCGTACTAGTTTAACTAAATTATAGTAAGGGGTAGGGCTAATTATTCTCGCCACTAATGGATACAAGATTAGATGGGGGTGCGGCCTTATACAACTAGATATATAAGGTCGTCGTCGCCCGTATCAATATAAGAGCGGCACCTGGTCTTAAGCGGAACAGAAATATAACTTAGGAAAGCTTAAATGTTGGGCGTTGCTATATGCATTAAAAAAGTATCACGTATACTTATATGGCGTTTACTTTACGGTAGAGACGGACGCGAATACCTTAGTTATATAACTAAATTATACCGCCACTGATTTACCTAGAGCCTTAATAATAAGATAGCTAGCATGGATTTAGCTATAGGACTTTAATGTCAGACATATGCTAGGGAAGAAGAATAGCCTAGCTAATGGACTTTTATAATGGCTGCTTAATGGTAAATAACCTAATAAGCCAACTAAGAATATTGAAGAGTTTATTAACTGTAAGCTGAGTGCCTTAGAATATATAGCTAGCCCTCTTAAAATGGAAGCAGATCTACTACTAGACGACTTATATTTAGAGGAATCTTAGAAGATTGCAAAATAGCTAGTAACCTTATAACATCTAGAAGAAATAAATACTAAGAAATTTAAAAAGTTTAAACGGCATACGCTAAAGTTTCTAGTGCGTAATTAACAGCTCTTCTACTAATAGTCTAAGAACGTGCCAATATAGAGGGTAGTTAATAATAAGACTACTTAGCAAGAAATCATTAAGAGCCTTTATAACCAAAGTGGATATTATAGACAGATGGGAACGTACTAGAGGGTCTTAAATTAATATTAGTGGCTAGGACTATGGAATTAAATATTATAGTATATTAAGTCGTGCCTATAGTACTAGGAATAACAGCTAGGATATAAAAAAGAAGTAATATACCCTATATAGGAGTCTACCTTATAGCAACAAGTCACAGTAAATATTATATTTATGCCACCAAACCGTCTTAGATTCCGGTACCTAGCTATTACTTAATATCTAAATAGGTAGAAGCTTGGGCCCTTTAAAAGAAGGATATAAAGAGTATAGTAAAGTTCCTCTATAAAGATATTATCTACTAATAGGGAGTATTTGGACAGCTCTCTATAGATAGTAGAGGAGAGAATGCTGACATTACCGCTGCGCTTATAGAGCTCTATAACATCAAAAGGGTTATAGCTTCCGCATATCACCTATAGGGGCAAGGCTTAATAGAGTGGGGCCATAAACCTATAATAGACGCTTTAACAAAGATGGACAGCTTATAGCTAGACAATCTTTATACCATCTTATAGGCAGATAGAACAACTATTAAGCGGTCTATAGGAATAACACTAGTAAGAGTTATATATGGATATAAGCATATCCTTCCCATTAAACTCTGTATACCCACCTAGCAGACACTACCTTAGGAAATAGTCCGGACCACTGTAGAGCTACTAGCGCTTTATACAAAGCAGTTTAACCAAAGAGACGCAGATATATAAGAGGCTATTATATGTATAAGACGGCTAAGAGCAGCAAATAAAGAGTATTTTAATAATACCTATCGCATTCGCTAGGACGGATTTAAGCTTAGAGACATAGTTATACTCTATAATACACAGCTTAAGCAAGATTATTCTAGCAGTTGTAAGTTAGATCCAAAATAGCTAAGACTGTTTTATATATATAAGAGTCACCTATATAAGGGATGGTACTTAATTAAGGATCTTAACGGCACGCTATTCTATAACCAAACTCTAGGGAATAGATTAAAGAAGTTCTATTAAAAATAGGTATCTAAAGTCCACTAGGAGGACTAGCTTAACCAGTTAGGCGGAACTATACTATAAGAGATAATAGTAGAGCTAGAGCCTAAGGAAGATATTATGCAAAATCTACCAGTATCGCAATACCACGTAGTTTAAGAAGTGCGCATTTTAGAAGGATTATTTAACAGAACTAAGTATAAAACGTTTAACTAGGGAACGGTTAAGTTCTAAGGTGGGGGAGAGGACGTAAATAACAGCTGTGCAATCTATTTATTTACTGTATTTCCTAAAGCTCTTTCTATTACACTTTCTTATTTACTTTTTTAGTTACAGGAATCTATTATATATTAACAGTAAGGTAAGGGCAGAAGGATATTTGCGTATAACTATCTAGGTTTGTTTACTGCAAAGATATTAGTTTTACTTACCGCCTTTACTAAGGCAATAGCAATTTTCTATCCTAGAAATGGAAAATTATAATTAGTCCATTTAGTAATTAGAGCTAGTAGAACCCCACACCGCTACTAAATTTGGTAGGCTATTTAAATCAGGAAACCCTATTAAGAACTTTACCTTTTCACCTTTAATAGACCTTAAAGACAGTTATAATTAACTAAAGAATAGACTAATAACAGTATACTTATTATATCTTTATTAAGCAAACCGCTGGTACTATATAAAGGAGCTAAGCAATAAATTAGTGACGTCCTTACAGAAGTCAGAGGTTTCGCAGTTAATTAGTATTAGGCTGTGCTTATCTAAATCTATAATAAGATTCTACTTTCAAGAGAGAACTACGCAGATGCTGCTAGTGTAGTAGTTAATTTTATTAACCAAGATAATAGGCTGCAAGCATCTCTAGGAAGGGACACGTTCTTATTAATCTTTAAAAACATCTCTAATATTAGTAAAATGATAAAGAATTAAAGAAATTAGTATAATAAGGCTAGAGAAACCATCTAAAAAGCCTAAGGACAAGGTGTTCTTAATGGACCGCTCAAATATACAGTCTCCTACTACTTCCTTTCTACTATCCAAAAGCTTACCGTCCACCCACTTTATAAAGTAACAGCGTGAGTTAATAAGGCCCTAGTTAAGAGGCTCAATCATCTAGGACATAGTATTAAGAACACTACTTAACTATAGCTAGCAAATTTTGCGCTTACGCCTAAGATATTAAGACGGGCAATATTAGACAAGGTAGTAAATAAGTATAGTTTAGGAAGACACTTAGCTAGCTTCCTTATTCTAAATAAGGACCTACTACTAAGAAGTAGAAGACTAACTACTATAGGACCAAAGGTTACTAATATTAGAATTAGGTAAGTAGAAGAGAGCTTAGCTTTTATACTATAAACACATTCTCAATATGCTTCTAATGTAATAAATCTATTAGCCTTTTAACCGTTAACACCTATTTAAGGAGGAGGCGTTAGTCTTATACTAAGCCCGTCTCAATAAGGATTACCTATATTAGTTAACTCGCCTTTATCTTCTATAAATAAAAGTATTCTTACAGCTGGAATGCCTATTAGCTTACCCCCACGGCTGCCAATATCCTCTTTAAGAAGGAATTTAAGGAGAGGGCTAATAGTTACTTACCTAAAAGTAGGAGGGCTAGAAGTAGAATTAATATTTAATAAAAACGTTATTAAGCCTAGAGATAATAAGGAGTATATTAAGGAGACCATAGATGCTATGGCAATACTCTATTTAAAAAGAGGGTATGACTATAAAGATAATATGCCAGCTTATTTTAAAGTGTTTCTAAACTAAACTACTAAAATTAAACCAACCAAGGTCATAAAGCTCTTGCGCAGTTAGTATAGGGTAGCTAGTTCTAACCCAAAAATATATAAGGTCTGCTAGATGCATATATAAGCCATAAAAGGACATATAGGTTTGGTAATAAGGGGTCTAAACTATACCGCACTATGCCATAGACTCCGTTTAATATACCACGCTTATAATTACCTTAGCACCATAAAGATAAATCCTACCATGTACTCCTAGTTTAGAAAAGCTTACAGACCTCCAGTCCCGCCCAACTCCTTAGAACTATATAAGTTTATTCACAATTTAGCACTAAGGTTTCCCTATAATAGAGGGGCTTTACTTAATTAGATACTATTACTAGACAACTAAGATATATAGCAGCAAGACGGATCCGTGGTTTTAAATATATTTAGATAGTAGTAGGGTTCTGGCATTTTAGCAATAATTAATAAGGAAATGTATATATACCATCATCATCAGTATCTAATTAATGGACGGCTAAATTACGGCTAGTTAAGAATGATGGTTTATAGTCTCTGCCAGCAGCTAATAAGATAAGATTCTCAGTACTACTATCTCTATTACGCTCTCAGTCCTAATAGCTGGTAGCAACTTATCTCCTACCCTTACTATACAAAGTTTGCGATTAAGGGAGACTCCACAGCTTTCCACCATATTAATATTCCCTCTCTCCTAAAGAGCGGATATAGTACTAATATAATCTAAGGGAGCGTTTCTCTGGATAATAAAACTAAGGAAAACTGCATAATTATCCTGCCTAGCATACATTATTACTTAGAATTATAGTAGGCAGATTTTAAAGCATGAGGATTAACTAAGAGCGATAGATTTATATACAAGATCTTTAATTAAGACTAGACCACCAAGGATATAGAAAAGTATATAACTGACTAGGTAGCTCAGCCGTATAAGAAAGGAAATGTATGTATAACTATGCCTTACCTTCCTTATAGAGTAAAAGGACCTACTACCTTAAGGTCCTTAAGGTACTCTAGAACACTCCTAATTACCCAGGCAATATTAGGGTAGGAGGTATTAAAGAGGCAGGTAAGCACTTCACGTATATTTACTAATAGGGTATTATTTATGTTGTAGTTGCCCATTTTAAGGGATCTAAGTAATATAATTAAAGTCTGTAAGGCTGGCTGTGATACTAAAATTGTCTAGGACTATACTAAGATTGTCTAAGGCTGTGGTATAGTGTTGTCGGTCGCGCCAGGTCGCGATTATACTAGGAAAGCGAAGACTATGGACTGGGAGGCGGAGATCGCGATGGGGCGTAAGAGGAGATACCACAAACTATCACAGTGCCATTGTGCAAGTAAGCTAAATAACTACGTTGTGGTATAAAGAGGAGAAGAGGCAAAAAGGGGTATTGTGTATAAGCAGTAGGGCCAGGCGCCAAGGCGCTAGTGGTGGGCCAGCTAACAGTAGGAAATAGTACGCGAGAGGTCAGTGCCGTAACATTAAGCCTCCTTATAAGCCTCTTGCTAGTAAATAGGTGTTTAAAGTTAAAAAGGGAAAGGATGGCAAGGTCCTCCGCTATAAAGCTAGATAGGTTATTAAGGGATATCTACAGCAGTATAGTGTTAACTATAACTAGACCTTTGCTGCGGTAGTAAAATCTATAGCTTTTAGGGCTCTATTTGTAATTACTGCTTACTACAACCTTAAAATTAAACAGATAGATATTAAAACCGCCTTTCTTTATAGACCAATTAATTAAGAACTCTATATTATTATGCTAAAAGGCTATAAAGAAGCCGGTAAAGTCTGCCGCCTTAAAAAGGCCCTCTATAGACTAAAACGGTCACCTTAAATCTGGTATAAGACGCTCTTAAAGTTTCTACTAGAAAAACTTGGACTTTACTATCTATACGCGGATTATAGTATATTCGCCACTAGTAAAGAATAGAAAGGTTTAATTATTTCTACTTACGTTAACAATACTAAGATTATCTATAAGGATATAGCGATAGTTAATTAGGTAAAAGCAGAGCTTAAAGTAGCCTTTTAAATAATAGATCTTGGGCCAATAAGCTTTTATTTAGGCATAATAGTTATAAGAGATTAAATAAAGAAGAAGATTATACTCTTACAGCAAGCCTACCTTATTAGGGCTCTTAAACGTTTTAGATTATAAAAGGCTAATACCTCTAGTACCTATAAAGCACTTAATTAAGTTTATAGCTAATTAAGAAACTACTAGCAAGGATAATATTAGAAAATACCAGAGCATAGTTAGTTTAGTTATATTTCCTATAATAGAAATAAGGCCAGATATCGCCTTTACAGTATTAATAATGAGCCGTTTTACCTATAATCCTACCTCTATCCATATAACGGCTATAAGACTTATCCTTTAATACCTAACCGGCTTACTTAATAGAGGAATTACCTATAAAGGCGATAAGAACCTAGACCTTACTCCAATTACATTAGGAAAAAATTTACCAGCATTTTTGCAGCATTTGGCGGCATTTGGCGGCCAAATGCGCATTTCGCGCATTGCAACGTGTAGCGTATGGTATCGACTAAGGAGCGGCATACTACTGCATTTAATAGTAACTAATAACGCGGTGCAGCTAATTGCGTAAGTAATACCTTTATTCCATTAAGCTTTTTTTATACTTAATGCGCAATTAATATATAATGCCCTTCTCACACATTCTGTATATCTTGCTTACTTTAAATAATAGATAAGCGTTGCTCTTCCCGCGCACCTAATAGTAGCTAGCCAAATAAATTGTATTATTTTAGATAATTTAATATAATATAATAATGGTTCTCTTTTACCTGCCTATCTACCTACCTACCTACCTACCTACCTACTTACCTACCTACCTACCTACCTACCTACCTACCTACCTACCTGCCTACCTGCCTGTATTAGTATCTAATTCAATTTAGAAAAGGGGTCGGCCTAATTAAAGGCTCTGATTTAGCAATGGGCCGATATTAAAGCTCTGGTTTAATTCAATCGATCGATTAATTAAATTATTTGTAGTGTTTGCTGGCTGGTTATTTAAACAGTCGTTATCAGGTTCTGGTAATGGTTATATAGTTCCGGCAACGGTCGTCTGGTTCTGGCGACGGTTCTTTACTAGCTGCCGTTCTAGTGCCTCCCTAGGTAGGGAGGATGTAAGGAAGGAAGGAAAAGTAAAAAAAAACAAGGTGGCTATATAGGGGTATACTTAGCAGAGGCACGTGTAGAGGCTATTGGGAATAACGTCTTAGCCACCCAGACGAGACAGCCACCCACCCGAGACAGTGCACGGGCCTCCTACGAAAATCAAAATCAAAACATCAAAATACTCCTTTACTACACCACCACTATGTCCTCTACTACCCCCCAATTGCTGTCGCTTGACCAAGAAGATCGAATGCAACTTGTTCTTTAATTATTAGAAGCTAATCCTAATTAATCTGGCCGTTTGCTTGCCTATATATACGGTCTGTCGCCTTCTTCTGTTTACCATCGTCGCAACGGCCGCTAATTGAGCAAGGAGTATCACCAAAAGCTTCAGAAGCTCTTAGCTATTGAGAAGGGCAACTGGCCTTCTACCGTTCGATCCTTCGGTTGTTTTAGACAAGATTCGGCCAACAACTCCTTCCTGTATAAGCTTTACAGACAAGAATGGCCACCGACTTAATATACCCGTGTCTCCTTCCGTAGAGGAGAGACTTACTAAAATATTTGGGCAGCTCTTATAAGGTGCATCACCCCTACGTTCTTAAGTTGTGCATAATATTCGGCAGTTTATATTAAGTACGGTAGCTAATAATACAATCCTTAAGCGAACAAATTAGGAGCTTCTTAAAAGATAGAAGGAGTGTTATAGTAAGACAAAAGCTGCCTATGGGAAGGCACGAGTTTTATTAGTAGTAGAGGCATAAAAGAAGAACGAGGAAAAGCTTCAAAAGGAGCAGGAAGAGAAGAGGGTAAGGGAAAAGAAGGCTGCATTATGGGGGGTTATTACCTTTGTAAAGAAGGTTTGGAAGGAACTACGAATGGATTATAGTGTATTTATATAATAGGGTAGATTTGGGTTGATTTGGGTAGATTTTAGGGTAGATTTTAATGTCAAATTGATTTTGATTTTCGTAGGAGGCCCGTGCACTGTCTCGGGTGGGTGGCTGTCTCGTCTGGGTGGCTAAGACGTTAT
>Ga0307507_10007343_pt1 | contig 16108 bp, 4 predicted proteins | sample 7_EM_MG_FD_207223 | JGI IMG/M metagenome (GOLD analysis project Ga0307507, IMG submission 207223) | Populus trichocarpa ectomycorrhiza microbial communities from riparian zone in the Pacific Northwest, United States - 7_EM | ecosystem: Host-associated > Plants > Roots > Unclassified | place... | reverse complement strand
GAATATGGCGGAATTCGGTGGATTTTGGCGGAATATGACAGATTGCCGTCTCGCGGTCGGTCTCTTCTTACTGCGTCGGTGGAAACAGGTGGACGTGTGTAAGGTGTCACGGAGGTGTCCCGTGACAGTAACTATATTAAGCTTTATAAAGTACTATACCTTTACTAAATAGTTAAGCGTCTCTTAAATTAAGGGAATTAGATATTAGTTTTAAATTATAATTATATTTAAAGCTTAATAATTAATATAGAATCTTAAGCCTCCTCTTAGCTTTTTAATAAATAGTATAGGTAAGGCAAATGGAGATTAACTAGGATGAATAAATCCTTTTTCCAGATGCTTATTAAGGTATTATTATATTATAAGCAGTTCTTCTTATAATATACCATATAACAGACCAAACTTTAATATTATGCTAGGCTTAAGTTCTATTTTAAAATCATACTTATCTTAATATAAGGCTAGTTAGTCTATAATTATTTTTAAAACTTATTAATTAGATTATAGTACTCTTTAAGTATAAAAGGTTAAAGATTAGTATATTATTTTAGTTCTAGTGCTTTCTTAATATCTTCTATAGTTATAGTAAAGATTTTATAATCTTATCTTTTTGCTAATAAGATAAAAGGCACGGCCTATATTATATAAAATTTAAGAGGTTTTAGCGTAATATATTCGCATTCTTTACCATAATTAGTAGTTATAGCTTTATTATTTTAGTTTAAGGCTTATAGTAAGGGCAATTTATATTATATTAAATTTAAATAGTTATATATATATTTATAGAATAAATAGTTTTTTAAGTAATAACTTCGGCAGTAGGTTATATGGAACTTTAGTATTTCTTTAACCCAACTAATTAAGGGGTTATGTTACTTTAGCTATTTATATCTAAGTATAACTTTATATTACTTTAAGGGTATTATAAATAAGGAAATATATTTAAGATATTCGCCCATCCATATTTTTACTAAAGTGTAGTATATTAGTTTGCTATATATTAAGGGTTTACTATTAAAGCCTTATAGGCCTTAGGGCTTATTAAGTTTTTTAAATTTAAGTATTAAGTCTTTATATAGTTTATATTAATAAAGCCCATACTAGTAGCTCCGCCATTTATTAGAATTTATACTTCTTTCTATTTTTTAAGTATTTAAATTTTACTAAGTACGTTAAGGGAGTTATATTATATATTAGCACTAAAAGAGCCTAGACACTTATACTCTTCTATTTTTTATCTTAAGGCATAATTTAGCCCTAGGATAATTTATTTTCTAAGTTAACTAAAGGCAAAATACTTTATAGCGACTAAATATAATTTATAAGGTAAGTATAATTTAAGGACCAGGAGGAACTATGACGGACTTTTTTAAAAAGGTGGGTTTAATAATTCCTTTAAATATATCCCTTTTTACCGTATTTAAAGTATTCTCTATTTATAGCTTAAGTTCTTTATTTATTAGTTCCTAAAAGTATATAGGATTAAGTAGTATTAAGGTCTATAGGGTTATATATAGAGCTTTTAGGTTTTAAAGACAGATCGCGCTTTAGGGTATATACTAGTTTTATAAAGTTCTAAACATAAGATATAGTTGGCTTTAAAGAATAAGTCTATTTATTATATTAAAGGTCCTTATTAATTCGTTAGCATATTATAGCAAATTTAGATAGGTCTTTTAGCAGTTCTTTACTTACTAATTAGGCTCTAATTTTATCTAAAATAGCTTATTAAAGGGTAGTAACTTTAGCAGCTTTATTCTAATCTAGCTCGCTAATAAAGCTTAAAAATTCCAAAAAGAAGCTAGTAAAGTCTCGGTTCTATTATTATAGGTTTTTAAGTTTAGTAACAGCTATATATTTATGGCTAGCGTTATTATATATTTATTCTAGTAAAAAGATAAAGATTTTAAAATTAATAAAGGTGCTATTATAGAAGAATAGATCTATAGTATATGCAGTATTTTTACTTAAATAAGACATTTTATAGCTAGCCTTGCTAGCTTTAGTAGGGTATTAATTATAGTTTATTAAAAGTTTAAGACGGAGCTTAGTTATAAAGGGATATAGGTTATTTTAATTTCTATTAAATATTAGAGAATTGGGGAGCTTTTTAGATTTTATAGTGGGTAATAAATTTATTATAAATATGGGTTAAGTTACTATTACTAGTTTAGAGTTTGTATTTAAGAGGCCAGGCTTAAATATAGTTATATTAATTTTATTTATAGGGGGTGTTAGGGTCTTTAATATAAGTACTTTAATATTACGGAGTTTTTCATAGAGTGCTTCTATTAATTATTAATGCTGGGCTTTTAGTGTAGCCTATTATTAAGCTAAGGCATCTATAAAGGACTGTTATATTATAGTTAACTATTCCCTAACTAGGGATATAATACTTATAGTTATTAAAAGGTATTTAGGTTTGGTTACTATTTTAATAGTAGTTATTTTAATATAATATAGTATAAGGGCGTAAAGAGGCTTTAGAGAAGATTTTTAAAAAAAAATCTAAATTCGATCTAAATCTAAGGGTATATATCTCTTATAGAGAATAAGATATTGTGTAAAAAAGAGAAAGAAATAATAAGAGAATTATATAATTAAACAGTTAGGGGTCTTGGTAGTTAATATATATATATATATATACGCGTTCTTTAACGGACTTTGGTGTTATAGCGCTAGTAGAAAATAGTTATCTGTTAAGTATAGAGGTCGCTATCTAAAGTTCATATACCTTCCTAATTAGGAAGTTAAGTGACTGCGTATATATAATTATAGGTATGCAGTTATTAGCCTACCCAACGTAAATTTAGTTACGATCTCGCTATAAGTGCGTAATTTTTAGCACTACTGCGTAAACTGCAATACTAGCTGTGTATATTATAGTACTAATAAATTTTAATAAATTTTAAGTTATAATAACTACTTTAATACTATTAATTATATGCTAATTTTAATTTAGAATTTATATAATACTTATAGAATTTTATAGAAAAATAGAAAAATACTTATTTAATAATATATTAATAGAGTTAGTAAGTTAACTTCCTAATTAGAAAGATGTAAGAACTTTAGATAGCGACCTTCGTATTTTACCAAGACATTTATTAGGAAAAAATTTACCAGCATTTTTGCAGCATTTAGCGGTATTTAGCGGCCAAATACGAATTTTACATATTGCAATATATAGCGTATGGTATTAACTAAGGAGCGGTATATTACTGCATTTAACAGAAACTAATAACGCGGTGTAGCTAATTGCGTATTTATACTACCTAGGCAAGTAATGCCTTTATTCTATTAAGCTTTTTTTATACTTAATGTGTAATTAATATATAATGCCCTTCTTACGCATTCTATATATCTTATTTACTTTAAGTAATAGATAAGCGTTGCTCTTCCCATGCGGTTATTATTAAGTGCTTATCCTACGCATTTAATAGTATTTACCTATTCTATGCAATTAGTATACTTTACTTACTTTAAGTAATAGATAAGCATTACTCTTCCCACGCAGTTATTATTAAGTATTTATCCCACGCACTTAATAATATTTACTTAGTCTATACAGTTAGTAATATTTACCTATTCCGCGTAATTAGTATACTTTACTTAGTCTATATAGTTAGTGTCCTCTGCTTATTCTATACGCCTAGCATATACTATATAAAGTACAAATTTCGACCTAATAGTAGTATAGTATAATCTTAATACGCCTAATAACACCCTTTAGTTAACCTACTATTTTAAGTTTAATATTTATATTAGTTCTACTGTAATAGTACTACTATACTACTAAACCCCTAATTATTTTTATTCTTGCCATTATTTTCCCTATTAATTCTACTACCTTCTCTACTCTTATCCTTTTTATTACTATTATTTTTCCTATCTATTTTGCTCCCTTCTTTACTCTTATCCTCTTTATTAGTAAATTCTAGTATTACCCATTTATCTCTACTCTATAGGCGGGCCTTTATATCCTCTAGTACAGCACTATCTATAATATCTATAACCTTAGACTTGCCGGCGAAAGTATACCGCAAGATATGGTAATTAATTCCTATTTCCTGTTTATTATTACCTTAAATTTATTTAAGGCGCGCTTAGATAGCGTTAATATTATAGTTATATAGCATTAAAGCCACTCCCCTAGGAGCAATTACGTGGTAACGAGGCACTGCCAGAAGTACAATTAACCTTATATTTATGGACGATGACCTATACCAGAGACTCGAAAGGTGCATCCCCAAAGAAGAATGGGCACTCACCTTAGACCATATCCCCATCTAGATACAGCTAGATTTGGATATCAAGGCGCAACCAAATAGTAAAAGATACGCAATAAGGAAGCTTAAGACAGACAGTTTCCTTAATATAGTTAAACAATAACTTTAAGACCCAGAAGAAATCCACCTAATACTAAACAAGCGAGGCTTATTAGCTACCCCTAAGGAAATTAACCAAAGACTAGAAAGGATCTAGGCAGCAATTAAAAACGGGCTAGAAGAGCATTACCTAGTCTTAAAACTGGGCCCCTACACGCGACACGTATAATCCGCACAATGCGCGGTTCTTATGGCTAGCCAATAATAAGCAAGAAGGAAATATACAAGTAGCCACAACCCTAAAGACAAGAGATGATATAAAGATATAAGAAACCAGCTAAAGAATACCTTAAAAAAAAAAGTAAGAAATAACTGGAGACGGTTTATAAATAAATATACTACTAACCTAAGCATCCCCTATAATAAGGGCCTTTGGACCATAGCAAGATGGGTAAAGAAAAAGGCAGGACGCTTAGTAAAAGACCTACACCTACTACCCCTATAAAGAGCAGGCGAACCACAGGCCATAAGCAATAATAATAAGAAGGTGAAGATCCTTATAGAAATTTTTTTCCCCTAACCAGCTCTAGTAGACCTTAATAATATTACTAGTAAAACACTAGTTACTTACCTAAGGGTTAATAGTAACATAACAACCAAAGAAATAGCTAGAACTATTAGTTGCCTCTTAAACAATATAGTACTAGGACTAGATAGGATTCTAAACAAAGCCTTAAAGACCTATAGTCCATTTATAGCACCTTAGCTTGCAGATGTAGCCAGAGCATGCTTTATAATAGGCTACTACCTGTAACTCGGAAGATCTATAACAACGGTTATCTTATAAAAAGAAGGTAAAGTAGACTACTTAATCCCTAGAAACTACCGCCCTATTGCCTTAGAAAACACCCTAAGCAAGATCTTAGAAAAGGTTATAGCAGACCATATAGTAGATACAGCAGAGGAACACGCCCTACTACCATAAAGCTAAATAGGGGCAAGAAAGAATTGCTTAACACTATTAGCACTTACGCTACTTGCTGCTACCATTAAAACTGCATGGGCTATGCGTAAGGACTTTATAGTATTAATACTTAGCCTAGACATTAGTGGCGCCTATAATAATATACCCTATAAGCGCCTCCTATATATCCTTAGGGCAAAGGGCTTCCTAGAATAGATTATATAATTTATTTAAGGGTTTACAGGCTAGAAAGAGATATTACTAGTCTTTAGCAAATACTAGAGCCCCCCCATTGTAGTTATAATAGGTATACTATAAGGATTACCTTTTTTACCTATACTCTTCCTTTTCTTTGTAAGCAACTTACTTAATACCTTTAAGAAAGGGGCGACCTAGGGGATAGGCTTTATTAACGACATAAACCTAATTATATACGGGCCAACAGCCGCAGAGAACTGTAGAGAACTGCAGAACACTAGAGAAAGCCTATAACACCTATATAGAATGGGCAAGATAATATAGAGTCTAATTCTTACCAGAGAAATACCAGCTAATCTATTTTATAAGAAAACGCAACTAATCTGTAGATCTCTAGCATATAATCCATATTTAAGGCTTTAGGGGTTAACTAGTTCAGGGCCTAAGGGTATTAGGAGTATAGGTAGATAGCAAGCTCTGGTGGAGCGTATATACGGTACAAGCGGCCTATAAGGGCTAAGTATAGTATATTATATTATCTAGGATTGTTAATTCTATATAGGGTCCATACTTTTAGAGGTTACGCCTACTATACATAGCAGTTATCCGGCTAACTATAATATATAGATCCAGTATTTAGGCCATTAGAGAAACTAAAAAGGGCCCCCCTAAATCACTCCTTAAACCACTCTAAAAGGTCTAAATAGCCTGCCTCTGGAGTATAACAGGCGGGTATAAGCGAACGGCTATAGTACTGCTTAAGAAGGAAGCTAATATTCCCCCCCTATAACTATATATTGAAGCCGCTGTAATATAAAGGGCGTAAAGTGAACGCAACTCTAATGTTATAAAGTATATTAAGACATACTTAAATAAACTATAGAGGGACCCTAGGGCGCCTTATAGGAGAACAAACCAACAACCCTAAAGTAGGGAAGAGATATTGGAGAAACAGGTAAAGAAAGTAGAAGAAGAATAGTGCTGCGTTAGGGCCCAGGCCTATATAGAGGAGGAAGGGAGACGCGCAAGAGGCCAGTAAAGATAATAGTAAGAAAGAGAAAGGAGCTAAAGTAGAGTATAAAAGAACGCTAGGAAACCATCTTCCGTAATATAATACTGGTTAGACTAATGCTGGAGAGGTATATAGGAGTTAAAGGTATAGAGGCTGACTTAGGTAAGAGAAACCCAAGCTATAGCATAGTTAATGCCATAGGGAGTAAATACTGAAGAGCTCCAAGAAGGCCTAACAAAGGCAGAAAATATAATAGCAACACTCTTAAGAACAGGGATAATAGGACTAAAAGACTAGCTCTACTAGGTAGGTGTCCTAGTAGGCAGCCTAAGATGTGAATATAGCTGGCTAAGACAGACACTAAAATATATAATACTATTATGCCCCCTACGCACTAACTAAGAAGCTATGCTCTTAGTAGCTAGCACAGAGAACTATAACATACTACTCTTAATATAAAAAGGTCTTAAGGCGGTTACCCAGTAGCTTATTAGCCAAAATATACTAGACCAGTTTTAGGTTACAAAGAAAATGGTAATAGAAGGTAAAGGGGCGAGTAATAGGCGCCCCCTAATAACTCTACAGTAATAGAGCAAAGTTTGCGATACTAGCGCGTCTATAGGCTTATTACAGCAGCAGTAGTTCCCAAGGAGGTCAAAAAGTAAGGTAGTAGAGCACTATAGGTAACTCGCAGGCGCCTTATAGGCGAGTCCTAAAAGGTAAGGAGACGGATTACGGGGGTTTCTTAAAAGAGTTTTCTCCTCACATGTATATAAGGAGTAGTCCGCGTGGGCCCAATAGGGATCCGAATCGGACGTTAAGCAATGAATAATAATATATAGCATTAAAATTTTCTTATTAGTATACTATAAGAAGGAGACCTTATATATAGTTTTAGGGCTTATTCTTAGCAACAAATATACTAAGCTACTGTTATCCTATTATATTATCTTTATTGGCCCGTATATAACAATTAAAATAGTAGGATATTATAATATAGGAAACGGCGGCAAAATGCTATAGTATATAGCAAGTATCGCAATATAACGTTATAATGCGATTAATATAATATTATGTATTTACACTTATAATATGTGGTTATTAAGTAAACCTATTATTATACTTAGGATCTAGTTCCTTTAGATTTTCTATAGTATCCTTAAAAGGATTACTAATTGCCTACTAAGTCTATAGTATCTTATCTCTGGTTATATTCTATATCTTATTAGCTTATTATAAAAGTAGCCTATATAGCCTTTTATTATACTTAGGTTAGTAGCTCTTCTAGGTATTTTATAGTTGCTTCCAACTATCTATAATACGCTTTAGTAAGCATAGTAAGAGGCTTTCTATAGTTTTACCTATAACTATAGCGTTAGCTTTAAATTTATAAATTACTTATATTCCGCTTCTATAGTCCTTAAGCATATATTAAATTGCCACGTATATAAGCCATATTATATTGGCTATAATAGGCAAAAAGAGGTTAGCACTATTTTTATTAAGGGTAAGTAACTTTAGCCCAGTATTAAAGAACACGCGCTTAATACAGTATGCAATAATTAGTGCCCTAAATCTTATCTCTCTATTTTAGCCTTAGTTAGTTAGGTAGAGTAAAAGGTAGAGTACTAACTATGCTACTGAGCGTAAAGTGGTTATTCTTAAGTAGCTTCTCTACTTTCTTTACTACGGCCTTAGTATCTAGTTTAAGGCAGTTATAGCTCCTAGTAATGGTATTGCGTACTATATTTATTATAATATACTAAAACACACTAAGCTAGTTATATAACTGGAAAATTAATTAGTATAGTGCTACTAAATCTAAGAACTGCGAATCTTGCATACCGCCGGCCCTAGTGGTATACTTAATACTCTATTTATTAGGCCTTTATAACGGTCTATAATAGCAATTACCTTTTTCCACATCTGCTTTATTAGTGTATTTAGACCACTTATATTTATTTCTAGCTAGGGAGAGAGATAGAGCTCTTTAGGTATAGAGCCTGTTATTACTTATACAATAAGATATGTCTAAGTAATACTATATATCTTTATATTAACTAGGCTAAGTAGCTACTTTATACATTATCTAAAGTCATTCTATAGCGGTTATTTGTCTAAGTAACACATACGTTTTTTTTAAGTGTGGGTTTTAGATATCTTAGGGTTGCTTAAGGTTTATAGGCTTTTATCTAATAAGAACAGGACTATCTATTAGGATAACGTAATCCACCCCTAAGCTAGCCATACCCCTAAGCTAGCCATACCCCTAAGCTAGCCATACCCCCAAGCTAGCCACCTCAAAACTCACCAAAAATTAGAAAATTTATACTTTAATATCTTAACAACCACTTAATAATAAATTCTAATAATTTAGATTTAGGGTTTTATATACACTCTATAGCTTCTATTAAAATTGCATAGTAATTAGTTTGGTTGTTTTTAAGATATAGTAATTTAGCTTTATTTTAGCCCCCAAATTATAATATTTTAAAACCCACTAAAAAACCATTAAACTAATTACTGTATAACTTTAATAGAAGCTATAGAGTGTATTTAAAAGTCCAAATCTAAATTATTAGAATTTATTATTAAGTGGTTGTTAAGATATTAAAGTATAAATTTTCTAATTTTTAGTGAGTTTTAAGGTGACCAGCTTGGGGGTAGATTACGTTAACGTTATTAAAATTAATGATAATGGGTTATACTATAGTATATAATAATATTAATAATAGCTTTGCCTTTTAATAGAGATAATTATAGTATAGAGCTTAATATCATCCTCTTTAAGATCTAGATTATCTTAGGAGCTACTACTTAACTTATAGCGTCTTTATTTACTTTTCTATAGGATAGGTAGAGAATAAGTATATTAGTCTAGTAGAACTGTTTGGCTTTTGCACACACCTTACTTCTTTAAAAAAACACTAGATGGTTTAGAGTCTTATACCTAATATACTTTAAATAACAACTTGTTTAACTTTTATAGCATAAATTAGGTTTTTCTCGCCGAGTATAAATAGAAAAGTACCTTAACTAACTTATGATAATAAGTTAGGAGGGTGGCCGAACTATTTATTAGGCTTTATAGCGGGGTAATTAGATTGCCTTACTATAATATAGGGTCCTACTTTATATAATACTTTTTCTATACCATATAGAAGCCTAATTCCTTACAATATTTACCTACTCTTAAGGTAAAGTATATAGTATATAGGATATAAAGGGTAGCTAGCGCGTAGAGGGCAATATGTGGTAGTGTTATATTCTAGTTTATTATAGTTATGGTAATCTACCCCTTTATTGCAATCCGGCGCCGCTAGTTAATAATAATTATTCATTGCTTAATGTCCGATTCGGATCCCTATTGGGCCTACGCGGGCTACTCCTTATTTATATATGGGGAGAAACCCCTATTTGAGAAAACCCCGTAATCTATCTCCCCGCCTTTTAGGACTCGCCTACTTAGCGCCTATAAGTCACCTATAGTGCTCTACTACCTTACTTTTTAACCTCCTTGGGAACCACTGCTGCTATAATAAGCCTACGGACGCGCTAGTATCGCAAACTTAACTCTACTACTATAGAGTTATTAGGGGGCGCCTAATACTTGCCCCTTTACCTTCTATTACTATTTCCTTTGTAACCCAGAACTAGTCTAGTATATTTTAGCTAATAAGTTACTAGGTAACCACCTTAAGACCTTTTTATATTAAGAATAGTATATTATAGTTCTCTATGCTAGCTGCTAAGAGCATTGCTTCTTAGTTAGTGCGTAAGGGGCATAACAATATTATGTGTTTTAGTGTCTGTCTTAGCTAGCCATATTTATATCTTAGGCTACCTATTAGGACACCTACTTAGTAGAGCCAATCTTTTAATCCTATTATTTCTATTCTTAAGAGTGTTACTATTGTATTTTCTGCCTTTATTAGGCCTTTTTGGAGCCCTTAGGTGTTTACCCCCTATAGCATTAACCATACTATAGCTTAGGTTCCTCTTGCCTAAGACAGCCTCTATACCTTTAACTCCTATGCGCCTCTCTAGTATTAGTCCAGCTAGTATTATATTACGGTAGATGGTTTCCTAGTACTCTTTTATACTCTACTTTAGCTCCTTTCTCTCTCTTACTATTATCTTTGCTAGTCTTTTACACGTTTTTCTTCCTTCTCTATATAGGCCTAGGCCCTAATATAGCACCATTCTTCTTCTACTTTTTTTACCTGTTTCTCTAATATATCCTCCCTATTTTAGGGTTATTGGTTTGCTCTCCTATAGGGTACCATAGGGTCCCTCTATAGTTTATTTAGGCGTGTCTTAATATACTTTATAACCTTAGAGTTGCACTTCTTTTATACCCTTTATATTGCAGCAGCTTTAATATATAATTATAGAGGGGGGATATTTACTTCCTTCTCAAGCAGTGCTATAGCCGTTCGCTTATACCCACCTATTATACTCCAGAGGCAGGCTGTTTGGACCTTTTAAAATGGCTTAAGGAGTAATTTAGGGGGACCTTTTTTAGTTTCTCCTATAGCCTAAACACTGGATCTATATATTATAGTTAGCTGGACAACTGCTGTATATAGTAGGCGTAACCTCTAGAAGCATAGACCTTATATAGAATTAACAATCCTAGATATTACAATATACTATACTTAGCCCTTACGGGCCGCTTATAATGTATATACGCTCCACCAGAGCTTACTGTCTACCTATACTCCTAATACCCTTAGGCCTTAAACTGGTTAGCCCCTAAAGCCTTAGATATAGATTATATACTAAAGATTTATAGATTAGTTACGTTTTTTTATAAAATAGATTAGCTAGTATTTCTTTAGTAAGAATTAGACTCTATATCATCTTACCTATTCTATATAGATATTATAGGCTTTCTCTAGTGTTCTGCAGTTCTCTGCGGCTATTGGCCTGTATATAATTAGGTTTATATTATTAATAAAGCCTATCCCCTAGGTTGCCCCTTCCTTAAAGGAGTTAAGTAGGTTGCTTATAAAGAAAAGAAATAGTATAGGTAAGAGGGGTAATTCTTATAGTATTCCTGTTGCAATTGTAATAGGGGGGCTCTAGTATCCGCTAAAGACTAATAATGTTTCTTTCTGGCCTATAAATTCTTAAATAAATTATATAATCCATTTTAGGAATCCCTTTGCTCTAAGGATATATAGGAGGCGCTTATAGGGTATATTATTATAGGCACCACTAATATCTAGGCTAAGCATTAATACTATAAAGTCCCTTTGCACCGCCCATGTAGATTTAATAGTGGTGGTAAGTAATATAAGTGCTAATAGTGTTAAGCGGTTCTTTCTTGCCCCTATTTAACTTTATAGTAGTAGGGCGTGTTCCTTAGCTATGTCTGCTGTATGGTCCGCTATTACCCTTTCTAAGATCTTACTAAGGGTGTTTTCTAAGGCAATAGGGCAGTAGCTTCCTAGGATTAAGTAATCTACTTTACCTTCTTTTTATAGGATAACTGTTATTATAGATCTTCTAAGTTATAGGTAGTAGCCTATAATAAAATATACTTTAGCTACATCTATAAGCTAAGGTGCTATAAGTAGACCATAGGTCTTTAAGGCCTTATTTAGTATCCCATCTAGTCCTAGTGCTATATTATTTAAAAGGCGGCTAATAGTTCTAACCATTTCCTCTATTGTTATATTACTATTGACCTATAGGCGAGTTACTGGTGTTTTACCTATAATATCACTAAGGTCTGCTAGAGCTAGTTAGGGGAAGAACCTTTCTATAAAAATCTTTATCTTCTTATCGTTGTTATTAGTAGCCTATAACTCCCCTACTCTTTATAGGGGTGGTAGGTATAGGTCTTCTACTAGGCGCCCTACCTTTTCTTTACCTATTTTGCTATAGCCCAAAGGCCCTTATTATAGGGGAGGCTTAGGTTAGAAGTATGCTTGTTTATAAACCGTCTCCAGTTATTCCTTACTTTTTTTTTTTAGGGTATTCTTTAACTAGTTTCTTATGTCCTTATATTATCTCTTGTCTTTAGGGTTATAGCTGCTTATATATTTCCTTCTTGCTTATTATTAGCTAGCAATAAGAACCGCGCATTATACGGACCATATATGTCATATATAGGGGCCTGCTTTTAAGACCAGGTAGTGCTCTTCTAGCCCATTTTTAATTTCTGCCTAGATCCTTTCTAGTCTTTAGTTAATTTCCTTAGGGGTAGCTAATAAACCTCGCTTATTTAGTATTAGGTAAATTTCTTCTAAGTCTTAAAGTTATTGTTTAACTATATTAAGGAAACTATCTGTCTTAAGCTTCCTTATAGCGTATCTTTTACTATTTAGCTACGCCTTAATATCTAGATCTAGCTTTATTTAGATAGGGATATAGTCTAAGGTAAGTGCCCATTCTTCTTTAGGGTTGCACCTTTTAAGCCTCTGGTATAGGCCTTCATCCATAAATATAAGATTAATTATACTTCTGGCGGTGCCTTATTGCCATATAATTACTCCTAGGGGGGTGGTTAGTTTAAGGCCCTAAATATCTATAGCTCTTAATAGGCACTCTACCTATTATTTGGCAGCAATATAGACACCCCCCTACCACAGGTAGTGGAGGTTTATATCTCCTAATAGAATAAACTCTGTGCCTTTGGTTTCCAGTAAGCTTATTACTAATATAATATTCTCTATTTATAGGACTCCTTTAACCCTAGGGTTATATATATTAATAATTTATACCGGTCCCCTATATATTTAGATTATTATAACTATAATATCTGGGTTAACTGCCTACTATAACTGTAAGGATAGGCTAATAGCCTTATTAATTATAAAGCACACGTATATAGCTGCTTTTAGTTTATATAGGAGCTAGAATCCTTAAGGGCAGTATATTAATTGTGTATAGGTATTATAATACAGCTTTTATATAGTAAGGATATAGTATTTCTCTAGGTCTAGACTGTCTAGTAGGGGCCTTATAAGATAGTAGTTTGTATTACCGCAGTTATACTATATAATAGATAGGTAGCAGACCCCTGGCGAGGGTCCTTTATCTTTCCTTTATTCCTTACTTCTTTTATTTCTACTTTCTCTAGGATTTTTAGAACTTCTATCTCTTATATCTATACCCTAGTTGCTACTTATTTTATATAGAGCTTTCCATTCCTATATCTTATATGCCTACTAGCGCTTTTATATTTAAATCTATTATTATCTCTAGTTCTTCCCCTAATCTTACTGGTCGGCTATATAACCTTTATAGGTTAGCTGTAAATAATATATTTGCCGCGTTAAGTCTAATTCTTAATTGTCCTAGTTTTAAGCTTGCTGTAGCTATCTATAGGGGTCTTCCTATAGGGCGTTCTCTCCCTTATGTCCCCTGTAACCCTTATGTCCCTATTTGGTTTAGTAATATTATACAGCGTTGCTTCTGGCCTATTAAGGCTTAGGATGGCTGGCCTAGCCCCTTAGTATTAAAGGTAGGAAACGCTAGGAAGGCACCTACGTCCCCCTAGCTTATTACTTGTTATTTCCATTTATATAACCTAGTGTTCAGTTATTCCCGTAGCTGTTAAGCCCTTACCTTTTATCTCCTGTATTTAATGCAGTCTTCTCTCTTCTACGCCTTATATGTGCTTTAGTAGCAGTTTACGCATTTTATTTAGTCTTAATTTAAGTAGTGTCTTATATTATAGGGGCCTGTATAGTGGCCGCAGTATACCTATACTGCGTATATGGATTGGGTATGTCCCCATTATGCGTAGTAATAGTATTATTTAAGGCGTAGTCTATAGTTATAGAGCCTTATATTGTATATAAGGCCATTTATAATTATTCCCTTTTAAATAAGGAGTTTTTATATTCCTAGTATAAGTGTGCTAATAATAAGGGAGCTATGCGTTTAACTAGCAACCTTTATATCCTCTTATTATTCTTATTATATACTTAGTTTACATTTTCCTATTAAAGCTATTAGATTTGGGTGACCTTAAGTCCTAGTATAAGGCGTTCTATTTGTCTTACTATCTCCTATATAATTACTATATTGTCCGCCTAGCGTCCCTTTTCTACCCTAAGGCTTATAGGAACTACTAGGACTTTAATTAGGTAATCCTTATAGAGTACCTTTATGCCAATATATTCTCCTAGCCTATCCCCTACTTTTACGGCTTGTTCCATTACCTATTAGTCCTTTAAGGTAACTCTAATATCTCTACTCCTAAGGTATTAGACTATAATAGCGTTATAGACCTCTTTATAAATCTTTATAAGAACTTCTATTTTTAATTGTCCCCTAAACCCCTCTGCTTTTTCTATATTTGGTTATATTATAATTATATACCCAGTTATTATCTTAAGGGGGGTGGGTTCCCTATGCTATAGAAGCACAGCTATGGCGGCCTAGGTGCGGTTTACTAGTAAAAGGGGGTTTTATTTATTTTTAATTTTGCTTAGCCGTTGGAGGATTTAATTAAGGGTTTGCTAAAGGGGTGCCTAAGATTTACTAGACTAGCGGAGCTATTCTGCTAGCTATATTAGTTTATTATAGCTAATAGTTACTCCCCTATAATTCTAGATACTAGACGCGTCTAATAGGCTTTATATTTTGTTAGATGCCTTCTTAATAGAGGTATTTCTGCTTTGTGGTGTGGTATTCGCCCGTCTTTATTGTAGAGGGCCATTGCTAGGCGTGGTTCTGGCGGTCGCGCGCGAGTGCGAACCACCGTCGTTCGACGTGTGCCTCCCCTACAATGCATGCATCTCAGGGGGATTCTCTGGGTGTTTTTCAGGGTTCTTTTGGTTGGTTTTGGTCTTTTTGGGCCAGGTGCAGCAAGAGCTCCCAAGACGCTTCTATATGGGCGCCGCTAGTTATAACTTACTACTATTTTGGCTAAGTTATATTTATTTACCGCCTAGTGCGAGCCTGTTTTCTTATATATGCATTAACCTATGCCCTATTTATTCGCTTAAAGTCTTTATTATATATAGTATTAGGCCGTCGAAATCGGACTCTGCACCTGTACGTGGTGACGGCTACGAACCTGGGTCTTCGAAGTTCAGATCCAGAGCCAACGCAGAGACGTCGCACAGCGTGCGGACAGGACCTGGTGGTAGTTGTGGGCGTTAAGGGCGGTGGTGAAGGTTTTTCGGATGGTGAGATCTTGAAAACCACTACTGTTGGCCCTCTACAGTACGACGACTACTACGCTATTCTCCTATCCAGGGCACCTATACGATCCAACATGGATGCGTAGCATTCGATAACATCCCCTGACCCCTAATTGAAAGCATTGACGACCTCACATCAACGAACGAACGAGTGCGAACGAACGAACGAACGAGCAAATATACGGCCCCTCCCAACCCCCAGGGCGATCGCCCGCGGAGCATGCGGTCACTCGCCGTACTGCCGTAATACTACTGAAACCGTCCGCCGGATAACCCCGTATGGTTTTCCTTGTCTCCTCTCGACGGAGTGGTGCCCTTAGAGAGGGCCTAGTGACTAGGGCCTAGGCACAAAAGATACCCAGGTATCACATCCCGCTTTTGTCTTTTGGTATTAGAATAGTAGAACGGATAAATCCCCCTTACGCCTTCGATAGGCCTTTAG
>Ga0307507_10007342_pt1 | contig 16108 bp, 11 predicted proteins | sample 7_EM_MG_FD_207223 | JGI IMG/M metagenome (GOLD analysis project Ga0307507, IMG submission 207223) | Populus trichocarpa ectomycorrhiza microbial communities from riparian zone in the Pacific Northwest, United States - 7_EM | ecosystem: Host-associated > Plants > Roots > Unclassified | place... | reverse complement strand
CCACCGGCGGCCGCGCCGCCGAGCGCGCCGGGCAGGCCGTAGCCGAGCCCGCCCGCGCCCTGGGCGGTGTGGATCGGCGCGCCCTCGGGATTCCACGCCGACCAAGCCCAGTAGGCCGCGATCGTCATGTCCCAGAACGTCTGCGTACCCTCGGGAACGGCGGCGCGGACGTCGTCGATCAGCTTGCGCTCCTGGTCCAGGGGCTGACCGTCCAAACGCGACTTCACCTGCTCCAGCAGCGAAGCGACAGCGGCCTCGGCGCGGCCGTCGGACGCGCGGATCGGCACCCACTCGAGCAGCGCCTCCAGCGCGAGCCGGACGTCGGCGTGGATGCCGAGCGCCGGGTAGTTCGACTCGAGCTTGCCGAGGTCGGCCTCGACCTGGATGACCCGGCCGCGCGGGGCGAACTCGCGGTAGTTGCTGGACAGCTCACCCAGCCCGGACCCGAGCACCAGCAGCACGTCGGCGTTCGCGAGGAATTCCGTGCTGTGCCAGTCCTCCATCCACGACTGCCCGGACAGCTCGTGGTCCCAGCCGAAGACACCCTTGCCGCCGAACGTCGACAGCACCGGTGCGCGCAGCGCCTCGGAAAGGGCCTTCAGCTCGGCCTGCGCCCCCGAGCGCAGCGCGCCGCCCCCGGCGAGAATCACCGGATTCTCCGCCGCACCAAGGAGATCGGCCGCCTCGGTGATCAGCTCCGGCAGAGGCTCCAAAGGCGCCGGAGACGCCGAGACCGACGTGATGGCCGGGACACCGGCCGGGCCGAGCAGCACGTCCTGGGGGATCTCGACCCACACCGGGCCGTAGGGCGCTGTCGCCGCGGACGTCCACGCCTCGCGCAGCGCGGTCGGGATCTGGCCGGCCGTCCGGACCACGTGCACCGACTTGACGACGTCGCGAAAGCTCGCCTTCTGGTCGGGCAGTTCGTGCAGGTAGCCGTGGCGCCCGCCGCCGAGCCCGGCGACCGGGATCTGGCTGGAGATCCCAAGGACCGGCACCGAAGCGGCGCGGGATTCCTGCAGTGAAGCCAAAGTCAGCAATGCGCCGGGCCCGGTGGACACGATCATCGGGGTCACCGGGACCGGTCCGTCCGGGTTGGCCGCGAGCCGCGCGCGGGCGTGCCCGTCGGCGGCGAAGGCGAGGTTGTTCTCCACGCGCGAGCTGATCACGCGCAGGTCGTCCGCGCGCCGCAGCGCCTCGAACAGCCCGAGCGCGTGCTGGCCCGGCAGCCCGAACACCGTGTCGGCGCCCAACGCGCGCAGGGTTTCGACGACGATGTCGCCGCCGATGCGTTCCTGATCCGTCATTCGCTCTTCCTCAAGGACAGCAGGCTCACCAGGTCGTAGGCGACGTGGGAGGCCGCGATGGCCGTGATCTCCGCGTGATCGTAAGCCGGGGCGAGCTCGACGACATCTCCGCCGATGAGGTTCGTCTCGCGCAGGCCGCGCAGGATTTCGAGCAGCTCACGGCTCGTCATCCCGCCCGCCTCGGGCGTGCCGGTGCCGGGCGCGTGGGCCGGGTCGAGCACGTCGATGTCGACGGAGATGTAGAGCGGGCGGTCGCCGATGCGCTGGCGCAGCGCGTCGACCGTCTCGTCGATCCCGCGGCGCAGCACATCGCCGGAGGTGACGATGCCGAAGCCGAGCCGGCGGTCCTCTTCGAGGTCCCGCTTGCCGTACAGCGGGCCGCGGGTGCCGACGTGGGACAGCGCGCTCGTGTCGAGGATGCCCTCCTCCGACGCCCGCCGGAACGGGGTGCCGTGGGTGTACGGCTCGCCGAAGTAGGTGTCCCAGGTGTCGAGGTGCGCGTCGAAGTGAAGCAGCGCAACGGGTCCGTGCTTCTTCGCGGCAGCCCGCAGCAGCGGCAGCGCGATGGTGTGGTCGCCGCCGATGGTCACCAGCCGGGTGCCGTTCGCGGTCAGCGCCTCGGCCTCCTGCCCCACGGTCTCGATCGCCTCGCCGATGTTGAACGGGTTGACCGCGATGTCCCCCGCGTCCACGACCTGCTTGGCCTCGAACGGCGAGACGTCGAGCTCCGGGTGGTAGGGGCGCAGCAGCCGGCTCGCCTCGCGGACGGCCGCCGGGCCGAACCGCGCGCCGGGCCGGTAGGACACACCCGAGTCGAACGGCACTCCGACGACGGCGACGTCGGCGTGCTCGACCTGGTCGATCCGGGGGAGCCGGGCGAAGGTCGCGAAGCCGGCGAAGCGGGGGATCCGCGACGAGTCCAGCGGGCCGACCGGGGGCATATCTGTCACTGCAATGCGCTCCTGTTTCTCGGTGGTCAGACCGCGGCCGGGGTGCCGGTGACGGTCTCTTCCTCTTCGGCGGCCGCACTGCCGTTCAGGCGCTGCGTCCAGACCGAGAGAATGGAATCGGACGTACGCGGGGTGGCGAAGCTGACCGCGAGGTAGACGATCAAGCTCGCGCCCAGGCCCCAGTAGATCGGGGTGTTGGCCTCCACACCATCGATGAACATGAAGGCGATGACGAACACGGTGCCGGCGACCATCGAGGCGTACGCGCCCTGCCGCGTGCCGCGCTTCCACACCAGCGCGCCGACGATGGCCACCAGCAGGCCGCCGACCAGGATGTCGTAGGCGATCGTCAGCGCGTTGACGACGTCGTCGACGATCATCGCGATGCCGATCGCGACCAGTCCCAGCACCAGCGTGGTGATCCGGTTGCGGTGCACTTCGCCGTCGGACTTCTTGAGCCCGAGCTTGGTGAGCAGGTCCGAGGTCGTGGTCGTGGAGCACGCGATCAGCGCGCCGCTGGCGGTCGACATCATCGCCGAGAGCGCGGCGGCCAGCACGAGGCCGCGGACGCCGGTCGGCAGCAGCCGCTCGACGACGGTCGCGAACGCGTCCTGCGCGCTGGCGATGTCCGGGTAGAGCGCCTTGGCCGCGGTCCCGATCAGCGCGCCCGCCAGGCCGTAGACCAGGCAGTAGACGCCGGAGGTGATGCCGCCGGCGGTGGCGATGCCCGGGGTGCGCGCGGTGAACACGCGCTGCCAGATGTCCTGGCCGATGAGCAGGCCGAAGGTGTAGATCACGAAGTAGGTGACGATCGTGTCGCCACCGATGGAGGTGAAGCTGAAGAAGCTCTCGTCCAGCTTCGCGGCCATGCCACTGAACCCGCCCGCGGAGCTGATCGCGACCGGCAGCAGGATGAACAGGATGCCGATCGTCTTGATGACGAACTGGGCGATGTCGGTGAGCGTGATCGACCACATGCCGCCGAGCACGGAGTACAGCACCACGATCGACCCGCCGACCGCGATTCCCGCCCAGTTCGGCAGGTTGAACAGCACCTTGAAGATGGTGGCGAAGGCCAGCGTCGAGGTCACCGTGAGCATGAGCGTGTAGCCCCACATCACGATGCCGGACACGGCGCTGGTGTGGCCGCCGTAGCGCAGGTCGAGCATCTCGCCGACGGTGTAGACGCGCAGCTTCACCAGCCGGCGCGCGAACAGCGTGTGCAGCACCAGGATGCCGACGCCGATGCTGACGACCAGCCACATGCCGGAGATGCCGAACTTGTAGCCGAGCTTCACGCCGCCGACGGTCGAAGCGCCGCCGAGCACGACGGCCGACATGGTGCCGGAGTACATGAAGAAGCCCAGCCGCCGTCCGGCGACGAGGTAGTCCGACTTGGTCTTGGCGAGCCGGAGGCCGTACCAGCCGACCCCGAGCATCCCGGCTATGTACAGCGCGATTACCGCGTAGTCCCCGGTCACGGTGTCCTCCTTGGCCACATCGACGGCTTGTTCGGGTCACCGTAGGTTCGGCGCTCCGCAGATCGGCATGGGACGATCCGTCCTAAGTTCACCAGCGGTGAGGATGAAATGACCCAAAACGTCGATCCACTGTCCACGGAGGTGAATGTCCCGTTACGGGCGGTCGTCGGCAACCGGGAGCTCGCGCTCGAGGTCGTCCACGAGACGCTGCGGCCGGGAGCCCTGGAAGAGCCGGTCCGCTGGGCGCACGTCAGCGAGCTGCGGGACCCGGCGCCCTACCTGCTGGGTGCCGAGCTGATCCTCACGGCTGGGGTGAACCTGGCGTCCTCGCAGCGCGAAGTCGAGGAGTACGTGCGCGGGCTGCGCCGAGCGGGGGTCACCGCCCTGGGCTTCGGGCTGACGCCGTCGGTGCACGAAACGCTGCCGGAGTCGCTGCGCCGGGCGTGCGCGCTGCACGGCCTGCCGCTGCTGGTGGTGCCGCCGCGGACGCCGTTCCTGGCGATCAACCGGGCCGTGTCGGTCGCGCTGACCGAGGCGAGCCAGCGCGAGCAACGCCGGATCACGGCCGCGCGCGAGGCCATGACCCGCGCGGCCGGCGGGGGCCTCGGCGAGCTGACCTCGTCGCTGGCCTCGCGGTTGCGGGGCTGGGTGGCGCTGGTCGGCGCGGGCGACGTCCTCGCGGCCGGACACGACGCGCCGTCGCCGTTGCCCGCTCCGGTGCTGGAGCTCCTGGCGACCGTGCGCTCGGGCAGCGGTATCCGCAGCGCGACCACGGAGGTGTCCGACGGCTACGTCGTCGTGCAGCCGGTGTATCCGCAGGCCACCGCGTCGCATCTGGTCGTCGCCGGGCGTGCCCGGCGGTTCGACGGCGCCGACCGCGCCATCCTCGCGGTCGGCGCCGCGCTGCTCGGGCTGGTCGGCCGGGCCGGTTCGGACGCCGCCGAGCTGGGCGCGGCGGCGACGGGACTCCTGCTGGACCGGGCCTCCCCGGCCGGGGTCGCGCGTTCGCTGCTCGGCGGCGATGTCTGCGTGCTGGTCGCGGGGGCGCCGTACCGGCGTGGCCCGGGCGAGGTGGCCCAGCGGCCGGACTGGCTGCGCGCGCGGCTGGACACCCCGCTGGTGGAGGTCTCCGCCGGGCCGCGGTTCCTGGCCATCACGGGTGCCGGGCCGGGGCTCGCGAGGCTGGAGAACCTGCGCGCGCACGGCTGGCTGGCGGTGTCGGGCTCCCCGGTCCCGGCCGGGCGGCTGCCGGACGCCGTCGCGGAGGCCGACCTGCTGCTCGACCGGGCGCGGGTGCTGGGCCGCCCGGTCGTCGCGGGGACCGGGACCCTGGACTTCGACGCCCTGCTCGCGCCGGGCGCGGCGAGCGGCTTCGCGGCGAAGGTGCTGGAGCCGCTGTACGCGCTCGATCGAGCGGGGGAGCGGGAGCTGGTGGTGACGTTGCGCACGTGGCTCGCGCACCACGGCGGATGGGAGGCGACCGCGGCCGAGCTGGGCGTGCACCGGAACTCGGTCCGGCACCGGATCGGGCAGGTGGAGCGGGCCCTGGACGTCGACCTGGCGGATCCGGAGACCCGGATGCGGCTGTGGTTCGCCCTGCGCTGGGCTCCCGAGACCCCTCACAGCCTTCACACAAGTCCTTAAAGGGCACTCTCAGGAAATTATGGGATTGTGGGCTCGTGCGAGTTTTGGTAGTCGAAGACGAAGAACCCCTGGCCGACGCGATCGCCCGCGGGCTGCGTCGTGAGGGCATGGCCGTGGACGTCGCGCTCACCGGCGACGACGGGCACGAAAAGGCCGCCGTGACCCGGTACGACGTGGTCCTGCTGGACCGCGACCTGCCCGGAATGTCCGGGGACGAGCTGTGCCGCGAGATCGTCGCCTCCGGGGAGCTGACCCGCGTGCTCATGCTCACCGCGAGCAGTTCGGTGTCGGACCGGGTCGACGGCCTGTCCCTGGGCGCCGACGACTACCTCGCGAAGCCGTTCGCCTTCCCCGAGCTGGTCGCCCGCGTCCGCGCGCTCGGCCGCCGCGCCACCCCGGCCGCGCCGCCGCTGCTCACCGCCGGCGACGTCGAGCTGGACCCGGCCAAGCGGACGGTCCGCCGCTCGAGCGGGCCGGTCGAGCTGACCCGCAAGGAGTTCGGCGTCCTCGAGGTGCTGCTCTCGGCCGCCGGTTCGGTGGTCAGCAGCGAGGAGCTGCTCGAGCGCGTCTGGGACGAGAACGCCGACCCGTTCACCACGACCGTCCGGGTCACCGTGATGACGCTGCGGAAGAAGCTCGGCGAGCCGGGGATCATCGAGACCGTCGTCGGTTCCGGATACCGGGTTCCGGAGCCGGGCGCGAACCGCGCGTGAACCTGCCGGGCACCCGCAGCCTCCGCGCCCGGATCACCCTGCTGGCGACCGTGCTGGTCGCGGCCGTCAGCCTGCTCCTGCTGTGGCTGGCCTGGACCCTGGTCCGCGACTCGCTCGACGCCGTCCCGCGGCTGCCGCCGGACACCAAGGTCGAGGTCGACGGCGTCATCGTCGACGCCAGCACGCTGGCCGATGCCCTGCGCACGCACGCCCGCGACCGGATGCTGCTGTTCGGCTCGCTGGCGTTCCTGCTGGTCGTGTCGGCCGCGGCGATCCTCGCCTGGACGTTCACCTCGCGTGTGCTGATGCCGCTGCGCGAGATCACCGGGACCGCGCGGCGGCTTTCGGTCGAGTCGCTGGGGGAGCGGATCGGCGAGGTGCGCTCGCACGACGAGCTGGCCGAGCTGGCCGGCACCTTCGACGACATGCTCGACCGGCTGCAGGCGGCGTTCGAGGCCCAGCGGCACTTCGTCGCCAACGCCAGCCACGAGCTGCGGACGCCGCTGGCGGTGATCCGTACCGAGCTCGACGTCACCCTGACCGACCCGGAAGCCGACGAGGCCGAGCTGCGCCGGATGGCCGGGGTGGTCCGCGACGCCACCGAACGCGCCGGGCAGCTGGTCAACTCCCTGCTGCTGCTCGCGCGCACCGACGGCGCCGGGCTGGCCCAGCACGAGCCGGTCGACCTGGCCGTGGTGATCGACCGGGCCTGGCGCGCGGTCCGCGGCGAGGCGGAGAAACGCGGTATCCGCGCGAAGTTCGCGGTCGCGCCGACGGGCGCGTTCGGCGACCCCGCGCTGCTCGAACGGATCGCCGGCAACCTGCTCGAGAACGCCGTGCGGCACAACGTCGACGGCGGCTGGCTGGAGGTGCAGACCCAGCCGGGTCCACAGTGGTCGGTGCTGCGGGTGCGCTCCTCCGGCGGGCTGCTCGACCCGGCCGCGGTGCCCGAGCTGTTCGAGCCGTTCCGGCGCGCCGGGGTGGCGCGGACGGCCCGTTTCGGTGCCGGGCTGGGGTTGTCCATCGTCCGCGCGGCGGTGCAGGCGCACGGCGGCACGGTGTCCGCCGAGCCGATCGTCGGCGGCGGCCTCGCGGTGACGGTTCACCTGCCCGCGGTGGCGTAGGCAGGTGTGGAGGCCTAGGCGAGAGCCAGTCCCGTCCGGAGCACCGCGGCCGCGTACATCAGCGCGGCGTAGGCGTCAGGGTCGATGCCCACCCGGTTCGTGAACCCGTGCAGCTGGCCGTCGTGGCGGCGCCACACCACCGGCACCCCGGCGTCGGCGAGCCGCTGCGCGTACGCCTCGCCCTCGTCACGCAGCAGGTCGAATTCGCACGTGGCGATGTAGGTCGGCGGCAGGCCTTTCAGGGTCTCGTCGTACATCACCGACGCCCGCGGATCGGTGTAGTCCGCGGGATCGCGCACGTACTGGTCGCGGTACCAGGCCCATTCGTCGCGGTCCAGCCGGAAGCCGTTGCCGAACTGCCGGTGTGACGCCGATTCGCCCATCGCGTCGGTCGCCGGGGTGAGCAGCAGGCTGAACGCCGGGAGCGGCCCCTCGCCGCGCGCCCCGGCATGCGCGACGACGGCCGCGAGGTTGGCGCCGCTGCTGTCCCCGCCGACAGCCAAGCGAGCCGGGTCCGCGCGGAAGTCCGACGCATGCGAATGGACGTGCCGGAACGCGGCGACGGCGTCCTCGGCCGCGGCGGGGAACGGATGTTCCGGCGCGAGCCGGTAGCCGACGGAGATCACCCGGACCCCGGCTTCCTGCGCCAGCAGGCGGCAGGCTCCTTCGTGCGTCTCGATCCCGCCGAGCACGAACCCGCCGCCGTGCAGGAAAACGAGCGCGGGGCCGGGCTCGGGCAGGCCGGGCGGCTCGTACAGCCGCAGCCGGATCGGCGCCCCGGGGCCGGCGAAGAACCGGTCGCGGGTGCGGACGCCCGGGCAGATCCCGGCCCCGGCGAGCATCCCGGCCAGCTCGAGCTCCCGGCGCGCCCGGGCGAGGTTGCCGTTGCGGTGCGGCGAATCGAACGGCGCGAACCGCGAGACCGTCATGAGCACCTGCGCGGTGAGCACCGGGCGCCGTCCGTCGACCTCGATGGAGCGCCCGGCGACCAAGCGCAGCACTGGGTCCGGGAGCCGGAGCAGCACGCGCAGCCCGGTCATCACCGAGCGCACGAGCAGCTGTCTCGACAGTCCGTTCACGACTGCGGAGTCTCGTCCGGCCCGGCCCCGGTGGCAAACCGGCTCAACAGACGTCGACGAAGATCGGGTTCGCGTACAGCCAGAGATCCTCGAACGGGTTGGACTGGCCGATCACGTCCGGCGTCGGCTCGAGGCCGCCCTCGACGTGCTCCTTGCCGTCGGTGCCGCGCACGCGTACGTAGAACGGCTCGCGCACGTTACGGAAGGTGTGCTGGAACGTCACCTGGCGGCCCGGCGCCCAGCGCGGCTCGAAGGACTGGACCACCCGCGTCCCCGGTGCGTTCATCGTCTCGCGGTCCTGGACCGGGCCGGTGACGGGACCGGCGATGACGTCGAGCCTGCCTAGCCGCGGCACGCCGCCGCCGCTGTTCGGGCGCGCCGCCAGCCGCGCGGTCACCACGATGGTGACGTTCGAGCCACGCCGCACGCGCAGCCGTCCGCCGAGCGTCTTCGCGTCGCCGCCGCCGTGCACACCGACCTCGAGGTCCTGGACGAGACCGCCGTGGGACAGCCAGATCCGGCCCGCGCGAAGTCCTTCGAGGACACCTTCGTAGCTTCGCCGCGTGACGCCGACGACGGTCCGGCTGAACTCACCGGGGAAGAAGTCCGCGTAGGGCGCGAGAAGCTGTGGGACACCGGTGTCGACCGGGTCCGGGTACTTGCCGTGGGTGTCGTACCAGTCTCCCGCCACGTCCGGGCGGACCCGCGTGTCGCCGCGGTTGTAGTGCGAGTCCGAGTTTGTGGTGATCCACCACGGCTTTCCCTCGGCGAGCATCGAGTCCCAGAGCCCGCCGACCTTCGCGGTCATCCAGTCCCAGCCGCCGAAGGTGCGGTAGGCCTCGGCCGGGTAGCCCGCCCAGGAGTTCGAGCCGGGGCTGTTGGCGTAGCCGCCGCGCGCGCCGCCGTTGCCCAGCGGCTTCGGGAAGCCGTCGGCCTGCGCACCGGGCGCGCCCTCCATCCCGATCACGATGTTCGGCGCGGCGTCGCGGTAGGCGCGGATCTCGTGCGGCGCGATCCGGCCGTTGCGCAGCGGGTGGTTGATCAGCACGACCGGGGCGTGGATCTGGCGCGTGCGTTCCTGGTCGACCAGCCACTGCAACGCCTTCAACGCCAGCGCCTCGTTCTCGGGGCTGGAGCCCTCGGAGTTCGTGAGCCGCCAGTCGAAGTTCCGTTCGAACTCGCGCAGCTTCGCGGACTGCCGGTCGCCCGCCTGGAAGAACAGCGTCGCGTGCTCGGCGCCCGGGACGTTCCACTCCATGCCGTGCCACAGCAGCAGTTCCGGGTACTTCCGGCGCGCCGCGAGAAAGTCCTTTTCGGTCGGTTCGACCGACACCTTCTCGTGCTCGGCGTGCCCGTGGTCGGTGAACACGACCCAGTTCGCGCCGTGGTTCCGCGCGCCGGCGGCGATGTCGTCGATCCGGTACATCGCGTCGTAGGAGTACTGGCTGTGCGTGTGGTGGTCGCCGACCAGCCACTGGTACCGGTCCCGGCCGAACAGCCCGCCGAGGTCGACATCGATGTCAACGTCCTCGGCGTCCGCCTGCTGTCCCGAGAGCATCGGTGCCCCGGCCGCGGCGGCGCCGATCAGGCCCGCCCGCTTGAAGAAGCCGCGGCGGTCGACGCCGTCGGTGTCCGTGGTTTTCACCGGCAGGACGCTAGGCGATGTGAGTGAACGGCTGGTGTCGTGGGAGGGAAAAGACTCGTGAGCGTTCCGGGAGGTTCTAGCCGCCCGGAACGCTCACGAGTCCTTCTACGCCACCGGCACCGAAGCGACGCCCGGCGCGAGGAAAGCCTTGCCGTTGACCCGCTCGGACACGCCCGACCGGTCCAGGTACGGCGTGATGCCGCCGTTCCAGAACGGCCAGCCCGCGCCGAGGAGCAGGCACAGGTCGATGTCCTGCGCCTCGGCGACCACGCCCTCGTCGAGCATGATCCGGATCTCCTCGGCGATCGCCGCGAGCGCGCGCTCCCGGACCTGCTCCGAATCCGACGGTGCGTCACCGCGCGTCCACAGCTCGCCGACCTCGGGGTCGAGGCTCTGGTTGCCCTGCGCGTCCCAGAGCCAGACGCCCTTCTTGCCCGCCTTGACGAACTTCGCGAGGTTGTCGCTGACCGTGAACCGGTCCGGGAACGACTCGTGCAGCGTCTCGCCGACATGCAGCGCGATGGCCGGGCCGACGAGCTGCATCAGTGTCAGCGGGGTCATCGGCAGGCCGAGCGGCTCGAGTGCGGAGTCGGCGACCTCGAACGGCGTGCCCTCGTCGACGGTGACCAGCACCTCGCCGAGGAAGCGCAGCAGGAGCCGGTTGACGACGAACGCGCTCGCGTCCTTCACCAGCACGCTGGACTTCTTCAGCTGCTTGCTGACCGAGAACGCCGTCGCGAGTGAAGCGTCGTCGGTCTTCTCGCCGCGCACGATCTCCAGCAGCGGCAGCACGGCCACCGGGTTGAAGAAGTGGAAGCCGACCACTCGCTCCGGGTGCTGCAGCTTCTCCGCCATCGCGGTGATCGACAGCGACGAGGTGTTCGTCGCGAGGATCGCCTCGGGGGAGACGTGCTGCTCCAGTTCCGCGAACACCTCCTGCTTGACGCCGAGCTCCTCGAAGACCGCTTCGATGACGAAGTCGGCGTCGGAGAAGGCGGCCTTGTCGAGCGAGCCGGTGACGAGCGCCTTGAGCCGATTGGCGCCGTCGGGGGAGACGCGCTTCTTGCCCAGGAGCTTGTCGATCTCGGCGTGGACGTAACCGACGCCCTTGTCGACGCGCTCTTGGTCGATGTCGGTCAGCACGACCGGCACCTTCAGGCGGCGCACGAACAGCAGCGCGAGCTGGCTGGCCATCAGGCCGGCGCCGACGATGCCGACCTTGTTCACCTTGCGGGCCAGCGACTTGTCCGGCGCGCCGGCCGGGCGCTTGGCGCGCTTGTTGACCAGGTTGAACGAGTACAGCCCGGCGCGCAGGACGTCGGACATGAGCAGCTCGGCGAGGCCGTCGGTCTCGGCCGCGTAGCCGCGGTCGAGGTCGTTCTCGCGGGCGAGCTCCAGCAGCTCGACGGCTTTGGTCGCACCGGGCGACGCGCCGTGCGTGCGGCCGTCCACAATGGACTTGGCGCGGGCGAGCGCGGCGTCCCACTCGGAGCCGCGGTCGATCTCCCGGCGGGCCGGGGTGATCTCGCCGTTGACGACCTTGGCCAGCCACAGCAGCGACTGCTCGAGGTAGTCCGCGGACCCGAACACGGCGTCGACGATGCCGAGCTCCGCGGTCTGCTTGACGTTGAGCATCTTGTTCTGCGCCAACGCGTTCTCGATGATCACGGTGACCGCGGCGTCCGGGCCGATCAGGTTCGGCAGCAGCTGCGTGCCGCCCCAGCCGGGGAACAGGCCGAGGAAGACCTCGGGGAACGCGATCGCGGCGGTGTTCTCCGAGAGCGTCCGGTAGTGGCAGGACAGCGCGAGCTCGAGCCCGCCGCCCATGACCGCGCCGTTGATGAACCCGAACGTCGGGATCTCGGTCTCGGTGAGGCGGCGGAACACGTCGTGCCCGGTCTGCGCGATCTCGCGCGCCAGCTTCGGGTCGGCCACGGCCTCGACGCCGGAAAGGTCGGCGCCGACGGCGAAGATGAACGGCTTGCCGGTGACGGCGATCGCGGCCGGTTCGGCGGCGAACGCGACGTCCAGCGCGGCGCTGAGCGACACCAGACCCTGCGGGCCGAAGGTGTTCGGCCGGGTGTGGTCATGGCCGTTGTCGAGCGTGATCAGCGCGACCGGCTTGGTCAGCCCGGGCACCTTGACCAGGCGGGTTTTCGCCTGCGTCACGACCTCGTCGGGGAAGGCGGCCTTCGCCTCTTCAGCGGTGAAAGTCATTTACTTCGCCCCCTCGAACGCCGGGTTCTCCCAGATCACGGTGCCGCCCATGCCGATCCCGATGCACATCGTGGTCATGCCGTACTGCACATCCGGGCGCTCGGCGAACTGGCGCGCGAGCTGCGTCATCAGCCGCACGCCGGACGAGGCGAGCGGGTGGCCGCAGGCGATCGCGCCGCCCCACTGGTTGACCCGCGGGTCGTCGTCGGCGATGCCGAAGTGGTCGAGGAAGGCCAGCACCTGCACGGCGAAGGCCTCGTTGATCTCGAACAGGCCGATGTCGTCGATGCTCAGCCCGGTCCGCTTGAACAGCTTCTCCGTGGCGGGTACGGGCCCGATACCCATGACCTCCGGCTCGACCCCGACGAACGAGTAGCCGACCAGCCGCATCGCGACCGGCAGGCCCAGCTCGCGGGCGGTTTCCTCGTCGGCGAGGATCGCGGCGGTGGCGCCGTCGTTGAGACCCGCGGCGTTGCCGGCGGTGACCCGGCCGTGCGGGCGGAACGGCGTCTTCAGCCCGGCGAGCTGCTCGATGGTGGTGCCCGGGCGCGGCGGCTCGTCCTCGGTGGCCAGGCCCCAGCCCAGCTCGGCGCTGCGGGTCGCGACCGATACCAGCTCGGGGCCGATCTTGCCGGTCTTCACGGCCTCGGCGTACTTCTCCTGGCTGCGCGCGGCGAAAGCGTCCGTGCGGTCCTTGGTGATCGCCGGGAAGCGGTCGTGCAGGTTCTCGGCGGTCTGGCCCATGACCAGCGCGGTGGGGTCGACGAGCTTGTCGGCGATGATCCGCGGGTTCGGGTCGACGCCCTCGCCCATCGGGTGGCGGCCCATGTGCTCGACGCCGCCGGCGATCGCGATGTCGTAGGCGCCGAAACCGATCCCGGACGCGACGGTGGTGACGGCGGTCATGGCGCCGGCGCACATCCGGTCGATGGCGAACCCGGGCACCGACTTGGGCAGCCCGGACAGCAGCGCGGCGGTGCGGCCGATGGTCAGGCCCTGGTCGCCGATCTGCGTGGTGGCCGCGATGGCGACCTCGTCGACGCGCTCGGGCGGCAGCTCGGGGTGCCGCCGCAGCAGCTCACGGATGGCGTTGACGACCAGGTCGTCGGCGCGGGTCCCGGCGTAGATGCCCTTGTCGCCGGCCTTGCCGAAGGGGGTCCGTACCCCCTCGACGAACACGACGTTGCGTACCCCTCGCGCGTTCGGCGCAAGCGGCGTTGCTGGTGCGGCCACGAATGCTCCTGAAGTAGACAGAAATCCTGTCCGCACGATAGCCCTGGTTACCCGTCGGTAACCAGGGCTATGGCCCGGTCGAGTGGGCTACGGCACACTCGCGGGTGCTAGTTGCGCAGCAGCGTCTGCCCCTTGACCAGCCAGGCAAGGCCGAACGCGCAGACAGCGACGCACTCGAGCCACAGGGCCGGGTGCAGCGACGCGGCGAGGCCCAGCGACTTCGACAACGCGATCAGCACCAGGCAGGCGATGATCACGATTCCGCACACGCGGTAGAGGGCGTTGCGCTGGTACTTGCGCCCGGTCGGCTGCTCGCCGTCGTTGCGGGTGAACAGCTGCAGGCAGATGTAGGCGAGCATCAGGAAGAACACCCCGGCGAACACGAGGTGCAGGATGCCGGACGTCTTGTCCCACGACGTCGGGTTGGCCGGCGTCGTCGGGAACAGCGCGAGCCCGATTGCCCCGATGCCGGCGAGGGTGCTCGCGATGTTGTCGACCACGTTGTGGCCGTAGTAGGCGATCAGGAACACCCCGGCCGCGCACATGGAGCCGACGAGGACGTCCCGCATGCTGGTGTAGTAGTAGCCGCTCAGTGACCCGCCGAGGTCGCCGCCGTCGACGAGCAGGTTGCCGATGATCAGGACGAACGGCAGCGCGATGCCGATGATCCCGATGGCCCGTCGCAGGAACAGGTAGGAGTGGACGAGGGTGGTCTGCGGTGCTGTGGTCGCCGTGGTCATGGCCGCCTCCGGTGGTGTCACTATCTGGTTCATCGGCACGCGGGCCGCGGATTCTGAGGTTTGTTACCGCGTGGATGTCCAGATCCGCAACTGACCGTTACCGAGGGCGGCGAAAACGCCGTCGTTGTGGGCGATGGGGCTGAAACCCTCCGCGGACGGCAACGGCGAACTCGCGTACCCAGACGGACGACACGCGTACCTGGATGGACGACACGCGTACGTGGAGGGTCGGCCGAACCCGGAACTCGCGTGATCAGAAGCGTAACTCGCGTGATCAGAGGGGCATCACACGTGATTGGGAGGGCATTGCGCGTGATTGGAGGGGCATCACGGGGTGGTCAGGTGGTTGAGCCAGCCTCCGGTCGACGTGATGTCCGGGGCGGAGGCGACGGCGAGTTCCTCGCAGAGGAAGCCGGAGACGAAAGTGCCGTCGGAGAGGTGGATTTTGCCGATTGCCAGGGGGGACGGGATGGAGGCGACGAAGGTGCCGAAGCCGGCGGAGGGCAGGTCCCAGACCTCGGCTTCGATCGGCGCGCCGCCGGAGGCGACGCGCACCAGGCCGGGCTTGGGAGGCACGGTGTCCAGGGCGAACAAGCGGTACGAGGGTGCCGTGGTGACCGAGGCGACGAACCGGCCGCTGCGGGAGGTGAGTTCGTGGTTCAGGGGCTGGCCGCGCAGGTGGGCGCCGACCACCACGATCTGGATCCGTGAAGTCACCGTCGACGCGAGCGAAGCGAGCAGGGCGTCGTCGTACGGCTTGCCCAGCAGCATCACGCCGAACGGCAGCCCGCCGACCGTGCCCGCCGGGACCGCCAGCGACGACAGCCCGAACAGGTTCGTCGAGTTGGTGAAACGGCCGAGCCGCGCGTTCACGCCGAGCGGGTCGGCGGCGACCGCCGCCAAGGAAGGATGTTCGGTCGTCGTCGGCAGCAGCAAAGCATCCACGTCCGAGAGGACAGACAGGGCGGCCGAGCGCAACGAGGCGAGCCGAGCCTGGTCCGCGAACAGCCGGTGCGCCGGGATGTCCCGCGCGGACGTGATGATCTGCCGCACCGTGGGATCGACCGAGGACGGATGCTCGTCGACGAACGCACCCACCGCCGTGTACCGCTCGGCCACGAACGCGCCTTCGTACAACAGCCGGGCCGCTTCCAGGAACGGCGATATGTCGACCGTGACCACGGAAGCGCCAGCCGAGGCGTAGGAGGCGACCGCGGAAGAGAACGCCGCCGACCACCCCTCCTGCAAAGGCCCCAAAGAAGACGGAACGCCGATGGTGAACGGCCCGCCGCCCACCGAGAGCGCCTGCGAGGACAGGCTCCGCAACGCCAGCGAGGCTTCGGAGACCGTCCGCGCGAAGATCGAGACGCAGTCGATGCTCGCACACGCAGGCACTACGCCCGCAGTCGACAGCAACCCCGGAGTCGGCTTCAGCCCGACGATCCCGTTGAACGCCGCCGGCACCCGGCCCGACCCGGCAGTGTCGGTCCCCAGCGCCAGGTCGGCGATCCCCAGCGCGACCGCAACCGCCGAACCCGAGCTCGACCCACCCGACACCAACGAAGGATCCACCGAGTTCCGCACCGCGCCGTAGGGACTCCGAGTCCCCACGAGCCCGGTCGCGAACTGGTCCAGGTTCGTCGTCCCCAGCACCAGCGCCCCGGCCGCACGCAGCGAAGCGACCACCGGCGCGTCCGCGTCGGGCTTGTACGCGTAGGCCGGACACCCAGCCGTCGTCGGCAGCCCGGCCACGTCGATGTTGCCCTTGACCGCCACCAACCGCCCGAACAGCGGCAGCCCCGCCGGGCCGTGTTCGTCCAAAGCGGACGCCTCGGCCAGCAGCGCCGACTCCGGCAGCAGGTCGATCCAGATCTCCGGCCGGTCCACCTGCTCGATCCGGCGGTACGCCGCCCGGACCCGCTCGACGACATTCATACGAGCACCACCAGCGGCGTCCCCGGCGCGACCTGATCTC
>Ga0307507_10007341_pt1 | contig 16108 bp, 5 predicted proteins | sample 7_EM_MG_FD_207223 | JGI IMG/M metagenome (GOLD analysis project Ga0307507, IMG submission 207223) | Populus trichocarpa ectomycorrhiza microbial communities from riparian zone in the Pacific Northwest, United States - 7_EM | ecosystem: Host-associated > Plants > Roots > Unclassified | place... | reverse complement strand
ACTTCGTCTATTAGGGTCTTAAAGCACTTTGCATCTCTATAGAAAACGCCTTAGATCTTTATTTCCCATATTTTAAATTTTTCTTGCTTTTTAGTTGGCGATCCCTTGCCATTAAATAGGGTAGGGTTTTTTGCTTCACGCTTTTTTCTATAGGGCTTAGCTAGGGGAGGAGAGCTAGTAGCAGTGTTCTTATTAGTAATGGTTTAAGTAAGTGTAGTAATCTAAAAGCTTAGGCTTTGTATAGTCTTAGTATATGCCAAAGCTTGCTGTTTATATTGCTTTACACATAGTTTAAGTGTCTTAAGGGAGTTAATTCTGTGTTAAGCTTCTTTAAGCTAGGACTTTATAGTCCAGCCTTTATTATAGACTGTTTGGAGACCACTCTTAACGCTAGTTAAAAGGGTTGTATATATAAAGAGGTACTAAAATGTTCCTACTATATTAAGGTTTTTGGGGTACTCTGGACCACTCCTAATTGCCTAGGCAATGTTAGTGTAGGAGGTATTAAAGAGGCGGGCGAGCGCTTTACATATGTTCGCTAATGGGGTATTCTGGTTACCCATTTTAGGGGATTTAGGCAGGGTAATTAAAATCTATAAGGCTGGCTATAATGCTGAGATTGTTTAGAACAATACTAAGATTATTTAGAACTGTACTAAGATTATCTAGGACTATGGTATGGTGGTGTTGGTCGCGCCGGGTCGCGATTATACTGGGAAAATAGAGATAGTGGACTGGGGAGAATAAAGATCGCAATAGGGCGCAAGAGGAGATACCATAAACTATCACAGTGCTATAATGCTAATAGGCTGAATAACTACATTGTGGTATAAAGAGGAGAAGGAGGTAAAAGGGGGTATTGTATATAAATAGTAGGGGCAGCCGCCAAGGCGCTAGTGGTGGGCTAGCCAACAGTAGGAAACAGTACGAGATAGTACGCGTTAGGACTGTGCTGTAATAGATTGGAAGATAGTTATACTTATCTACCTTTTGTATTAGCCTATTTTAGTTAAAGAGAAGAAGAGAAACTACCTAGAAGTACTTATCTAGTATCTACAACAACTTCTAGATATCTTGTTCTATCTATTTTAGAAGAATTACTACGCAAAACACCTTACCCTACTTAAATAACTTAAACCGCCTCCTTAACCGCCTCCTTAACCGTTCCCCTACTTTTACCCTACGAACACCCTTATCTACCTAAATAATATATAAAATATAAGATGTTAGGAATAGAAAAAGACTAAAAGGAAGAAGTAGCTAAATAGGAAGATAGAATTAACCTAACGGAAGTCACTAAGGATAAGCTGACTAACTACGTATAATATAAGATGTATGTATATACGGAGATATATAACTAGCTAGACTTAATACTCTAGGAATTGTTTTAGGGAGATTTTAAGGACTTTATGGTTAATATCTTTACGTAAATCTACTTATACTGGCTTTAGAAACTACGCAATTGTCTAAATACTAAAGGAGTATAGGTTAATACTAACTATAAACAAGACAAATCACTCCCTTAATCCTTATATAATATAGTATAAGAAGAAGACTAAATAGAATGGACTAGAGAAGAGATAAACGCACTTAAGAAAAAGTTTAATACTAGCATTAATGTAACGGAACCTGGTAGCAGGAACTACGGTGGGTCCTATTATTAGGCTGGGTATATAGGTAAGAATAAATCAACAACGTAATAATAACTGGTGGAGTGGTTGCCTAATAGATTAACTCCAATTGTATTCTAAGATTTACTATAAGGAGAGAATTATCTACAGTAGGGACTAAGGTCCTTTAAATACACAACCATACTCCTAAGAAATCCTCTCTTGTATGTAAGGTACGTGTTATACGTATTATACGCGGGCGTACACTGCGTACACTTTGTATACTATATATAACATTATGTAACTCGCTTACCATTCCTCGTCACATGGTTCCACCGGATCCATCTTAGACCGTGCCTATATCAACCAACTAGCTTCCTGCGACTCTTCCCCAAGTAGTCGTAACATCGTACTTAAAGCGTCCGTAATAATTAAGTTAAGAAGTATCTAGTATTATAAGACATATGGAACTCTAGAAAAGCAACAGCAAGACGTTCCTTAGTGCCTATACTTTCCACTATACCTTAATTTATAATTACCTTTACCTTTATACTATCTGTTACGCCTTAACCTGTAATAATAATATAGCAACTCTATAAACAACCTATAGATAAGGAGAACTGCCCTATTACTATAACTGGCTATAGAAAGGAAATTGTAAATGCAGCTAAGATATACACGGAGGAGCAGAAATACGGTGGCATAAACAAAAGCCTTAACTATAAATTAATAATATTCCATAATATCTGTAATTAAGCGGATGTACCCCAAGAAGCTTACCTTAAGGCATTCCCTACTATATTAAAAGGACTAGCTTTAAACCACTTCTATATAAACTAACTGTCCTACCTACTATTTGCCAAAGCTTATAAGCACCTTTAGAATTTCTTTAAAGGATTAGGATTTTAATGCAAGAACCTAGATAAGTAGAATACTATCATACTTATAATAGTAATGGCAGAAAATATAGATAAGTCTATAAGTAAATGCCTCTAATTGCTAATCCACAGACTTTATTAACTATAGCATAGCCTTAGATCTACCTTATAAACCATAGACTTTCTTTATAATAAAATCATTACTTTGTGCCAAGGAATACCAGCATGTAGATATGCAGTCTCTGACTCACTAGATAACCTTAAAGCCCTTATTAACAAACTCTAATTATCTATTATAGTATATAAAAAAGAGCATGTAGAGAAGATATAAGCTTTCTTTATAGACCGATGATTCTATAAAAGAGACAATAACTATGACCACAATAACTGTAGCAACCCCCTATATAACCGTAACTGATAGAAACCACGTTGCTTTATATGTAATAAGGAAGGATGTTACTTATAAAAACATACTAAGGAGGAGCAAGAAGAGTCTAAGACTAAGTTTAGAAATAAGTTTAAAGACTACTTTTAGAAGTAAATAAAGTAATATATTATAGACTATAAAGGTAATAATAATAAGGATAATAATAAGGACAATAAGATTACCAATATATTTAATGCTTTGGTAATTAATATGGACCCTAACACTCTACTAAATAAGGACGACTAGGCCATAGTATACTATACTTTATATAGTAAGATTGAACTAGATAATGTAACCACTATAGCTTTAGAACTAGCTAATAGAGCTTATAGCCACGCAGTTATAACTATTAATACTATAATAGATGTACTCACTACTAACACAGACCCGTTTATATACAATATAACCTTATACTACACCTTAATAAAGTTTATAGGTGTAATAATTAATACTAGTGCCTCTAAACGTTTTATAGTAGGATACGGTTAGTTTCTTATACTTTAGAAAATTAATAAAGTACAGTTAAACAAGTCTATAAGAGGCATAGTTAGCGTATAGTTCGGAATAGGTTCTATATCCTCTATTAGTTCTATTAAGGTAGATACACTAATAGGTATAGTAGAGTTCTATGTTATTAAAGTTAATACCCCTTTTCTGCTTTGCCTAGTAGATATAGACAACTTATAAGTGTACTTTAACAACCTAAAGAATGTCCTAATAACCCCCTTAAAGACTGTACTAGTTATACGCCGATTTAGACACCTGTTTCTACTATAGGATACCTTATTATATATATTTATTATAGAGTCCTTTAACTAAAACCCATGCTACTTAACTAATATGGAATTGCGACGCCTATACCAACGCTTTAGACACCTATTAGTAGAGCAACTTAAGAGAATATTAGACCGCGCTGGCTATAAAAACAATGCTAATTAAAAGACACTTAAGTATATTACCTGCTACTACTTATACTGTTAAAAGCACGGAAAGTTACTAGGCAGATTCAGATTTACCTTAAAGGATAATATTAATTTTAACTACTGCATTATTGTTAATATTATATACATTAATAGCAAGCCCATACTTTATATTGTTAATAAAGGCACTTGATTTTAAATAGGTAGATAGCTATAGAATATTAGCGCTAAGCATATATGGGATATATTATAAGCGTGCTAGATTAACATATACCTAGGCCCCCTAAATGTAATTACACACAACGCAGGAAAGAACTTTATTAGTAGAGAGTTTAAGTAATATATAGTTAATATAGGCACTATTATAAAGAGCGTACCGGTTAAAGCTTATAACTTAATTGGTATAGTAGAGCGTTACTATGGCCCCTTGTAATGTATATACTATATTATCACTTCTAAGATACCAGGAATTAATAAGGATATAGCACTATAAATAGCCTTTAAAGTAATTAACAACTCCGTAGAACTAGACGGCCTAATACCCACGCTGTTAGTATTTAGAGCGTACCCCTAAATAATAGAGTCCGACGCATCTTTATCTATAGTGATATAGCGTGCAATTGCATTTAAGAAAGCTATAGAGGAAGTAAAGAAGATATAAGTGGAGCGCTAGGTCGCAGATGTACTTAATATACGTAATAGCCCCAGTACTACTGTAATTTATAATCTACTTCTTAACTCTTTAGTATTGGTCTAGAGAGAAGGCAATATAGAATAACCTGGATATTAGGCAGGACTATATAACCTACTAAATATTAAAGGAGAAATGTGTGCTGTTAACCTACCTAGCGGCCCTATAAAGTTCCGCAGCACTACTATTAAACCGTACTTAATAGACCCTAGAAATATTTATATTAAAGATATTTAAGATAATAATACCTAAGTTAATAATATCCAAGTTAACAAAACTGCCCGTATATACAAACCATCCACAGAAACCATCTCTATATAGAAATCGTCCCTTACTAAAACCGGAGAAGCACAACCACTTTGCTAAGGAAGAGGAAGACCCCGCAAGTATCCCCTTTATATTAATACTGCCGACATTACTATATTCTTGTAAGAGGACAGTAACTATAAGTAGTTTAAAACGTCCCGTTAAAAGGAAATTACAGGACTAATTAAAAAGGGTGTATTTAAGATAATTAACCCTTAGGACATATCCGTAGGAGTTAGAATCTTTAACTTATAATTTATAGATAAGATTAAGAACCCTAGTACTAATAAAGCCTTTAAAAAATTAAAACTTGTTATCTAAGCATATAATAATCTTAAAAAGGATATTATACTAACCTAGTTACCTACTATTTAATAAGTCAGCCAACGCCTTATTCTATACATCGCAGTGATACTATAAGGTAATAGCATATAGTTATACCTATAAGATATCTCTTAGGTATATATTTAGTCTCTTATAAAGCTAAATTAAAACTTCTATATTTAACCACCTTATAAATTAGGAAGCTAACTAGGTATTAGAAAGAACTCTATCCTAAAGGTAATTAAGTGTAACGGAATCCCCCAGGAGGTACATATTAGATAAGACAGTAGGAGGTTTTATTAATGTCCTGCCTACGTCCCATGTATGTTCCAGAAGAGACATAGTTAGATAGATAGGGGCGAAAGGTTTTATTAATGTCTTAGAAGGTTTATATAGGAAGCTGGTTCTCCTCTAGAGAAGAACCAGCAATTAGTCTCTAAATAGAAGTAGTTAGAAGCATTTGTCCTTTAATACGTAAAACTCATTCTACCTTTAACTTACCTTTAACTCACCTTTAACTCACCTTCTACTTACTTATAACACTGTTAATTAGATAATCATACGTTCTAGTTAGGCTGGCCTTTTACAATTCTAATTGCTTACAATCCATTAGGAACGTACGGCTATTAATTAACAATAACGGGCCATACTCCTTTACCCCACAAAGTAACGCCTTTACCTTAAGAGGCTCAGAGAGTCTCTCTAGAGGAGCGTATTCCCTCTACTTATAAAGGAGTAGACTAGGAAGCCACGGCTGGTCTGTCTAACCTTCTAAGACCCTTAGGAACGATTACCACTAGGGAGTCATTGGAGCGGTCGCTACGCAAGACCCTATAAAAGACAAAGGAGTTAGAGATACAATTAAGACAAGCATATTAAGACTACCAAGGATAATTGCAAGAACAATTAGGAGAAGTATAGACACCCTAGACATAAAGCGGACTTAAAGGGGCAACGCTATACTATGCTATAACGTTAAATAAACCTAAATTCCATATAAAGGAACCTGATGAGTATAATAGTGATAGTCTTAGGAACTATAATTGTTTTATCCGTTAATGTAAAACCAAGTTTTGGCTAGATCCAAAATGTTACTCTAATAAGTATAATCAGACACTAATTGCTTCTACCTTCCTATATGGCACTGTTAAGAGTTTATAGACACGCTATAAGAAGAAACTTACTATACCCCTTAAATTCAGCAAACTTAAGTCCTAGTTGGTCAATTAGGTCTAAGACCCTACTAATTAAGGGATGGATTACAACCAGCAATACTATAATGCAAAACAGCAAGAAGGCTAGAGTGTAGTCTAGTTTGTAAACTACTTAAAAGAGCTAGAAGATAATGTACCCTACTTAGACTTATAGGACGACACTATATAACTCTATTAGCTACTTGCCAAGTTCAGGCTTGTTACTTAATTAATTCAATTCAATTAAGGCCTTGAATTGATTGAATTGAAAGCTTTGTAAGTAGAAGGTTCAGTTAATTAAATTAATTGATTTAATATTGAAACGATTGCAACTAATTGCAACTACGTAGTAGTTAGCAATTATCACGAGTCTTGGCATGGTGTGATGCAGGAGGACCTACCTAGCGACGCCCGAATTACTTTCTGCCGTCGTTCCTGTCACTCCTACCGTCAATATAGGTCTATCGCGAGTCTTGGCATGGTGTTGAGTTACCATCCTGTTGTGTATTTTCTGTTCCTTCCTTCCACGGCCGCCTTAACTGCCCATTTACTATCTTAATTACGCCTCCCTTGTCCCACGATCCTACCGCCATTGAAGCTCCAATTATATCAGATTGTAGTCGTGCGCGATTAGGAGTGAGGAGCAAGCCCATAAGGCTGAAAATTCGTTTAGGGTCTGATGATATTGGTGGAATAGTCATTAAATTGAGAGCCATGCGAGCAAGTTGTGGATATTAAGTCCCGTTTACTCTAGCTCGCCAATAGGCAATTAGATCTGTACATTAAACATCTTTAGGGTGACCTACTTGTGCTAGCTAATTGTCGTACTCGTCGCGATCTTCTGTAGATGTAGGCTAAGTAAAGCTGCTGGTAAAATAGTTGTTAATTTCTAATGAGAAGACGCGCCGCTGTTTAAGAACCTTGCCGTCAGTAACTGATTTAATTGGAAGGAATTTGTATTTAAGCCATAGATCGCGAATAGCTTGCTTAGCTGCTTCCTTTTAACTAGCTTATCCTTCACCCGTCTAGTATTTATTAGCAAACGTCCATTTAATTAATGGATTAAGAACTGTGGCGGCAATATAGGCAGGCAAATGATTAGTAAGTTTGTAGTATTTAGTTAGCTTTAGCTAAGCTGTATTAATATTATGGCGGAAGTAAGGCTCTGGGTGGTGTTCGTACTCTATTTTAAAGCGCTTAAATTAATTAAGTAGATATTTAAAAACAGGAAGGACCTCCTATAAGGATCTGAATTTGCCTATATTAATTAGCTCGTGATAAAATTAATAACGTTAATTTATATATACCTTCCTTTAAGCGTCCTTCTAGTCGCTTTGTAGCAATCTAAAGAGGCTTTAAAATAGCCTAATATTCAGTTAACGTAGCCCAATCGTCCTCTGTTAGGTAGTTCTCGACAATATTAGGCTCTTTGTGAACTCTTACAAGCGGATCCTTTATACCGTTCTTAGTAACTTTAGCCCAGTATATTATCCATTTAAGGACTTTATTACCAATAAGGCGATTAATAGGGGTTTGAAGCTTAATAGCTCGTTTAATTACTAATTCTATAGAGTTCTAGCGAGTCTCTACTGGCTTAATTGGAAGAAGCTTAGTGGCAGTTTGTGATATATCGTCCTTAAGCTCTAGATCTTAAAGCTTAAGGAGCTTTTTAATGCGTTACTTAGAGTTAAATATCCAAAAAATAATATTACGAAGCTTGCTAATAGGTCCGATCTTCCTCCAAGCTAATATCTGCTAGAGGACCTTATCTTTATCCTCTTCTTCCTTATCTAGAGCGCTCGAATCTGCGCCAAAAAGTAGCATGTGAGCGACTAGATTGATGATATGGCCCATACAACAAAGGTAATAATGTAGTGGGTTAAATCCAAACTCTATAGAGAGTTCTTTGATGCAGGTGTTATTATTATTTATATTGTCTGCTATAAAGTAGCCCACCTGCCGCTTACTAATTCCGAACTTAGTAAGGATTATCTTAATGTTAGCTGCTATATTAACGCCTAAATGTCGCTCTTCTTGAGGAGGGAGGGCTAGAAGGAAGGAACGGTGCTGGTTTTTTTCATCTATAAAATGAACGACAATTCCTATATAGTAGTTAGTAATTAATACAATAGAGGCCTAAAAGCTAAGCTTACTAAGTAGTAATAGATGATTACAAGACGTCTAAAGGTTAAATAATAGATGAATCTTGCCTAGAGCTCCCTGCAGTAGAGCAGTAACTACCTCCTTATGTCGGTTAAACTTAGTAATTATTAGCTCTCTTATTACCCGACGAGTAGGTAGAAGGCCTACAGTTAATATAGCTTAATTGGTGTACCCTATAAGATCGTAAAATATACTGCTTTCAAGCTTATAAAATGGAATATTATCGCGTATAATCCATCGCATTAAAAGCTGAGTAAAACGATCCGGAGTAAGGCTCTAGATAATAGTGTTTATTCGGGCTTAATCCTCTGGCTTATTGGCTTTAAGATATAGCTGTTTAAAGACTAATTGTCCTAGCTTTGCTTTCTTTTTAGGACTATTGCTAATATTATGTTCTTCTAGCATGTGCTTAGAATGATTGGCAGTACCTAAATCCAGATATATATGTCGTGTATAGGCCTTCTTCTTATAGCAAATTTTGCAGAGCTAATACCGCCTACCTGTTTTACCGTGCTTAATATTGTATCCATACTGCTATATAGGCCTATGACGTCTGCCTGCCGTTAAATAAGGAATATGGTAGCCGAGAATGCGCTTCTAATTAACTTCTATATAGTCTTCTGGCTGAGAATCGGTGGTAGACACATTAGTGTTGCCATCTAAGCTGTAATCAGAGGCACGCTGGAGGTTAGTAGGGATAGTAGGATCAGAACGAGCTGTAGAGAGTGTTAAGGTATTTGTTCGGCTATTATCTGACGCGTTGGAAGCCATAGTAGTAATAGAATTGATATTATTAGTGGGCAAATCTAGTTATAAAACTCTTTTTACCTGACAAGATTCTGGCGATAATGTGATAGTGTAAACAACGGGTAATGCTTGGGTAAACCTTTTTTAGTAAGGGGGTTTAAGAAAAATAAGGTTTAGAGCATTATTATATGTTATGTTCAGCATATTTCTATATAATATTAAAAGTTTTAATATTTATTAATTAATTTAATTCAACCAGAACCTCTATATTGATTGAGTTGCCAAGCCAGCAAGCTCTTAGTTAATTGAATTGATTAAGTCTTTGTATTCAATTCAATTTAATATTGAAACTTAGGTGATTGAATAACAAGCCTAGCCAAGTTACAACCTAAGATTTAACAGGCCATATAGGAGAAGGGGGAAATTCCTACCTCTTAAGAAAAGCTTATCTCTAAAGCTACTTGGATTAAGAACGCTAAAAGAGACTATCTAGGGAAGCGAAAGGAATAAAACGCCAATAATAAAGAGCGTAGAACTAGACCTAGCTTTAATAAAAGGGGCAGATCCCAACCTAACTACTCTACGGAAGGACAACGCGAGCAGGCTTTGCAACCCTAGAGCAACGCTAGTCAACCCCAGAATAATAATAGGTAGAAACTATGGAACTAAGAGTTACGCAGCTATTATAACTATGGCAAGAAAGGCCACATATAGCGCTTTTACTAATAGAAGAAGTAAGAGAATGCTTAATTGGGAAAAGAGAGAGCCTAGTAGATCTTTACTCCCTTATACTAGGCTAGTAAGAGAAGGAGGAAGTAAGCTGCCGTATAGTTGTTCCTGTCTCCATTTAAGTTAATAATAAATGGGTAATGCAAGACTGCCTTGTGGATAGCGGCGCGACCATAGGGTTCATTTCTTAATTACTAGTAAAGAAATTGGATTTGGACCTTAGTGGCTTATAGGTGTGTACCATTTGAAGCATTAGAGGCTACCGGATTCCGTGCTATAGGGAATAAACTTTTTCTATAGCCAGCCAGGACCGCGATGGTCTATGGGACACGCAGGAGATACACTTCTACGCCGCAGAAATTAAGGGGTATAACCTTGTTTTAGGATACCCATAGCTTTAATAGGTTAATTTAGACATTAATTGGCCTTTAGCCTTATATTAACACCAGAAGTCTTAACCGCGTATTATGGTTGAAGATTAAAAGACTTTTTTAAACCATATGCAAGAGGAAGGGTGGGCATATGCTATATATACCACTTTTAACACCAAGAATAGGGACATAGAGTATTCATTTTTAGATATCTGGCTATGCGCAGTTAAGGAACTAGAGATTCTATAGGAATATACGGACCTAAAGGATGTTGCTAATAAGGAAGCTGCGCACACCTTACCTAACCCTATATTGGTGGAGCACAAGATAGACATAGGAGACAAGAAACCTCCTTTTAGACCACTATATAACCTGTTAGAAAACAAGCTGGCAGTATTACGTCAGTATATAGTGGACAATCTTTAAAGAGGATAGATTCGGCCTTCTATAAGCTAGGTAGGGGCACTAATTATATTTATACTAAAGAAGGACAAGACCCTTTGCCTCTATATTAACTATTAGGCACTAAATAAGATTACTGTAAAGAATTGCTACCCGCTACCCTTAATAGGGGAGCTTATTAATAGGCTATTAGGCGTAAAGATATTCACGAAATTGGATCTAAAAGATGTATACTATTGAATCCGGATTAAAGCTGGCGATAAATAGAAAACGGCGTTCTAAATATAGTACGGCCACTTTAAGTACCTGGTGATGCCATTTAGGCTCACCAACGCACCGGCGATATTTTAGGCCTATATTAATAAGGCATTGTCAGGCCTGTTGGATATAATATATGTGGTCTACCTTAATAACATTATAGTCTACTCTAATAACTACAAAGTATATACGCACTATGTGTGAATGGTACTAGAAAGATTATAGGAATACAAGCTCTATATAAACCTAAAAAAATGCTTGTTCTATGTTACTAGTATTAATTTTCTGGGCTTTATTGTTAGCGTTAACGGAGTGTTAATAGAGAAAAGCTAGGTAGACGCTATTAGGGAATAGCTATACCCTACGACGTTTAGGGAAGTATAGGTTTTTATAGGCATAGCGAACTTCTATTGAAGGTTTATTGTTTATTATTTATAAGTAATGCTCCTAATTACCAATCTGCTAAAGGGATCTAAGGATAGCAAGAAGTTAGGACCCTTTATATTTAGGGAAGCTACTAAGCAGGCTATGGACCGGTTAAAGGATTTGTTTATATTGGCGCCTATCCTAATACACTTCTGCTGGGAGCTATATATATACCTTAAAATAGATGCATCCGGCTTCGCCCTAGGGGCAATTATATCTTAATTAAAAGACGGAGAATGGCATCCTGTGGCGTTTTAGTTAAGGAAAATAACCCCTATAGAGTAGTGTTATATAAAGTATAACTAGGAGCTACTCGCAATAGTTATAGTAATAAAGCACTGGCGACATTATTATATGGGAAGCAATTATCCTATTAAAGTCCTTATAGACCACAACAACCTAGAATACTTTATAACTATAAAGGTGTTAAGCGGTTAACAAGCCAGATGGGCGGAGGCACTATTACAGTATGACTTTAAAATTATGTACCGCCTAGGAAAGACAAATCCCGCTAATAGGTTGTTAAGACGTCCGGATTATAAGACTGGGAGAATCTAGGACAGTATAAGGGAAATAATTCCCATATTGCAAAATTTGCTTAGGAAGAAAGAAGAGTCTTTCCCTAGAACTATAGAATTCCGCGGCAGAGCAGAGGTCCTAGTAATGCAGCTGCAAAGCACTATAATAATAGAGCTATAGGATATGGTTACGGACTAGGTTATAGACTAAGCAGATATTATAAAGTTAGCGTACCCCAGAATTAGCAAGAATTCTGCGGGATGTGCTAGGGGTGTTGCGGCACCTTTAACTTAATGGCGTACTAGCTGCGAGTTTCCGGATCCAGAGGGGATAGGCGAGATACCTATCCGTAGCGTAGCATACTGTATAATGGTAGGAGAATCTGCTAGCACTAATAGTTTAAAACGTCTTATACCACGCCTAAAGTCTGTAATGGCGGTAGGCGAAACGGAAATAAGTAATCTATATAAAACCTTTCCGGATCTTCTTCTTTAAGTATAATAAAGGGACGCCTTTGTTTTTAGGGAGAGGTGGAAAGATATAGTGGAGACCAACTTGGCCAGAGTTATTAAGAAGCTGTGGCAATAAGACTAAAAGGGTCTATTGCGCTTTAAGGGTGCTGTATATATCCTAAAGGACTAAATGGTTTGAGACGAAATTCTAAAGGTCTTCTACGACGACCCTCTTAGGGGTTACTATGGTGCTAATAGGACCCTTAAGGCCGTTTAAAGGAAATACTTTTGGGATGGAATGTCTAAAGAAGTTAAGGACTATATATTAAGATATAATACGTGCCAAAGGGTACAAATACCTAGGCATTGCCTATATAGCAAGTTATTAGTGCTTCCTATTCCGTAGGGACCTATATTAGAATTAACAATAAATTTTATAATAGGCTTACCCCCTGCTAAAATAAGAACTGGAGAGGTTGCTAACGCTATCCTAGTAATCATTAATAGATATATAAAGTTTTTAGGGTACTTTGCTGTTTTAATAATGATTATAGCAGTAGAACTGGTAGACCTATTTTTAGAGCAGTGGCTCCTGTTTAGCATACTAAGGGGAATTATGTCCGATAGAGGTACCGTATTTAACAGCGCATTTTGGTCTTCATTCTGTCTCTTATTAAAGATATGGCGAAGGATGAGCACTGTTTTCTACCTATAAATAGACGGGTAAACAGAGCGTCTAAATGCGTTGTTAGAACACTACCTCTGCTGCTATATTAATTATTAACAGGATGATTGGCCATTGTGGTTAGCTTTGGCGTAATATGTGTATAACATAAGCATCCATAGCAGTATAAAAATGACCCCTTATAAAGCACTGTTTGGGGTAAAAGCAAATAACCCCTAGAATGTTAAGGACATTATTCCTAAAAGAAAGGCACTAGCGGCGTCTAAGAGAATTAAGCAAATAAGAATTTATAGAGAAGAACTTAAAAAGCACTTACTAGACGCCTAGGCTACACAAAAAAGGTACTATAACAAGGGATATATACCTAAAGAATTTGAAATAGGAGATGAAGTCTTACTATCTATAAAAAATATCTGGATGAAACGTATTAAGAAGAAGCTGGACTATAGGTGGCTTAGACCCTTTAAGGTAGTTAGGAAAACTAAAGGAAATTAAGCCTATAAATTAGAATTGCTAAAATTATATCCAATATATCCCACATTTTATGTTTCCTTATTAGAGCTATACTGGAGAAGAGATGGTGTGAAACCACCCCCACCTAGCGAAATTAATAGGGAACTAGAATGGAATATAGAAGACATTCTTAATTAAAAATAGCGTTAGAAGAAATGCAAATTTTTAGTTTATTAGGAAGGATACTCCTAGGCGCATAATAGTTAAAAACCTAAGGAGCACCTTCAGCTAGGATGTAATACGGCAATTAAAACTTTCCTAAAGACCACAAATTAGGATTTAGTAATGGTTCTGGATATACTATAGGCGAGATAATAGGGAAGACCCCGTAAATTAAAACCATAAGGTTAAGCACAGGCATTAGAAATGGGAATGTTTCGCCATTATAATAGGGATCCTAAAATCCTATAAGAGAAAGCCATAGAGATCTATATAAGAACCACTAAGGATGCTGTCCAAAGAAGATGCTGTTTAAGAATAAGTAGTAGCACTAGAAGAAGGGGCCCTAGGGACTTAGAAGGATTCCCTAGGGATAAAAGGAGAGTATCTAGTCTAATACTGGAGATACGCAGTAGAGTTAATAATATAAAGAGGACCAAAAAGACATAGAGTGAAGATTTAGAAATTTTAAGAAATTGTAAAGCACCTATAAGAACACTACCTATTTATCACATACGGAGATTATGGCAGTATGCTGCTTTCATATAAACTATTACTAAAAATAAGAATAAAGGCATCCCTAAAGTATAAAGTCAATTCCCAGTACTAGGGCATCCTAGAGGCACTAGAGAGGCACCCTATAAAGCTATTCTATAAGAAGAAAAAAAGAACAAGATAATAACTTAAATACTAAAAGTAGTAACAGGAGCCTCCTTTTCCATCTTAACATTATTGTTAGCAGTATTATTAACACTTCTATCCCTGGAAGCATTAGCATTCTTACTAATATTCTTTTTAGAGCGGCAAGAACTAGATAGACCACTATAACTAGGGAACTAGTAGGGAGAACGTTTATCTTTGTTACTATCCTTAGTATTATCCCTAGGCTTTAAATTAGCATCTAGGCTAGGATTAGAAAGTTAATAACTAAAGAGTTAGTATAGTTCCTAAATGTGTTACTAAAGAGACTTACCTAGCCAGAAAGGCCCGCGTAAGAGTGTAAATATTGTTATTTATAAAAACAAGCTGCTTATATATACACTCCTGGACACTATGTATCTAAGATTGCTATATCTCTATAGCAATAGAAACCCTTATTAAATTAAAAAGGCTATAAACAATAGAAGACACCTTCTGTCCCTGTTTATCATTATTCTAATATAGACGGAAATCCCTAATAGCGCGTTAGAGCCAGTAAGCCTTATATGTATAAACAGTGGGGATTTAATATAGTTAGTGAAGTCTAGAATAGGATGGAATGGGAAATACTAGAATATAGATCTTTTTCCGGCTGCAATAGTAGGAATACTTAGATCTGTTCTTGCCAGAGCGCGGCATTTTATAGGTGTGAGATGGGTCTAACGTAAGCGCGTAAACGCAATAACAGCAGTACTTTAGAGAAACCACCGTAGGAGCAATAGAAGTGGTCTGTAATGCCAATAAAGTAGGGACAACGCCGCCGCCAGTCTGGGGACACACAGTACAATTATAAGCTATTGCGAGAGAATACTATGGGAAGTTAGTATTATTAAGGAGATGAAATAGGGATCCTGTTACCTATAGACGCGTCGTAAGAAGAGAATAGAGCAGTGGAAGAAAGAATAGCTGGAGATGCGAAAGCTAAAAGCTAAGATATAATAAAAAACGGTCTGCTAAAAGGCGAGACAAATAGTGTTGTTAATAAAAAGACGCGTAAGAGATGACAGCTTATAAACTAAAAGAAATTAACATTAAGACGTTATTATTAAGACCTATTTTAGGTAAATGGGGATAGTAGCTAGTTAACGCGTTATACAGAACAACCCCCGGATCAGCTTATAACAAATTCTTATAATAAGGAAGGTAAATCCCATCTAATTATTATTATTATTATTAAAGTTCCATTATAAAGGCACTATAAGAGCTATAGTAGAAGAAGAGTGGAGGAATAGAAAGACAAAGTAAGATTCCATGCTAGTAAAGAACCGGCAATAAGCCGTATTATAGAGTACCTTTCCACTAAAGAATTTCCCTAGTGGTTTTAGCCGGAACTTTATAAGAGATTATTAAGAGGCGAAGTCTTGGAGGACCAAGACCCTTAAAGGGGAGGCAATTGTAACGGAATCCCCCAGGAGGTATATATTAGATAAGACAGTAGGAGGTTTTATTAATGTTCTACCTACATCCCATATATGTTCCAGAAGAGACATAGTCAGACAGATAGGGGCAAAAGGTTTTACTAGTGTCTTAGAAGGTTTATATAGGAAGCTAGTTCTCCTCTAGAGAAGAACCAGCGATTAGTCTCTAAATGGAAGTGGTTAGAAGCATTTGTCCTTTAATACATAAAACTTATTCT
>Ga0307507_10007340_pt1 | contig 16109 bp, 2 predicted proteins | sample 7_EM_MG_FD_207223 | JGI IMG/M metagenome (GOLD analysis project Ga0307507, IMG submission 207223) | Populus trichocarpa ectomycorrhiza microbial communities from riparian zone in the Pacific Northwest, United States - 7_EM | ecosystem: Host-associated > Plants > Roots > Unclassified | place... | reverse complement strand
AACCTATTTTTAGTAACTAGTTATATTAGATTTATTATAAAAAAGGTAGTAATAGTAGCAGTAAGGGTTAAAGAGAAGTAGAATAACTTACCGCCTATATATACACCTCTTTAATTAGTGTACACGGGCCTATTGTTAAGGGGGTGGTGGATTGCACTAGAATCTAGACAAATGTAATTAGTATTTAGGGTTACGCTAATTAAGAACTAACAATTCTGGGGTGGGATCCGTTCTCTAAATACCCCTATAATAATATGTTAAATGTATTCTTTGCTATATAAAAGTTGTTTAGTATATTAAGTTTAGTTGTTTTAAGGTGTTGGATTAAGAATTAGACTATATTACTATTAACTTAGGGTTAGCGTTGGTTATAATAGAGGTTCGCTAGAACCCGTGGGCTAGAATATAACCAGCGTTAACAACCGCAATAACAAATAATACTAATAGTAGTAGCACTTAACTGTCTGACTGGTTTCTATATTATAATACTAATTATAAAATTCTGGGGTAGGATCCTGTCTGTCTATATTTACTGTATGTATATATAACTTAAGAAATAGGTAAGGAGTAAGAAGAAATATCCTTAATAGCTAGTGTAGGATAACGGTTGAATAGCTAGAGTATGTTGGAAAGATCTATTTCCTATAGTTAATTATTACTTATATCTTTAATAGGAAGATAACTATAAGGCGGCTGCTGGCCCATTAATGCATTTTGTATAAAGTCCTCTATTAACCGACTAAACTTAATGGTGTTTAGGTAAAACCGCTTAATAAGGTTAAGAAATATGTTAAATACGCCTAATAAGAGCCGCTCTATAAAAGAATAAGGTATTTTAGATGTTGGAATAAGAGTAAAAATGCCAGAACTAAGTGCTTCCTGTATATAATACCATCGATGGCCCTTGTAAAGACACTTTATAAAGTAGCGCCATTGCTTGCTGGATAGAGCGGAGGAGTTAGCTAGTAATAAAGAAGGTATATTAGTAGATAAATAGAGCGCCTTATAGAGCTGCTACTTAACTAAAGACGTGTTACCAACACCTCTACTTTATACGGTTAATAGTATAGGATCCAGAAGTGCTTCTACGTTTTAATAACATTAGTAAAGGTATATAAGGTAATAGTAATAAAGAATATCTTAAAGTATTCTAGTAGCTTTAATAGTAGCAATATTAAAAAAAGCCTTCTGGAAACTAGATAGGGCGGCGTTTATATTCTAGCTACTAGACGTAAAAGTAACCAAGGACTGCGATAATGATTAGGGGGGATGCAATAATAATTGGGGAAAAATCTGGCGGTTTAAATCTATGGTGCGGTTTTTTCGCTAGTGGGTAAGTATAGCCTTTAGGTTCTTAAGGGCTTCCCTACTACTAATAGCGCTTACCCTATAGACTAAGGCGGACGCCTCCCATCTACCCATTTCTATGTAGTTAGGCTGCTTAGCTAGCTAGGTAAGTTTTATTCCATTCTCCCGTATATATATATCCTATATATTATTCTTTTCCTTGGTTATAAAGATATTGGAAAGCTTATTTTTCAACCTTTTACGCCTATCCCTTTCTTTCCGCCTATTTATATTACTAATGGTTATAATATACTCTAGGTGCGGTATAGCCTTATAGTCTTAAGCACATTTGGCAGGTAGTTAAGTTAGAGAAGTATTAGATATAGACCTTTTATCCCTATAATGGGCACTCTTATTACTTGTATCCTATATGCTGTCCAATATGCTATTTAGGCCGTTGTTGGCAATACTAGCGGTGGACCGTACTAGGCTACTATAGTCGCTATCATCCTCGCTTTACAGGCGAGAGTCCGGATTAGCGTTATTTGCATTAATAGGTTTAAGTTATAGAAGCACTTTAGGCCTATAGGACTGGTGGATCCACTGTAAGGCATCTTTAGGTAATTTTGCAACAAAAAATAATAGGCTAGGGTTAGTGCTATCGCGCACCCATATAGTAGGGGTGTCGGTGCCAATAAATAAGGCAGGAAGTGAGTGTAGAAGGAAGATTTATGTCTCCTAAGGCGTTACGCCTAAGGCTAGAATTAATACGGCCATAGTAGTTGGTATTAATAATATAGAGGTAGGAAATCGCGTTAAGGTAAATTATATTGAGCTAAGCTATAGGCTTTACATTTCCCCCTAAGAACTAAAACTGGAATACTATTACTAATATATACCTAGCGTGGATTGGTGCTGCCCTACTAATATAGCATTAATAGTCTTTTATAATTGTTTACCTTAGCAAGCTTAGACGTGAATTTAATTAGAGTGGATGTTCCTTTAACCTATTAGCAAGCTAACCAATATTTACCAAAATTACGTCTGAGAGCCTTTAGCGAGTTTTGTTAAAAGCGTAAGTAAAAACCTTAGTTTTAGCAATTTTATAAGGGGATTTCCTCTACAATATAATAAAATAAAGTCTTTAAAAGTTTATAGATATATTTTAGGGGGCTACTTTATATACCAAAGGCCTTAGAATTGTACTATATCCTCCTAAATCTAAAATCAATTTCGTTAAAGTTAAAATTCCTATTATTAAAAGCGTAAGCACTTTTTGTATAGGCCCGCTTATATAAAGATATAAAAAGCTTAAAATCTTATAATCTATAGAGCTAAATCTCCTAAGTAATTTAATATAATTTTTACCTTAAAAGACGTTATAGGGATATTAATTAATTTTATTAGGGTTTATAAGTTTTCCTTACTAAAAAAGCTTAGGTTTTTATATAAATCTCGCCAAAGTACCTTAGACTAAAAAATCGATTAAATATCTAAAGGAGATTAGTGTGTTAGCGTAATTGATTTCTTGGTTTAAGCTTTTAAGGTAACGTAATTATTAATTTATCTATCTAGGGAAGGCTAGTAGCTATATAATATAATATTGGGGAGGCTGGCTTTACTAGCCTTATGCTACCAGAAGATTAATTCTTAATATATTTAGCATGTTAATATAACAAAATCAGCCTTTTTTTAGTATATTAATATACTAAAATTAGCTTCTTTTAGTATATTAATATGCCAAAATTGTCATAGTGCTGTAATGCAAGTAGGCTAAATAACTACATTATAGTATAAAGAGGAGAAGAAGATGGAAAGGGGGTATTATATATAAATAGTAGGGCCAGCCCGCTAAGGCGCTAATGGTGGGCTAGCTAACAGTAGGAAACAGTATAAGACAGTGTATAATAGGTTAGTGCTGTAATAGTACTCCCCTCCCCTAGAAGGTTTAGTCCCTAAACTAAATAAATAACTCTAAAAACAGGTAATACGCGGGGGCTGGTTTTCGTCGCGAAGATATTAGTTCCGCTTACTGCCCTTAGCTAAGCTAATGGCAATTTTCCATCCCAGGGATAGAAAATCCTAATTGGTTAGTTTAGTAAATAAAGTTGGCAGAACTCTATACCGCTACTAGAATTAATCTGCGTGGCGTTTTGTGGCGTTCTTTAGCAAGAATCTGGCTAATTAGACAACTTTAACCAGCGGTTAAAGTTCTATAACATCTTAACCACCATAAATTAATATTGTGGTCGGCTATAACCTTAGCGTAACTTTTCCTTATCTTATATCTAGTCTGGGGGTCCGGGCTTCTTAGGGTGTTATTTATAGAACTTATATAGTGCGCACTTATACCCTTTTAGGGACTTCTTGGGTTCCTAGGTTTCTTTATTATAATACTTCCACTTAATATAATATATTAGGCCGTGCTCGTCCATTTATTTATTATATATATTAAGGATTTTTTTAAATTCCCACTTGTCCGTAATGTTGCTATTATTGTCTCTTTCGGCTATCCTTTCTGTGACATTATAACGTTCCTCTTTATTGATGTGTGCTTAACTAGAGATCTCTTTAGGGAACCAGAGGCGGACTTTTAAAGTGTAGAAAGACTTGTTAACATAGATGTGGTTTAGGAGGTTAACTATAACTGCTTCTCTATAGGCAGCTAGGACGGGCTAGGGTCTATCCTAGTTATTATTCTACTTCCTCTTAGGCCAGTTAGTCTTTATATTTTTAAGGCTAACTATAACCATATTATCCTTTTTAAATATTATACCTTTATCTTGTTTTATATTAGCGTTGTCTTTATAGTATCACTAGGAGATATAAGCTAGGGCTTTAAGCTGGGTTAAGATGCGCTTAAAGCGGTTAGTAATAGTATTAGCTTATAAGTACTCCTTCTTTGTATATACAGATAGGGCTAATAGCTAGGGGCCCGCTGGTTTAACGCCCAGACGTAGGTTATAGCTATAGTTAGTAAAGAATAGTAAGATTCCTGTGGTCTTATTAATCTGGTTATTTATAGTAAACTTAGTAAGGGGGAGCCAATCTACCTAGTTATCTTAGGTGAAGCTTATAAAGGCGCGTAGGTACTTATTTATTACTGTATTAATAATCTTGGTTTAGCCATTTATTTTAGGGTGCCATACAGAACTAGGGCTTAGGGTTACCTTTAGGCGCTGGTTTAGGTGATGCTAGAAGTTAAAAATAAATAAAGAGCCTTTATTAGAAACAATAGTATTCAGAGCGCTGTGTAACTTATAGACAGTATAGATAAATGCTTTAACAAGCTCCTTAGTATCTAGGCTAGTAATAGGAATAAAGTGTTTTATCTTTATTAGGCGGTTAACAACGACAAAGATATATCTGTATGTTTTGCCATTATAAAGGCACTTAGGTAGGTTAATAACGTGGTTAATAGAGATATCAGTCTACAGGCGGACTGGTAGTTTTAATAGTTTTAGGAAACCGGGCGGTACTAAGCGTGGGGTCTTTATACAGAAGTAAAGAACGCAGTCTTTTACAAAGGTAGCTGTGAACTGTGAAATACCTAGCTACTAATAGGTTTAATTAAGGAGGTCTAGCGTCTTAACGCGGCCTAGGTGGCCTATAGGACCCAAACTATATATACGGTGTATAACTTCTAGTTAGAGTTCAGGTAAATTAGGGACAAATACTTAATTCCTATAGTAGATTAGGCCGTTAACAATTAAATATTTAGATTTATTATAGCGGAGTAACTTCCTAATCTGCTTAGGCCAGCGATATACTTTACGGCCTTCCCGTTTGCGTAGCGCAGCTAACATATCCCTAGCGAGTTTATTCTCCTTATAGGCATTCTTAATAAGCTCCTTAAGGGGTTTTTTCTTAGGCTCTAGGTTTATTACTGTAATGAAGTCTTTAACGCTCTGGTCTTAGGATTTGCTTAGCAGCTCTTTTAGGATAGTAGGGTCGACTTTTTTTTATAGTAAGACAACGCGGTCTTAGTGTTATAGACGTTCGTTACTAGCATTAGCAAGTGCTACGCCTAGGAGACAGCTAAGAGCGTCTAGGATTATAGCTTTGGTGCTAGGCCTATAGGTAATAATAAAGTTAAACTAAAAGAGGAACTCAGCCCATCGGACTTGGCGCTAGTTTAGTTATTTTGTTATTATAAAGGTCTGGAGGTTCTTGTGGTCCGTAATAATTTTAAATAGTTGCTTAGTTCCTTATAGTTTAGGGCGCCATTCTTCTAGTACTTTTACAATTGCTAGGAGCTCCTTATTATATATCTTATAGTTATATTCTAGGGCGGAGTGCTTAGCAGAGAAGAATATAACTAGCTTAAGTTTGCTATCTTTGCCAGCTTGGTAAAGTACTCCTCCTAAAGCCCAGTTTAAGGCGTCTGTCTCTACTACGGTTTTCTTTATATAGTCGTAGTATGCTAGGACTGGTGCTATAGTAAACGCTGTCTTTAGTGTCTAAAAGGCTTATGCTTAATCAGGGCCCTATAACCAATTAGTACTCTTCTTTAGTAGCCTAGTTATGGGTTTAACAACTACGGAGTAGCTTTAGATAAATCGTTAGTAAAAGTTCGCAAAGCTAAGAAATTACTATAGTTCTTTAATTAACGTTGGGTCCTTCTATTCCTATAAGGCCTGCACCTTCTTAGGGTCCATAGTTATGCCATTAATTAAGATAATCAAGCTAAAATATTTTGTTTTAGTAGCATAAAACTTAGACTTATTAATGTTAATCTGCAGTCTGGCGTTGCTAAGTCTTTGGATAACTTTATTTACATATTTAGTATGCTTGGTACATATTTTAGAGAAGACAAGGATATTATTAAGGTAGGCAGTGCAGTAGTTATTAAGGGCGTTGTATAAAATATGGTTAATGTAGTTCTAGAATATAATGGGCGTATTATAGAGACTAAATAGTGTAACTAATATCTTATAGAGTCCGAACCGGGTGATAAATACTATAAGCCACTTATAACCTTCCGCAATCCAGATCCAGTTAAACACAGTAATTATATTAAGCTTAGTAAAGTACTTAGCACTATAGAGTGCATTAAGTATCTTGTGGATTAGTGGCAATAGGTACCAATTCTTAATAGTAACTATATTTAGGCCTTAGTAGTTATAGCAGATTTGCACGCCACCACTAGGTTTCGTAGCAAGAAGGAGTAGTATAGCGGCTAGTAAGGTTGATTTGCAGATAAAACCCTTATCCAGTATCTTGTCAATCCATTTCTTTACACAACTGAGTTTAGTGGGTAAAAGTGGTCTGTTCTTATAATATAGGGCCTGCTTTTTAGGTATAATCTCAATTTTATAGTCCTATAGTTAGTAAGGGGGCAGCTTATCTACATTCTTAGGGAGGAAGTGTTTAATATATTCGCGAAACTCTTTTGGTAAGCGTTATAGAATATCTTTATAGGTTAATCCTAGTTTGCCTTTTAGGAATTTCTTAATATTAGTGTTAACTATCTTTTAGCGTAGAAACTTAGGCTTAGTTTTTAGGTTTATCTTAAGGAAGTTATAAAAATAAGGGGGTAGCGCTTTGTGGGCTTCCTCTATTATATAGTCGCCTTCTACTAGCTAGCGGAAAGATCTTTTTAATAGGTTTGGTACTTCTATTAGGCCTATAGGCAGCTATTAGTGTTCTTCTTATTTAACTAGTTCTACTAGCTCCGCTATATAGATCCTCATCACCTTTATATCTTTTTGTTTACAGAACTGGGTAAAATTAACGGCATAAGTATATCTAATATTGTCTAGGTTGGGGCGTATCTGGTTCTCCAGTGCTACGGCTAGGCTAGCATAACTTGGTTGGCCTAGGGGGGCGGAAATAAGGCAGCAGCCCTACACAGTACGCGTAGGAGATGGGTGTGAGGTTAGGCGTTATAGGGGGAAGGTCTTAATTGCTCTGGTTTTGGTCTTAGCTATAATGTCTTTAGCTATTATATATGCGGTTATATATACGTATGGCAAATAACTTAAAGTTGGGTGTCTTATTAGCTAACCTAGGTTAAGCAGGTGTATATAGGGGACTTGTAGTTCTAGTGGTGTTTGTTTTTTTAGGGATAGGGCAGTGGTCCAGTCTTCCAGGATCTCCACTTTATTTATTACGTATATTAGGTCACTAGTGTTAGGCACCTCTTCTACTGTTAACTAATGGTATCTAAGCGTTGGCCTTACAATGCGTCTGTATAGTACTACTCGGTCACAATTAGGAATATACTATAGGAGATAGTTGTAGGCATAGTAATTAGAGTTAAACTTAAGCTCTAGAGCGGGGAAGTCTGCCCTTAGGTTATGTTTTTTAAGCTAGGGCATTCTAAGAATTACTGGTGTAGAGGGTAATAATTTCATAATATAGAAAAGTATAGATTCTATATAGTAGCCAATTATCATTTTTACTGTAAAGTAGTGGGTAATAAAGCTGGATGGGAGTCCGTTAGTAAGGCGGAGTGGTTTTAGGACTAGGAGTCTTTTTATTATAATATTGTGCTTTTTTATAAGCAAGTCTTTGTCTATAAATGCTAGTGCTGTACTACTAGTGTTAATAAGGCTTACTGTTTTAATAAAAACTTATAAGAGTGGGTTGTGTAGTAAGGAGAGGTAGATCTAAATAAGGATGGCATTTCTATTATTATTTGCTATTCTAAGGTTAAGTGGTAGTTGACTTAAAATAAGGTCTAACTAATCTAGTAGCATAGATCTAATCCTTTTATCCTCCTCCCTATATAGTTCTGACCCTTAAAGGCGACTTAGTCTAAGGGTTGGCCTTTTAATAACTAACTTATAGGGCTTAGCTAGTAGCTATAGTCTTAGCTGGTATATCCTAACGTATCAGTCTCTGACGGTGTATATATACTAGAGGGTACTTTACCAATAACATAGCCGGTCTTATAATTGGTAGCGACACGGAGCACTTATCCGTAGTTTGCGTATAGGACCATTAGCTGGGGCTGTATTAGGGAAGGCCATTACAGGGGCGGGTTTCTGTGTCCGAACTTATATCCTCGTCCGTGGTTACTGTTTTAGTTGCTATCCCCTCTACTAAAGAATCCACCGCGGCTAGAAGGGGGTTAGCGCAGTAGTATTAGGAGGGGATTTGGGTTCGCCCTAGGGTTATAAGCATCTTTCCAGTAGCCAGGTTAACCACATGCCATACAGAGTCTGTTATCCATACAGTGTCTTTAGACATTATTAGGGAGGCTACTACTACCGCTACCGAATTTAACGGCGTTAAGGTCCATTAGGTCATTCTATAATACCGGTGCTAAGGTATTATTATTAGGTAATATAGGTCGATAGCCGCCAGCGGTACTTAGCTTAGCGGTATTCAGCTTTATATAGTGGGCATAGTTCTATAGGTTATAAGCGAACACATCCATCTACTTACTCTAGCCTTTATAGTTAGCATCGCCAATCTTACAGCTAAGGGTAAGGGCTAGGTCTTTTATCTTTAGTGAAATATTCTTCTTAAGTAAGTCCACTTTTTGTTCCTTAGTCTTATTTGCTTTAATTATTAACTTATTAAGCTCTGCTTTCTAGGACTAGTAGTTACACTCGCCCTAGCTTAAGGTATCCAACTTATTTTTAGCCGCTTAGGTTGTATTAATAGTCTTATAGTGCTTCCTTATATACATAAGCATAGACTCTTAGTCGGAGAAGGTCCATTTGCTCAAGTTGTTTAGGTATATACGTAGTATATTAAGGCCATGCTTAACATAGTTATAGGCCTTATCTATTAGCATGTCTAACATATAGAGGATTTCGTCTATTGGAGTCTTAAAGCACTTTATATCTCTCTAGAAAACGCCTTGGATCTTCGTTTCCTATATCTTAAATTTTTCTTATTTTTCAATTGGTGATCCCTTGCTATTAAACGGGGTTAGATCTTTTGCTTTACGCTTTTTTCTATAGGGCTTGGTTAGAAGAGGGGAGCTAGTAGCTATATTCTTCTTAGCAATAGTCTAGGTAAGTATAGTAATCTAAGAGCTTAGACTTTATATAGTCTTAGTGTATGCAAGAGCTTATTGTTTGTTTTGTTGTATATATAGTTTAAGCGTCTTAAGGGAGTTAATTCTATACTAAGCTTCTTTAAGTTAAGACTTTATAGTTTGGCCTTTGTTATAGACAGCTTAGAGGCCGTTCTCAACGCTAATTAAAAAGGTTATATATATAGAAAGGTGCTAGAAGGTTCCTGCTATATTAAGGCCCTTAGGGTACTCCAGGCCATTCCTAATTGCCTAGGCAATATAGGTGTGGAAGGTATTAAAGAGGCAGGCGAGCGCTTTGCGTAGGTTCGTTAATAGGGTATTATCTATATTATAGTTACCCATTTTAAGGGATCTAGGTAAGGCAATTAAAATCTATAAGGCTGGCTATAATACTAAGATTGTCTATAACTATACTAAGATTGTCTAAAATTATACTAAGATTGTCTAGGACTATGCTGGGGTTGTTTAGGACTGTGGTACAGTGTTATTAGTCGCGCTGGGTCGCGATTACACTAGGAAAACAGAGACAGTATACTTAGGAAAAGGGAAAAAACAAAGGTCGTAATAGGGCGCAATTAGAGATACTATAAACTGTTATAGTGCTGTAATGCAAGTAGGCTAAATAACTACATTATAGTATAAAGAGGAGAAGAAGATAGAAAGGGGGTATTGTATATAAATAGTAGGGCCAGCCCACTAAGGCGCTAATGGTGGGCTAGCCAATAGTAGGAAACAGTACAAGACAGTATATAATAGGTCAGTGCCGTGACAAAAATTAGCTTTTTTTTTACAGCATTAATAAAGTAGTGGGCTACGCTAGAATTTAGGCAAATATAGTTAGTGTTAGGGGTTGTGCTAACTAAGAACTAATAATTCTGGGGTAGGATCCATTCTCTAAATACCCCTATAATAGTATGTTAAACATATTCTTTCCTATATAAAAGTTGTTCAGCATACCAAATTTTAAGGTGTTGGATTAAGAATTATACTATATTGCTATTAGGGTTATAATAGAGGTTTACTAGAACCCACGGACTAGAATCTAGCATAAATCAACACTAGCGTTAACAGTATCAATAACGGCAATAATAATAAATACTAATAGTAGTAATACTTAACCGCCTAACTGGTTTCTATATTATAACTCCAATTATAAAGTACTAATATGCAAAGAACACGGCTATATAATTTAAAATCTGCGGTTATATCTACGCGACTATTACTTAATACCACAAAAGATATAAAGGGAAATTGTTAAAGAGTACAGCAAACACACTCTTTTAGGCCTAAGGGATATGCTACTACTACCGCCATTTAGACCGCCGTTTAAAATACTACGCAAACTAATAAACGCTTTTTTATGCGACAAGGAAGTATGCGGATTTATTAGCATAAATTATAATAGAGTACGCAAGCATAGCAATAAGAAGCACGGATAGAAGTCAACTTAGTAAAACTAAGAGCATTAGACAAGCATTAAAGTGCAGACGTTTTTTACTAGCAGCGGCTTTTAGCGCTACTTTACCATATATATACTAGAACTAAAGGGCGAGGTAGCTTTACGTATAGATAATAGGGGCGATAAGGAATTTATATAAGCTATACTAAGTAAATAGAAGAAGGCTAATAAGGATTATAAAAAGGGGCTAAAGGTAGCGGACACTAAAGTAGCAAAGACAGATTAAATAGGATGGTATAATTATATAGGCTGGCTAGAGCATATTACAAAACGCAATCTAATATATCTTGTGTATATAAGGCGATTACTGGACCGAGATAAAAAGGAGTTAAAGTAAGTATACAGCGCAGTGGATATGTTAATAGAGAGATATATATCTAGACTATTAATACTTACTTATAAAACAAGGCAATAGCTTAGAAGCATAAAGTATAAAGAGGTTAATATTAGGCTAATAGGGTGGTTAGAAAACGCGGACAGTTAAAAGCACTATACTAGGTACTGGCAGCAGTTTATCTATTATTGTCTACGGCTTATTGCTGCAGAAGAGGCAAAAGGGGACAATAACGCACTTAGGCGAGATATAAACAATAATAAAGATACTAGTAGTAAAAGTATAGATAGTACAACTGGAGGGATAAATAAGAACAGTAATAATAATAGTAACAATAATAATAAGGGGGTAGAAGATGACAATAATAGCAAGGGCGGAGAAAATAATAAGAATAACACTTAGTTTTTTAGAGATACCCAGGAACTTTTCTAATAGTAGGATAAACAAAAAGAACTTGCAAAGAATTTATGGTATACGCTATAAGTAGGAAAAGATAAGAAAAGTGTTATAGAATGGGTACTTTAATTCTTAGCTTTATTTATATTCCGGAACATTAGCAATAGTCCATTTAATAATAGACTTATTTATTTTTTTACTATATTAGGGATTAATAAGGAGCTAAGGAGACTCCAAATAGTAAATAACTTTTTATTTATGCTTATAGGTGTAGTCTACTATACGCGGGTACTTGCGGTTAAATAGCTACTTCTATTAGCAGAAAAAGAGATATAAGGAGATACTAAGCAAGTAGAGTTTCTTAATAGGCAAAAGCAATTTCTAGCTAATAGCTCTTTTAGCCTAATAAGTACAATAATTAGCCTACTAGCGTATAGTAAGGTAGTTGCATTAAATTATAACAATCTAGGCAGTATCTATTGGTTAAAAGATAAGAAGATTGTCTATTAATATAGCTAGCCGGTTGTAATTAAACGCTTTTAGATAATAATTTAAGATGCGGTTACTAAGGCTGAGCGGATACTATGGTAGAAGCTAATATAGGTTTATAGGCAAGGAGGGCGGTTCGCTATCCCGCTAGAAAAGATTAAGGATAATATAACATTTATAAAACAGGGTATTTCGTTTATAAGCAAGTTAAGCAATAGGCTAGGTAGTGGGCTGGAATAAATACTTAAGCAAATGCAATAAAGCGAAGTGGATAGGAAAATGTAGGTAAAGAAGGGGTGGCATATATAGCGGGTTTGGTAATATATACGAAAAGTTAATATATTTCTTAAGCTGCTGTTATTTGTAGTGTATATAATAATAGGATAGCTGGCTAGGGGGACTAAAATTATATTATACTGGTATTGGAATGGGCTTCTATAGGACCAGAACATTTTTGTTATAGACGGATAGGTAGTGTTTATTACTTGTTATTATAAGTCACAGTCGCTTATTAACGCGCCAAAGGTTATACTGCGGTTTTTGCTATAGAGGGTAGGTTAGCTAGTAGGGTTATATTTAGCGTACGTGCTACTATTCTAGGAGAGGCTTATAGAGTATATTTAGCGCTATAAACAGAGCGACTATATCTAGGCTGGTAAGTATAGAGCGTAAAAGACGGACCGTCTTATGTAAGTAATTAAGGCGCGGTCCTTATAGGCACTTGGAAATAAGCTACATACGCTTAACTACTAGTATATAGCTATTGCGATTAGACAGGTCTTTGTAGACAAGATGTTTAGGATAGGCACTTAAGACAATGTTAGCGAGGTTAAGGAACCAGAAATTAAAGAGGAAAGCGCGTTAGAGATATTAGCTAGGCGGATAGAGAGAATAGGCGTTAATTAATACAGAATGTTAAGTAATATTATTAAGCACTTAAGCATCTAATTGGTAAAAACATTTTAACTGCTTAGTGAAGTATAGCACCGGTTTCTAGGTATAGGGGGTATAAATAACATAAGACCTAAAGAGTTAAAGGTAGTAAAAGCAGGGCAAAAGTATATATAAGGGCGGTTAGACGCTCTAAGCACACAGCCAGTCTTATAGAAGATAGGGCTAGAAATAAGAGAGTATAAAGTAAAGCAGATTAAAAGAGCGATATAATAGGCGCTTAGTAGTAATAAAGTATTATTCTAGTTAGATGAGCAGAAGTAGGGAGTAAAGGCTGTACTAGCAGAGCATATGCCGCTAGTTATAGTACTGCTAATAGGAGGGGGGAAGAGCTTATTATTTATAGTACTAGCATATCTAGAAGATCTGGGTGTTACTATTATTATTATGCCATTTTAAGCGCTGCTGGGCAATCTTATTAACTAGTTAAAGAAGGCCCAGATAGACTGTATAAAATAAAAGGTAGGAGAGAATAACCTAGTAGCTATAGTAGTGGTAAGTATAGATATAGTATTAAGCTAGGGATTTCTTAACTATGCTTTATAATTAAACTGGGATAAATTACTTTAGTGGATAGTAATTAATAAGTGTTATCTAACGTTTATATTAAGCGACTAGCGGCCAAAGTTAGTGGAGCTTTAAAATTTATAACTGCTGCAGTGTCTGATAGTACTGCTTATAGTAATGCTACCCCTACTACTAGAGCAGGAGCTAAGTAAGGTTATACTTATACCGTTGGCTATGTATATATAAGCAAGCATGGTATAAGTAAAGACGCGGTATATAGTATAGTGGTATTAGGGAGGGAAGATTAAGGAAACGGCGCTAGCAATATATAAAAGGCAAGTTTAAAGGCTAAATGGTATAAAGGGAGTAATCTACTGTTATAGTTAAGAGTAATATAAGAAGCTAGCTTACAAGCTTAGGTATAAGTATTATTACGCTAGGTTAGTTAATAGGGAGAACTAACTAGAGAAGTGGGTTAAAGAGGGGGGCTTTATTGTTATAACATTAGTTCTTAGAACTGGGGTAGACTATATAGGTATTATATTTATACTTTACGTGGGGCTGCTGTATAGGATAATTAACTATATATAAGAAAGCGGTCGGGCCAGATATAGAGGGGAAGAGGTAGACTTAGTAGTGCTTTTAGAGACTAGCGAGGTAGAAAGGCAGGCTATAAGGGAGGCTAGTATAGTTAATAGGTTAGTAATGGCGGCTTTTGTTTAGATAATAGGCTGCCGCTAAGGGGTAATAAGTAGGTATCTAGACGGCAAAGAGGTTATATATATAGATATAAACTGCGCAGCATGCAATAGATATGGCAAGGGATTGGTAGACTAGTAGACTTTATAGGCAAGAGATATAGATAAAGAGGGTTAGGTATAGAAGCTGCTAGACAAACTAGCGGATAGCTATATAGTATACTAGATGCTAAATAAAGAAAATAACTTATATTTGCATTTATTAGCTAGGTGTTAAAAATTTATAAACTTAGGGTAGGCTTATTGCAATAAGTTTTAGAGTTAGATTTGGTATAACAAAAGCAGTTACATATATATAAAGTATGGAATTAGTTAGAAGCTATGCGCAACAGAAAAGAGCAATTTAGAAAATTATTAGTAGTTAAATATATTAGTTCCAGTTATTAGAGTGGCAATAGGAATAGCTTATAGGTTAGATATTATTAGCAAGGCCGGCTATAATATAGAGCTAGATAGCAGCTTAGAGGAATATAGCAAATGGCTAGAACAGCGACATTAGAGACAAGTATAGGGAATATTAATAAGTAACGTAATAGTTGTGCTAATTAAAATATTACTTTATATAAGTGATAGGAGAGAGTAGGCAGTACAGTATATAGAGGAGTAAGAGGAAGGGGTTAAAGAGAGAAAAGAAGTAGAAGATATAGATAAGCTAGAAGAGAGATAAGAAGTATATAGGCTTGATTCCAAATTTGCAAGTCAATTTAGGGTAGAAAATAAAAGGGAATTGTGGATAGGATATAAGGAAAATTATAAAGAGAATAAAGAGGAAGAGGATAAAGAGAATAAAGAAGATAAAGAGAATAAAGAGGATAAAGAGAATAAAGAGGATAAAGAATATAAAGAAAAAGAAAAGAGTAGTAAGGATATATTGCAGTTAATAGAGAGGCAGTTGCAATAGTAGAAAGATAAGTACGCGGTATACAAAGTAGCAAACAGAGTATAGAAATATAGATTGGCAGATTATATAAATAAGCAAGGTTAATATATTAAGAGGATATAGGCAGCAGTATAGGAAAACATTGGAAAGGTTAGGAAAACGGGTTGTTTTGAATATAGAGCCCCCTAAAGGGTTTATATAAGGTAGATAGATAATAAAAAGAGTGGGTTTAGGTAGATGGGAAAGTATTATTAATATAAAGGCGTGATAGTAAGCGTAATAGTTAAAATATTAGTTTTATATAATAGGGTTAAAAGGGAGTAGAGCAAGAGATTAGAGAAGGAAGGTATAGATATTAATAATTATAAAGCATTAGGGGCGTATTTAAAGACGTAATAGGCTAGCAGTGGGTTTAAGAGCAATAATTTAATATAGGAATTTAAGTGGATAATAAAAAGAGCAAAGGGTTTAGGTTTATAATTGTATTATAATAGTATATTAATATACTAAAATAGACTTCTTTTAAATATTAATACACTAAAATCAGCTTTTTTTAGCATGTTTATATACTAAAAGAATTTTTTTTATATATATTATATTATTATCTAGTACAATCTTTTAGTATATTAAAATAGTAAAAGAAATTAGGTTTAATATGTTAATATAGCAAAATAAAGTGTTTTTAGTAATGTTAAAATAGTAAAAGAAATTAATTTTAGTATAAAAAGATAGTAAAGTAAGTTTATTTTGGCATATTAGCATACCAAAATAAGTTATACTAAGATAGTAAAGAAAGTTGATTTTGGTATGTTAATATACCGAAATAAGTTATACTAAGATAGTAGAAAAAATCGATTTTGGTATATTAATATACTCTATATATACCCCTAACTTATTACTAGTAACTAGTTAGCTATAACCGGTTACTATAACTAGTTGTTTTATATTTATTATAAAATTTTAATAATAGTAGAAGTATAGTTTAAAGAGAAGTATTTTAATAAATTAGTTAAGTATAAATTATAGATTTATAAGGAATAGCAATATAGTATTAT
>Ga0307507_10007339_pt1 | contig 16112 bp, 14 predicted proteins | sample 7_EM_MG_FD_207223 | JGI IMG/M metagenome (GOLD analysis project Ga0307507, IMG submission 207223) | Populus trichocarpa ectomycorrhiza microbial communities from riparian zone in the Pacific Northwest, United States - 7_EM | ecosystem: Host-associated > Plants > Roots > Unclassified | place... | reverse complement strand
CCCTCGGACATACATGGCCTTGTTACAGTGCAGATGAGGGAGGATGCTCGAGAGTTTACGATAGTTGACGTAGGGACAATTCACGGCCTGGCGCACCTGATCCCCGAGCGGGAACGGGGCTGGCTGGTTAATAGCCGGATTGATTTGAGAACGTTCAACGAAGTATATTAAGGAATCGGAATACGGGGCGGGAGGGGAGGCTGGCTGTGCGTGCGTATCCTAGTACTCGCGCGGCTTTGCCGTAACAAAAAACGCCGTCAGGCGAATTGTGGTGAGGGTTTTCTAACTTCCTCGCCACAATTCGCCAGACGGCGTTTTGCACATTGTCAAGTTGTATATGTATGATATATAGAAGCAATTGCCTAGAAAATAAAGAGTACTAGATAGTTTACCCTATACACGTAAGATTCGGAACGGGGGCGCAGGCAGACGTTAGAGATAGCAGGAGAAATACGTCAAGGCGCGCGGAAGAGGCAATGTGAAGCTGGCGCCATCCTGAGAAGGAAGTGAAGAGAACCGGAGCTAAGGTGTAGCCAGGGCGTCAGTACGACGCGACGTCGCTTCAGGAGATAGAGGGCGTTGCCAGGCAACACAGGAAGCACAGGGTGTTTGCGTGCGTTGCAACGAAATTCAGGGCGCACAGGGCGTAGAGAACGCAGAAGCGACGTCGCTTGCGTCAGGGCCCAACGCCGATGGATCTGACGCAAGGTATTTTTTTGCTGATGAACAAAAACATCTTTATCGAACTCTATCTCCACGAACCAAGACCCGACGGTCTTATATGAGCCTAGCGATCGGAGTTGCTAGATAGGAGTCAAGGGACTTAGCTATCGCAACTGCTATCAGGTAAAGAAGAAGTGATCGTTAGGAAACTATTGGTTACCTGCTGCAAGTGTCACCCGAGGGAGAGCGGATTGTAACAGCCTATCAAGAAGCAAGAAATGCCCGTCGTGGTATAGGTTCTCCTGTATTGGGCCTCCAAGTGGAAGGAGAAAGCACTTGTAATGCATGTCGAAAACCAAGTTGTGGCCCATGGTATAGCCAACTGGTCCATCCGAGGAGCCTCAATGCAAGTCTTAAGGAGATGCTTGTTGCTCGCTAGCCAATAGTACTTAGAAGTGGAGGCATTATGGATCCCAACGAAGGAGAATGCTCTAGGCGATACCCTCTCACAATTGGCAAATCACAGCATAGCTGACCTTGCACCACAGTTACTACATCCGACATGCAGCCTCTAACACCCTGGATTTCTAAAATACCGGAATCGGGATTGTCACAGGTAGCTGCCTGCTACATCTGGCACGGTCTCGCCCCTTCAACGAGACAGCACTACGACACTCCGAGATCGCAGTTTTCCCTCTTCAGCAGACTGGCTGGGTACCAATACCCAATTTCCCAAAGCGAGAGACGTGTGAATTATGAAACTAAATGACCGAAGAAAAGAAATTGCGAAGAAAACACCCATGATAGAAAATGCTGAAAGGAAATACAGAAACCCTATCCTATGATACATTGTTCTCGGTTATGATGATCCACTGCTGGACGCTTTGGGGACTGATGCCGCTGCCCTTGCCAGGGGGATTGTTGCCCCCACGATATCCCAGTTCTAGCCAGGTGTGTGGACTGCAATGAGAACTAGCCTGCCGTGCGGTGGTAACATCCTCCCACCCTTCGGAGGCAGGCTGATGGGGATGGTTACTGGGCCTGAATCTGTGGCTGGGGCTGCTGGAACCTTGCTGATAGTGCAATGCCCTGCTTGCGTGGGTATTCAATGTACGACTTGTATGAATCGGATTTCCACCGGCCGAGTATCTGAATTTCCGCTTCAGACATACCGGCCTGGGCAGCTGAGGTTGCGGCCCCTCTACGAAAGGAGTGTCCGTTCCATGACTCTTGGCTAAGGCCAGCTATACGGGCTAGGGGTTGGAGTTTTGATACGACGTATTCACGTGAGAAAGGTCTTTGGTTGCTGGTGTGTTGGCCGACGCCAAAAAGTGGGGCTGTAGCGGGTCTGTGGGTATCCCTTTCCTGGAACCGTTTCATGGCCTCTACTGGGCATCCCTCATCCTGGGTTGCTGCTATGGTAAGCTTAATCCCTTTCCTGAAGGGGTCTGTCTTTAAAGCCGGCAGCGCTAATTCCATGTAAGTACTATTGTTGGATATTTTTATACTAGCTTTGGTGATAAACCACTTGTGGAAGAGAGTGCCAAGGTGTGTATCGGCTTCGCGGTAAGTGAATTCCCCCACTCTGAGGAAACCAGCAAAGCCAAGGGGAAACGCAGCCCCAAGTGTAATGCAGTCATAATCTCGTGATGTGAGGTGGGAGAGGATGCGGAGGTGCTTGGGGCGGGTAAGCCGAGTTCTTGTCTAGCGTTCAGGTTCATAGTGATCCCGCTTAATCCCCTGGATAGTCCTTTCCAGTCGCGCATCTGAGAAAGCTGAGCAGTCAATTCCCAAATCGAGTTGAGATGATTTGATGCCTGTGAGATAGAGTTTTAAAGTTTTCACTTTAACTGTTCCGGCTAAGGAGCATAACCACTCTATTAACCAGGTGGTCTCAGCCGGGAAGCATCCCCACTTTGAGTGCCGGTAGTTGGCGAGTGAACAAGATACTGGGAACCGGGATCGTGGTGCGCCATAGTCGCGTCGTTGTGAGGGTGCCAATCCCCGCCAAAGGTAGTAGGCTGCTAATCTACCGAGCCCCGATTGCTGTATGTCCGTAACCCATGATTGGGGAGGCTGCAGGCTTCGGGTAACAACTGTGGTGCTAGGTTAGTCACTCTGTCATGGTCGAAGGGCGAGAGCGCATCAGCAAAAGCATTTTCGTTAGTGGAAATCCATATCGGCTCGAGCTCCAAGTCATATTCTGTGGCAAGCAGCAGGCACCTTCTGGGTACCGTCATTGATGCGCCACGTATTGTTGCGTTTCCTAACCCGTAGGATACTGCGCGATTGTCGGTATACATAACCACCCTCTTTCCCTCCCAAGACTTCCCCCAGTAGAGCAAGATCTGTTCCGCAGCTCGCATTTCTTCTGTATTGATATGCTCTATTGCGTGAACCCTCGGGCTCGGTAGGGCTATGGACAACACCAAGTCTAGTTGTGGGTAGGGTCGTGCCGGGCAAGTGTAGTATGCGCCTAGTCCTTTTGTGCTTGCGGCATCAGACCAAGTACAAATTATTTTGCGTTTCCAGAGGGCTATCGACCGCTGTGGGTTACGAGCTAGTGCCTCGGCCCACCAAGCAAGGTCCTTCCATGCCTCACCAGAGATACGACGTCTGTGGTGTCCGCTGCCTGGTGGGTAATATAGCTGCATATTATAAAGTCGCCGGAGGAAGGTACGGCCTAGTGGCACTACGGTTGAAGCAAAGGTAAGGTAACCTGTAATCCGTTCAAGCTCTAGAAGGGCAACTGATGCCTTTTCCCTGGTGCTCCGTACAATAGTTTGAGCTTTGAGTAACCTTTTGTTTGGGAGTCGAATCGCCATCTGTCGGGTATCTAGGTCGATGCCTGCGAAACTAACTCCGGTGCCCTCTTCGTTCTTTGACTCTTTGATCCTTAAGCCAACTTCCTCGCAGAGTCTGGCGAATACAGTAGTATATGTGCTTGGTTCTGAGTGTGGTGGTAGGGCAATTAAGAAATCGTCTAGGTAGTGTATGATTCTTGCCGGGAGCACCAGAATTCGAAGTTCCTCCCCTAAGATCCAATGGAAAACTTCGGACAAAAGGTTAAAAAGGTATGGTGCGGTTCTGAGCCCGAAGGGTAAAAAGCCCTCAGCATAGTATTTGCCCTGCCACTGGAATCCTAGAAGGGGGGAATCTAACGGGGAAACTGGCATATGGCGGAAAGCGGACTCGAACTCTCGCTTGACGAGGAGGCTGCCTACACCCATAGTCTGGATGGCCTGGATTGCATCATGCACACTGCTATAGGCAATGGTACCGAATTCTTCCGGGATTCCCCCATTGATCGAGCCGGTTGTGTTTGTGGAATCGGAGAGGTGGTGGATCCTCCTCTTGCCGCCATCTGACTTGTCAATTAGGCCTAGAGGGAATGCAGTATAGTGGGTCAGTAGAGAGTGTGTATTTGGGTATACAAGCAGGCGGTCTATGTTGAGCTCTTGTGTGATATTGGCGGTTACCTGATTGGTATCTGCCTGGGTAGTGGCCAGATTGGGGGGGGAAGTTAGTGCCCTCCGAACTGCTTCAAATCCGATTCGTGCTCCATACCTGCAGATTCCCATAATAACCTGGGTGACTCACTTGTCTGGGAAGTTGGCTGTAAGTTTCTCCCACCCGGCAGGCTTTAGCCGGCCTGCCGGTATTGGGAATAGATGCAGTGTGAATAATTGATAGTGGATACTAGTGTTTGGGTGGGCAATGGCTTGGCTAACATGGACCGGTGAGAGGGTATTATCAGCGCTTTGGGGAGTAGAGACTTGATGGGTCGGGGCAGTGGCAGTATTTGTAGCTGTGGGAAGGACAAGCTTAGCTATTGGGTTGTGTATATGGGGGAAGAAAAAAGCGGGTGGAATGGAGGGAGCCGGTTCCCGGGAGTGTGATGCGCAAAGATATAGGGTGGAGGGAATGCGGGCTAAGGATGCATCAAGACTGGGGGGCTATCTGCCATGGGGGTTCAGAGGACTAACGTCCTAAGTGCGCATTGCGTTGTGTGTGCGATAGGCTGTCGTTTCCCAGTGTGCATTGCGACGCGCGGTGGCTGCTGCCACATATTATACAGGAGTGTTGATACCGGCACTGGGCCAGCTTGCATTCTCGGAAGTTCCAATTGCGGCAGGACTGGGCTGTGGGAGGTTGGGGCAAGGTGCTAGGCATTGCGGTGATGGATGGGATAGTGCTTGGCAGGGGATAATTGCTTTTCCGCTCACCTGGGGGGTATGGTGCCGTGCTGTTTAGCCGGGTTTGTCCTTGTATTGCTTCCAGTGATTGGGGCCAGGATGCCCGAAGTGCAGGGTGGGCAACGCATTTTGCCGCGATCAATTGACTATCTACCTGGCACCACTCGGTTGGCTGGAATATGTTCTTTCCGCTGGCCACCCGCTTCCGGTGGAATTGAAAGTGATAGGCCTTAACCCCCTCCCATGTATATATTATTATTAGGGAATGAGTATCGATCGTATGTATGACATGTGTATCAGTAGAGCGCAGCAAGAGACTCGATATATTGGATGAGTTCTGGTTTTCTAACTGTCCTTCTACATGTGTGCGCGGACAAGCCCCTTAAGTACAGAAACAAGAAAACAATGGCTTCCATAGAGATTCTAATACCATCACCCCATTCCTAGAACTTCTGGTACGATCTGCTAACGTCTCATTACCCCGCTTCTTCTCACCGCTCACACCTCTTTTTACTGACCGCTTACACCGCTATTCCTCACCGCTTACCCCTCATTTCTTGACCACGAGTACTCCGCACTGGCTTTGGCACTGTTCACAGTGTTTCAGACTCACCGGTGAAAGGTGCAGATTCTTTCTAGCTTATTCTAGTGACCGAGGGAAGGTGGGCTCCGGCGATTCACAATACCACCCCTCGCCGGGACTCCGCTTAGGTATAATGTGGCTGTGGTGGGATTCAGGGTGCTCTCCTGGTGTGAGACTCATAGTGTCTTGTAGTACAAAGGCTGAATGGTTGATCAGCCCTAGCCCAATGTTATGCTTAACAAAGGCTGGTTGCGGAAGTGCTTTGGTGAATATGTCCGCCGTCATCTCACCAGTCGGACAGTATATGAGGGCAATTGATTTGTTCTCCACATGTTCGCGGACAAAGTGGTATTGAATATCGATGGGTTTTGTATGTGCGTGGAACTGGGGATTCCGTGCAAGTGCGAGAGCGCCTTGGTTATCAATGTTAATATTGCGTATCTCTTCCATATCCTTTCTAGCTCCAAGATCTTGTAGTATAGCCTGTAGCCAAAGCGATTCCTTTACCGCTTGGGTCAGAGCCATGTACTCGGCCTCAGTTGATGACAATGCGACCGTTGTCTGCTTCTTGCTATTCCAGCAAATCGCCGCTCCGTTCAAGAGAAAGGTGTAGCCACCAATAGACCTCCTATCCTCACTGGATCCCCAATCAGCATCGGTGAAGCCGTATCCTAATCTGTGTATTCCGTAGCATAGACCGCGATTCGGGCTACCAGCTAGGTATCGGAAAATTCTTTTGCCTGCAGTAAAGTGTGTAATATCCGGATTCGTACTGTACTGACTAACTTTCGCAACGGCATAGGAAATGTCTGGACGGTAACCTAACATTGCATACATCAATGACCCTACCGCAGATTGGTATTTTCTTTTGTTCTCAGGTATGGCTTCGAACTCGGGTTCACTTTTTTCCAAGCAGACATCGGGATCAGCAGGAGTTAGGGGTGGATTGCAGCATTCTAATCTGTGCTGGAGTAGGATTTTCTCAAGGTATATCTTCTGTGATAAGTGTAAGGTCCTTTGGTTATAGTTTCTCTCAATTTCAAGTCCCAGGAAGCTGGTGAGCGGGCCTAAGTCTGTCATCTCAAATTTGTCGTGTAACTTTCCCCGAATCCGGGCAACTAACTCCCTAGTTGGTGCCGCAACCACTGGGTCATCTACATACAGTAGTAGTATGATTTGCTTTCCGTAGTTTATAAATAAACTATGCTCGTAATCGCTTCAGATAAAGTCATCCAATTTGAAGAAGTTGTTTATCCTCCCATACAATGCGCCCAGAGACTGTTTCAAGCCATAAATGGCCTTGATTAACCGGCAGGCGATTGGGGGTTGATACTCGTGTGCTCTTTTATTGGTGGGAATTGCCACCCCTTCCGGTACTTCCATATATATTGTTTCCGCCAAAGTTCCATTTAAAAACGCGGTTTTCACATCCATCCCCTCAATTTCCCAGTCATTTTCACAACTTAGAGCGAGGAGAGTCCGTATGGTAGTGAATTTCGCAACCAGAGCAAAGGTTTCTTCGTAATCTATTCCAGGTCGTTGACTATACCCTTTCGCGACCTAGCGGGCTTCAAATCTGCCGTCATCCTTGTTTCGAAATAGCCAGCGACACCCAATTGGGGTTCGCCCCTCGGGTAATATCTCCATTACCCATGTCTCGTTCTTAGCTAGTGAGTTTAGTTCAGATAGCCAAGCCAAGGGCCATGCCTCTTTCTGTGTACCACTCAGCGCTTCTGTTAGCGTCTGCGGCTCAGCTTCCTCTTCCCCGGCAAAGAGTGCATAGTTTGCCTGTGACCCATCTTCCTTGGTTGGGTTACCCCTCCGTTCCGATCTTCGGGGTAAGGAAGGATTCTGCTTCCGTACTGCCTCTCGTGCTCTTCCTCTTATGGCTCGAGAATCTTTGGTACTAGAGAGAGGCAGGACCGGCCGTACAGTAATAGTTTCTTGAATATCGCCAGCCGGAGCTGGCATATCCAGAGCTGGTGTGATCGTATCCAAAGGAGAGAAGTCACTTTCACTCCTAGTAGTCCTCCTCTTTTCAGGTGCATGTGTTTTGGTGTTGTTTCCCCAACCAATGGTGGTATCGCTTCGCTCATGGTGTTCAATGACCGTGGTTGATTCGTCAATTATAACATCCCTGGATGTAAGGAATCGCTTCTCCTTTGGTTCATATAGCCTGTATACCCTGGAGCCGGAACTCTGCTCATATCCTACAAGTATGCCCTTTACTGATTTCGGATCTAGCTTTTGTCGCTTTTCTTTGGGGATATGCACCCAGGTGGTAGAGCCAAAAACTCGCAAATGCCCCACACCGGGTGGCTTACCAGTCCAGTATTCAAGAGGTGCCATATCCGTATGGCTTCGTGAGGGTAGGTGATTGTGTATGTGGGCAGCGGTGAGTACTGCCTGGCCCCAGAATTCCTTTCCATGTTGTGCTTCTTCTAAGATACAACGTGCATTCTCCATGATTGTTCAGTTGGCTCGTTCTGCCCGGCCATTTTGCGCTGGTGAATATGGTGCGCTAACAATATGCTGTATCCCCACTTCCTTTAGGTACGTCATGAATTTCTTATTGAGGTATTCACCTCCACCGTCACTTTTGAAGGACTTGATTTGTTTCCCGCTGCTCTTCTCCGCTCGAGCTCTATACACTTCAAAAGCTGAAAGTGCTTCATCCTTTGTTCGTAGTAGTGAAAGGCTAACTCGTCCGCTTGTCTCGTCCATAAAAGTTATAAAATAGCTTTCGCCACTAAGTCCGATAGTCTGCATGGGACCACATAGGTCTGAGTGTATTACTTCTAGGACCTCGTCCGCCGTTTCCCTAACACCGGTTCCTGCCTCCTTGTGTTGACGCCCTATAGCACATATTCCACATATGGTAGTGCTTTGTTTCCCACGGTCGCTCACATCCATATCCCTTACCCTAGAAGCGATATAGTTGACTGACCAATAATCCAGGGTTCGATGGCACAACCTCCGGTGCCAGATATCCATAGTTGCGCTTTGCACTCAGTTTGTTGTACGGCCTATGTTTGCCTCTACCCTTGCGTCTCCAATTTCGGTATCTAATCCCTGAACTAAGTAATAGAGACGGCCAAGTCGTTCTCCTAGCTTCGTTCGAATACCGTTTTGGCTAATAGTGCAAGTAGTGTGCCCGAATTCGACCTGGTATCCGGCATCAACGATGCGTGATACAGACAGCAGGTTTCCTCCTATGTCTGGAATATGCCATACATCGGTTAGAGTTATACTACCAGCCTCAGTAGCTACTGTTATCTCTCCTATCCCTTTTGCTTGAATCTTAGTCCCATCCGCAATCGTAATGGCCTGTTCTGCCCTCACGTCTGTGTAGTTGGAAAAGGCTTCTTGGCTTCCGCATAGATGCTGACTTGCTCCGGAGTCAATGATCCACCCCATTCCTGGTATGGCAGGTGTATTCTTGGCGAGAAAGGTAAACTCCCTTGACCCCATGGTCGTTCCACTTCCCCCTTCTTCAGACTTTCGCTTAAAGCAGTCCTTTTTCCAGTGTCCTTCCTTGCCACAATAATGGCACTTGGTTCCTACAGTAGAGCGTATCTTACTCGATGCTGTACTGCCTCCACTCCTACCACGAAATCTTGCGCGAAAGCCCCCTCTTCCTCTACCATATACCTGCGAGACAGGACGGGCTGAGGAAACTGGGTAGTTTGGTTGATTGCGGTTTGCTGCAAAAGCGGTTTGGCTACTAGCGGTTATGCCGTTGTCTTGTGTCTTGTGGAAAATTTGGCCAACGTGCCTCCTTGCTGACTCCTGTAATAGACGGCCAGCCATCACATCAAATGTGGTCTGATCGGTACGTGATTGAAGGGCCATAACGAGTGGCTCGTATGAATCTGGCAAGCTTAGGGTGAGTATAGTGACGAGTTCACTATCATCCAAGCCTTTGCCTTCTGGTGAGAGGCTCCGTAGCTGGTTGGCCAACTCACGGAACTGGTTTAGATGCTGGGCCATATCTTGCCCTTCAGCCATTTTTAGAGCCCACAGGCGCTGCATCAATAGCATTCACTCATTTGTTCCGATGCCTTGGTGCACCTCCTTTAGCGCTACCCATGCCTTGTATGCAGTTGTGGCATCCTGTATATGGGGTAGTTGGGAATCTTTGATGTTTAGTGTGATGATCGTGAAGGCCTGATCATCCTTCGCAGTACCAACTGGTGTAGTACTCTCCTCTATCGCTTCCAATAGATCCTTCTCCTTCAGAATTCTAATAATTCTAAAACGCCACGCGTCATAGTTGCTCTGACCTGTGGCCATTGAGCCATCCAACTTCTCGATGGACTGGGTGAGGGAGGTCGTGCTGCTGTGGCTGGTCTTGCTCATTGTGCTGCTCTCGCCACTACCGTTTTCTTGGGTGGACATTGCGGAAGGCTTCATACGTGCTGTGTTTGCAGAAGTCTTGATATGTCCTCCTTTGGCGGAAGGGTTGCGATGTGATCGTTGGAGGGGTTCTAGCTCTGGTTGGGACGATCGGCTCAGGTTAGATAGCGCTCTCCGGGCTCATAACCTATTATTATTAGGGGATGAGTATCGATCGTATGTATGAAAAGTGTATCAGTAGAGAGCAGCAAGAGACTCGATATATTGGATGCGTTCTGGTTTTCTAACTGTCCTTCTACATGTGTGCGCGGACAAGACCCTTTAAGTACAAAAACAAGAAAACAATGGCTTCCATAGAGATTCTAATACAATCACCCCATTCCTAGAACTTCTGGTACGATCTGCTAACGTCTCATTACCCCGCTTCTTCTCACCGCTCACCCGTCCTTTTACTGACCGCTTACCCCGCTATTCCTCACCGCTTACCTCTCATTTCTTGACCACTAGTAATCCGCACTGGCTTTCGCACTGTTCACCGTGTTTCAGACTCACCGGTGAAAGGTGCAGATTCTTTCTAGCTTATTCTAGTGACCGAGGGAAGGTGGGCTCCGGCGATTCACAATAGTATACTTCTCTAGAAAATCGTAGAGATTCATCGTGTATATGCATAGGGCGGTAGCAAGCTCCCCTTGCATTCCATAAGGCCCGAGTTTGATCAGGATTCCGCAGTAGGCAGCCCAGGCCTTAAAGAAACTACTCATCCGATATTCGCCTTCTTTTCCATCGCTCTCGGGCTGTTTGAACTCGACTCCCCCAATATTGATTTTTCGGTGGGTTTCTGCGCGCTCTTTCTCGCTAGCTAACAAACAGTAGATATTTGTTGGCTTGAAACGGTTCTCGATGATCTGTATTAATGTACTACGTTCCACCCCTGGAAAGATGGTTTCCACGCTGTCTACCATGCTGCTTGGGCTCTCGCCTTCTTCTATAATAAGAGGTTGGATAGGATATGACGTACCAGGGGCTCTTAACTCGGGTAAGGGCTGCTCCCTTGGGTTTGTTGCTCTCAATTCCGCAAGCTGACTCTCTAACTCCCCTATTTGTATAAGGGTGGGGTTTCCAAAAGGTGCGTGAGTGCCAGGAGGGCGGTAGTATAAGGCTGATTGGGTATCTGACGGGGGATGGTGAAGCCTTGGCGGGTTTGCTGGGATTGTGCTAGGTTGGGGAGTGGGTTGGGTACATAGTTGGAGAACAATGTGGTTGACAATGTCTTGTTGATGGGAACGAAGTAGTTCTCTCATGGTCGTCAGGTTGATTGAAGCTTCGGATGGGGCTCTGGGGAGAACTTGAGATCCTAGATTCATTATGTGACCTCGCGGGTTCCGAGTTTGGTCCGGTATTACCCCTGGAGTCAGGGCTTCTCCTCAGGGTTCTGCTGTTACTTGGCGGAGAGTGGCTGTATTCGGGAATGCTGGGGTCAATTTCCGCACTATCGCTTGCAGAGTCATTCGCTACGCTGCTCCCTCTTGGTATTGGAGCAGTGTCTGTGGGCTGGCCGAACCAGCATGGTGGCTGCCGGCTACGCGTGCTTTTCTGTATTCTATTTGCGGTGGCTCGTGTGTTTGTTCGAGTAGAGCTTCCTCCACGCATAGAGGATCGTCTTGGGGCCATGATGCACTGGCTGGAATGTGAAGCTGTGAGTGGGCTAGCTGGTAGGCAGGGTGGGATTGGGTATTCAGTCTTCTTCTGGAATGGATTTGGTGGCAAGCAACGAAAAACGCGAAGTGTGGAAATCAATGAAGCAAGAAAGCCTGATGATCTCCTAGTCTTGGGCGCATAGGGGGGTTAAAGTATAGCAGGGTTCACGGACCCCGCGTCTCTGAGATAGGACCTGCGCTGGCCGAGCAACCGGATATACCTTTTTCCGATTTTCCTCCGAACCGTGGCTCCTGTGTCCTTAGAGCTGCCCCTTGAGCTTTGCCCAATTGGCAATGGGTTACTTGAACCCACTATCTAAATTCAGGTTGCTTTCCCGCAAAGGCAACATTATTGATAGAGTGAATATGTTCCCTAGCTGGCAGGGTGATAGCCAAAACAATGAAACTCTACCTAGCAAGTATTAAGTCTTACCAACTTGACCTTGGAATCGAGTGTCCGATATTTGCAGACCCCCGTTTGGAACCAGAGCGCCAGATACGAACACCACTGACCCGGCCCCACCTCTCCCTCATCCTCCGCCATCTCGCAAGCTCCAACTACAACGATGAAGCCACCCGAGCCACTTTCACACTTGCCTTCGCCGCCTTCCTCCGAGTTGGGTAGTTTACCTACAAACACACAGACCTCACACTGGGGGACGCATTCCCAAAGTGGTTTCTCACTAAGAGTAGCCTCAGAGTACGAGGAAGATGAGCATATATGGAACTCACTCTCCCATCATCGAAAACAGACCCATTTCAGAAGGGAATTAACCTGATTATCGCGGCAAGTCTCGCCACTGTCTGCCCCGTGCGTGCCATGGAAGTGTATCTCAGCTGCGATACCCACCGGCCCTATTAAGCACCACTGTTCTGTATCTGTAGTCTTCCACAGGAAGTGTTCTCTCCATAATACGTGGTCCACAAACTACAAGAACTCACCTCGACATCTTGATAGGGCCACGGTATGTGGAATGCCCACAGCTTCCGCAGGGGCGCCGCCACATGGGCAGCGCCAGTGGGGATCTCTGAAACGGAAATTCAAACACTGGCCCACTGGAAGTCAGATGCCTACAAGGCATACATCGAATACTCAGAGACAGAATGAACTTCACTCTCTAAGCGGTTCCAGACTAGCCAAGCTCCCACTCTCCAACCTTAGAGTTCAGTCAGCCTGAACAAGGCCCAGGGACGTTACCAACCGCACCGCAGGCCAACTCAGGCCCTACTAACTATGCCTGCCTTCATCTGGGTAACATCGGTAGTAACGATCTGCCGTGGCAAGGGCAGCGGCTTCCCATGCACTGCCTCCGCCAGTGGAATCAGATATATATTTAGTGCGGGGCATATGTGTATTTTTTTTGGGCCTTATTCTATTTTTTGTGTTTTTCTTGGGTTCTCTTTCCGTTACTTTTAGCTAAGTTCTCCTAATACGTTTACTGGTCTTTCGAAAATTGGGTGCAGGATCTTGCATTAGGGTACTTTACAGAATTAGCCAATAGTGTTGACAGAAACTGGGTAACATATTTGAGAGGCTCATAAACTATGAAGCATCACTCAGGCCGAGAATAAGTCCTCAGACAATAGGTACAACCACAATTCCCCATAAAATTCACCCATCACAATACCAAAATGTTACTATTCAAGCAAAACTTAAACAATAATTAATCAAATAGAGATGTTCCTTCCTCTCTCCAGAAGCACAAGCTCTAGTAATTGAATTTTTCCTTTTACCTGCTATACGGATGTGGGGCTATCACATCCTTCAATCTGGTCAGGAATTATAGTTGCCTTGGTTCTCTCCAGACTTATTCTCACCTCATAACACCAGCTACCCCATGTAAACAGCTCCGCTTTCTCACCAATTATCAACAGGTAAAAAGTGGGATAATTTCTTAATAGGAAAAATGGTAAAAATATTTTATTCTGCAAAATAGTCTCTAGAGAAAAGTATTGTAAAAACAATTTACAAGTGGATATGGGAAGGCAGTGTGGTAGCAATAGGTGGTACTCATAGTGTTTTCTTGTGGAGGTTTTCCAAGTGCTCATTAGCTTATTCGTAGTCTCATCGTGTATTCGGAATCTGGTTCATGCACAAGTACCAATTTTAACTGACTCTGAGACAAGTTTGTAGTAGGGATGAAGAAAAGATCAGCAAGATTGTCTAAGGATCCTTTCGTTCTTTCCCATTTTTCAGGCCCAGGCACACCAATTTTAGTTCACGTTTAGGGCGAAGCTAAAGTATGGTTGTATGCCCGAAAGGTAATCATAGACCACACCGAGATAAATCAAAACCAGGCGAAGTACTCGTACTCGTACCCTAGTAAGGAGCAAATCTACACAGAAAACCTGGTTTCCATCATGGCAATACTGACTAGTACTTACTTAGCACCATTCCAAGCACTACACCACCTGTGAAGCACAAAGTAATTCATATCACGATTACCCAAATCAGCTATCTCAGTAGTGAATGGGATACCGGTACTACCCTTCATGTTTATCATATGATACTTATATCATGCTTGGCACAATTATTCCTAACTTTGCTCACTTTAGTTACTTCACCACCGATCGCTTCCACTACCAGCTCTACAGGCACTTAGCGCCAGTGCTTGAAAAAGATCGAAGGGATAAAAGGATGGGTGCGAAGACGAACGAAGGCATCAGGAAAAAATAGGGTTTAGGAGACACTACAAAGCTGGATGATGGTTTAAGGAAGACAATACCCACACATCACTATAGAGCTACCTAAATGGACATATGCAACCACCTTGTTCAATAGCCTGAGTTTAAGATGTTTTTCAAGATGGTCGCTTTCTTCCGTTGCCACATCGATCGTCCTCCTGTTCGCTGCTTTGATGCGCAGCCTTTTCCGATTTTTTTCATCCCTGCGCAAGTACTCGAGTAGAGACACCAATCAACATGGTTTAGCATGTCAGATAACACCCAAAAACTGACCTTAATAATACCAGATTCCGAATACGCGATGAAATTACAAGTACACAGCTTACATCTACTTTTTCCCATTACTGACCTCCAGGCATCGGTAACAGGAGTATTGTATGATAAGGTAAAGTAACGGTAAACTAGCTTTTCTGAGTGTCCCAAGCTTACATGAAACAAGAAAGTAAGCCAAAAAATTTCATGATTTTTAACTTTGAATACCTTTAGTTATACAACCGAGCCCAACATTTCTCAACTACATACCCTTCAAATTTCACAATACTGCTATCTCATACATTTTATTTAAGATGCTACAATATATCAAGAACACCAACCTTGCAATGAAGATTCTTATTATTATGTGTAGACAAAGTTAGACTAGGAGGGGGGTCAACGAACAGGAGGGCTCCGCGAATACTGCACTAAAAGTGACTTGGTAGGCCTTAATTCCGGAGGCCATTTTGTTTGGTCTGTTCGCTGAGCCCCCGCGTTCGTTGACCTCTCTCCCATGTTAACCAAAGTTACCGATTCTAGACCGCTTATTCTCTTTAGTTAGGCTAAATATTCTTTTTAATCTCACTTTGGTTATCAGTATGGTAGAGGGGGAGTGGTGTTGTCAGAGCCAAAGTTTTTGTCCACGCATAACCACACGCCCCGCAAACGAACAGAGATCACTAATACCCCCTAGCCCAACCCCATCTACTGAGCCCCTGCCTCTATCTCCACATCTTCTCATTTGCCTCTACTGTACCCACGTTAATGGATTGAGGTTGCACTGCCTTTGGCGTGCCACCAGAAGCAACTTCACTCCCATCCAGGGATATGACTAATATCTTACCCCAGTGCCTTAAGCATCTAAGCCTGGAACTAAATGTCCCAATAGGCTAGGCTATGATAAGAGGCCAGGGCTGTGCTTGGGAGGGAAGCAAGAAATCAAAACTTGCCTTACCCTTTTGTGGAAATGGCAATGGTCGGTACGACTCTAACGTAAAAACTTTAAGCCTAAGGATCCAATCAAGGCTGCCTTGTAGTAGACACAGAGAAGAATTCCTTTACTAATTGTTACAAAACAAGAAGAACAAGGCTGGCACAATTTGGGTTGTTATAATATACTTACCTCCAGGGATTCCGGATGAAGCATCATTTTTCTTCCCTACTGTAAAAGTTATGCCACAACAGGACATCACTCACTTATATGCGATCTGAGCTGAGATCTCTATACAAAATGTTGAAAATAATCAATGCCGAGGTAATGATCCATGTTGAACTGTTCTAGTGGAGAGAAAGTTTGTATTAAGTGGTAATCGAGTTTAGTATCAAGTTGAGCATATAGAAAAGAAAATCTTATGAAAGGTTAATGCAATTTATGTGGTAACAGCTCAGGACCGTGATCCTGCTAACCCATAGCCACCACTCAAAAATCAACCCTACCTTTAATTATCTCAATGAATACTAGAGATACCTCTTCGGAAATCTAGCTAAATGTACTTTGAAATATAGAGGATCAGAAAATCAAGTTTTTATTTTCTGGTGATAAGTTGTTACTCTGGTATGGTGGTTTTGAGATTACCTATTTCAAAAAGAATTGAAGTCTTTCCAAAGGATATAAAAATTAGAAAAACTTCAAGAATGACATTCTAGAATAGGTAGGGAGATAGTGTGAGTCTTATATAT
>Ga0307507_10007338_pt1 | contig 16113 bp, 3 predicted proteins | sample 7_EM_MG_FD_207223 | JGI IMG/M metagenome (GOLD analysis project Ga0307507, IMG submission 207223) | Populus trichocarpa ectomycorrhiza microbial communities from riparian zone in the Pacific Northwest, United States - 7_EM | ecosystem: Host-associated > Plants > Roots > Unclassified | place... | reverse complement strand
GGTACAGAAAAGTGGTTCAAACAGGTGAGGATTCGGTAAATTTCTGTACTAGATCATGGTTTCTGACATAAACCCGTCCTTTTCTGAAGCGACTGTATAGAAAATAAGCAATGCATAGAGTTTTAGCTCCATAGCCTCAATTCAACAGGTTATGAGCCCGGGTTCGCGCCTGACGAGCTAAACCTAATTGCTTTATTATTTACGATAATTGCTATCGCAATATCACCGTATGGGCGTTAAAAAGTTGTTAAACGTTTAACCAACTTACAACACTAAAAACCTCTAACGAGCGGCTACGTAGCTGCCAACAACAGACTCTACGCTAAATGCAACAAGAGGATCCTACTGAGGACGAGCCTAGCACAGTCTATAATTAAATAGCGGCACCAGAGGCTTAGGAGGACCTCTTATTCAGTAGACAACCTTACTATTATTAATAAATAAAATAATAGAGTTTTAAGAATAAAGCCTTATAATAACCATATTAGTAGCATATTAAAAAAGGCTTATTAGAACTGCCTATACCAGCTAAGGAACATATTAAGTTAAAACCTACACTGTATAAATACTCCGTATAAAGAAAACAAATCTAATAATAATATTTTAACAAGACCTATAGACTGCCTACTATAAACCACCTATAAGCCTCGTTAATATAAGCAATAGATATACCGCCTAAGCCTCTATCCGAAAGCTTATTAGACAGGAAGACTAGCTAATATTTAGTATTAATATATAAAACCACCTCCAATCTAAAAATATTAAGTAGGTTCTTAATAACCCACCATAGCCCCTTCCTATAATTAAGTTAATTAAAGAGAAATAGGTGGACTTAGGCTTTATTATTAAACAGCTAAAAATTAAGCTAGCTAACTTAGTAAAAGAATAGGAGAAATATAAGGAATAGCTAGCCTATATAGCCAGTTTTATTAACTAGAATGTTAGTGATATTTATAAGCCGCTTAAGAAATAAAAGGCCCTAAAAGAACGCTTTAAGGATTTTAATCTGGCAGCTATTACTAATATTATAGCCACCTTTTTTACTAAACGTGTTTAAGATTTTAAGAATATAGAGGAGTTTATCTCCTATATTATATTAAACCTTAATCGCCTTATTAAAATAGACTAACCTATTAACTACAAAATCCTTACCTAAGCGGCCCTTCTGCACAGAGTTAGCTCTACTAACTATACTTAGTTTAAAATAACTTAACAAATAAATTAGATATAAAAAATACTAACCTATAAGCTTTAGGTAAGGAACTTATTATCTTTAATAGCGAGCTTAATTAAGAAGCTTCTACTATACTAGTAGTATATTTAAATAATGGAACGTCTATAAAGAGAAAGATTGCACTAATAGGAATGTATAAGTACCCTAACTATATAAAATATAATAGAACTACGCATTCTAAAGAAGACTGCTAGGTGTCACGGAGCGAGTACAAGTGGTGATAATATATAGCGAAGTAGATATTATTAAGCTATGTACATAAACTGTATGATAAGATCAAGACGTTGTGTAAGGAGAGAAGGTAAGGAAACGGGAAGAAAGGGGTATATATCGTTAACTTGGTTGCTTAGTTAACACGTACACGGGGCAGAATAGGCTTTGGGTCATGATCCTGGCAGAACTTAGCAGAATTTGGTAGACTTGGTAGAATATGGCAGAACGCCATCAGATTGCCGTAGATTGCGGTCAGTCTCTTCTTACTAAGTCAGTGGAAACAGGTGGACGTGTATAAGGTGTCACGGAGGTATCCCATAACAGTACCCCCCCTTTAAACTCAAGCTTCTGCGAGATGGGGCTGTAGTAGTTCTAGGTGGAGTTCGTAAAAGTCTTCTGCGGCTTATATAAGTCCTACAGAGTTAACGGGTTCCCATGTGGGCTTAGTAAAGCCTCTCCATTTTATAAGGTACATATATTTACGTTTCCGTTTATCATACTTAATATTAATAACTCTTTTAATAAAGTACTCATCCTTACCATCTACTTTAACTGGTGGGGGAGGGTCCTAGATCTATCTAGGCAGGGCATCTAATACAGGGGTAGTAGGGCGGAGAACTGACGTATAGAATACAGGGTGGATTTTAACCGTATTAGGAAGCTTTAGTTAGTAAGCATAGGGAAAGACAACCTTTTTAACCTTATAAGGGCCGGCGTTCTTCCAATTAAGTTTTTTAGTAGGTTGTTTCGTATTCAGATTTCTTATATCTAGCCAGACAAAGTTACCAATTTAGTAGGCTAGTGCTAGGGTTCGGTTCTTATTTGCTGCGGCTTTATAGACAGATTAGGCCTATATTATTTTATTAGTAAGGAACTCTTATAGTTCTTCCATCTTTTTTATAACTTTATTTGCTTCTGCAACTTATAAGGCCTAGTAAGCTAGGCGAGGAACATTACTAAAGGGTTTAAAACCCATTCACGGGTGCTGGCCGTAGTTAGCCAGGAATAGGGAGACCTTTATAGTTTCTAAGATAGAGTTATTTACGGTAAACTCGGCGAATATAAGCTAGTCTATCCAGTCGTCCTGTAAATATAACGTGTATATCCAAATATATTGTTCTATTATAGCATTTACACGTTCCGTTTAACTATCCATTTCTAAATAGTATGCTATAGACAACAGTGCTTTAATGCGGAGTTAGGTAGTTAGTTCTTTCCAAAATACAGAGACAAACTGTCTGCCTTTATCAAAGATAATTGTTTTAGGAAGTCTATGGAGTTTCTATACATAATTTAGGAACAGTTGGGCAATAGTAGGCGCTAATATATTAGGGCAGGCGATTAGGTGTTTTATCTTAGATAGTTAGTCTACAACTACCATAATATTCGTGCAGCCTTTACTTTTAGGGAGATTAATAATAAAGTTAATTAAGATATCCTTCCATCTTCGGTCCGGAACAGGCAGGGGTTTTAGGAAGCCGTTATACGTCTTATACAAAGCTTTGGCTTATTAGCAGGTATGGCAGCTAGAGATATACCTTTGTATCGTATTATATATATTTGGCCAGTAGTATTCTCGTTAGAGCAGTTCTAGGGTTTTTTCTTAACCTGGGTGGCCGGCTACTGATAGGTCATGTATATGTTTAAGGAGCTTAAGCTTAAGTTCGTTATAGTTAGGTATAACTAGGCGGTTCCTATAGTACAGGTGGTTTCTATAGGCTTTGCATTTACTTAGAGAAATCCTTTTAGAGCATCTAGCGCCATCTTAAATTAGCTTAAGCGTCTCTTAGATAAACTTATCATTTGGGTATTTATTGGTTATAATCTGTTTAATAGTTTAATCGGTTATTTCAAAAACGTATACTGTAAGGTCCTTAGCAGGGGGTTTAAATAGCTTAGAGTGGAGCAGGGTCTAATTGCAGTAGAAGCGTACTTCTTCTTAAGCTAGTGCGTCTTGCGAACGTTAGGTTAGGGCATTAGGCTTCTAGCCTTAAACGCCTAGGCGGTATATAATTAAAAATTAAAAATGGGACAGATATTCTAACTAGCGGGCCTAATAGTGGCTTAGCTATTTCGTGGTTATAAAGTATTATAGGTTCTTATAATTGCTAAAAACCTTAATTAGAAATCCAGAGCCTTCTAGTTTAGGACGCCATTGTTTAAAACATCTAATAATGGCTAATAGTTCTTTATCGTAGATCTTGTAATTATATTTAGCTAGACTTAGTTATTTTAAAAAGTATGCTATAGGGTGTAATACTCCTTCCTTATTATATTAAGACAGAATACCTCCAGTAACGTAGTCGGATAAGTCAGCTTCTACAACACTTATTCAGTTTAGGTTAAAGTGTTAGAGTATAGGTGCGGTAGTAAACATAACTTTTAAATAAGTAAAAGCTTTCTTATATTCCTTATTAAAGATAAAGGCTTTATCTTTTTAGGTTAGAGCTATAAGGGGTAAAACTAGGGCGGAGAAGTTATTAATAAACCGTTAGTAGAAGTTAGCGAATCCTATAAAGGCCCTTACGTCCTTAACATTCTTAGGTTCTTGCCAGTTTACAATAACTTTAACTTTCTTAGGGTCTATTTATACGCCGTCTATAGAAATAATAAGTCTAAGGTATAAAACTTCCGTTTTGTGGAACTTGCATTTATCTATATCTAACTATAGGCCGGCTCCGCGTAAGGCTTACAGGACCAGTTTAATATATTTTCGGTGTTTAGCCAGATTATTGCTGTATATTAAGATGTTGTTAATATAAGTAGTACAAAAGATATCTAGGTACGGGTATAGGGTGTTATTTATAAAGTGTTAGAATAAACTTAGGGCGTTTACAAGGCCAAATAGCATTACTAAGTACTTAAATAATCCGTATTAAGTATAAAATGCAGTAAGCCATTTATCTCCTTTCACAATACGGAGGCGGTTAAATATATGGATAATATTAAGCTTCGTATAGAAGCGAGCCTTACTTAATTAGTTTAGTATCTCTTAGATTAACAGGATTAGGTATTAGTTCTTAACAGTAACAGTATTAAGAGCTTAGTAGTCTACGTAGAAATATAGACTGCCGCTAGGTTTCTTAACAAAGATTACTAGTACAGCTATAGGTAAAGAACTTGCTCTAATAAATTCTTTGTCTAGATATTCGTCTAGGTACTTCCGTAGTACCTTAAGTTCGTTTTAGGACATCCTATATAGGGGTCTAAATCTAGAATATTTTCCTTCTTTAACCACAATCTTATAATTATATAGACAGCGTTCCGGTAGCTTATTGGCTTCCTTTTATAAGAATACATCTAAATAGTTATAGTACTCTATTGGTACCTTCGTGGCGGGGTTAGTATGCTTCTTTAGTGCTAAGGCCTTCTTAATATCGGCCATTATAACAGCGAAGATTATATATTCTAGTTTCCTAGCAAGTTGTGCTAGTAGAGTAGCTCCAATTATATGGATATCTAAGGTATTAAGCAGGCTTAGATTATCCTTAGTTTCTTATATAGTTTCCTATTTAGTTTTAGGTTTAGTATTAAATACAGAGTTAGTGTCAGATTTAGGTTCGGGTTCTTTAAGTATCCTTTTTATAGTAAAATACCAGTTCTTCTAGTACTTTTATATATTAAGCTTAAGCTTCTACTTGGTTTAGGGTACAGCAGTTAGAGTTAATTCGTGTAGTCTAGTATAAATTTTAGGTTCTTGGTGGACATCGGTAGAAATCTTATATTAGTGGAATTTAGTGGAATTCTCGGGTAGGTGGAATTAGGTAGACTTTTTAGGTATAGGGTGGACGTTGGTAGAAATTTTAGACTAGTAGATCCTAGTGGATTTTTTAGATTTCGGTTTAGGGTCTAAGCAGCAAGTTATAAGGCACTTCTACTTACAACAGGAGGCGGTAAATAGAAGCTTAAGGTTGTCATAATTAATAGTTACCTTATATACCTTCATCTAGGGTTGTCTAAGGATTACTGGGTAACTAGGGTAGTTATAAAGAGCTTAATTAATTCTTTATAGTTCAGGTATTAGAGTCTTAGGGCCGCTATATAAGTAATACGGCCTAAGACAGTGCGTTTACCATTAAATCCAAATACGTTAATATACTAGTTAAGGGGTATCAGAGTAAACCTATTATCTTACGTAAAGATCTTATTAATAAATCCTATGCCGCTAGCTCCTGTATTAATTAGGACTTAAGCGTTAGCCTATTAACCTTTCTACTAAAAATAGTAGTTAACGGTTATACTATAATCCTAAGAGTTAGGGTTTACTATATCTAATGTATTTAACAAGATCCTATAACATAACTGTCCTAGAGAGCGACTTAACTCTAAAACATACCTTTTAGTGGTAAGTAGGAAGGGGTTCCTATAGGACGTTGGTTATAACTTTGTCCTTATAAGTAGTGCTTACTAAATGCGGGGCTAGAACTAGGTAAAGATTGGGGGTGGTAACTGGAGGGTTAATACGGTAAACAGTTATTAGTGTTGGCCGTTTATATATTATATTAGGGCATAGAGACGGAGCAGTATTTTAAGATATGGTCCTTGCTTCTGTATTTAAAGTAAAGGCCTAGCTTAATACGTTATTCTTATTTAGGGGACCCTAGTAGAGCGTATCCTAGGGTCCCTATATTAATGTCCATGGTATTAGGGTGCTTAGGCTAAGATAATAACTTAGTAGACGTTCGCGGAGTTGTCGTATTGTATTAGGGAGTGGACTTGGGTGTTAGGCGTAGTATATCATTGTACCGTTTATTAATGACGTTTACGCAGGCGTTAAGGGCTCCTAGTAGGTCTACACCTATTAGGGAGGTTTTTAGTTTAGGGCTTAGGGATTTAATAAGGCTATTAACTAGTACAGAGTCGTTCCAGCCTGTTTCCTTTACGTAACGGTTGAATTTGGAGAAGTATACTAGGAAGCTTTTCTTTTCTTACGTTATATAATTTATCTTTCTTTAAGCGGTAGCTTAGCGGTTTGGGTTACCATATATAGCTTTAAGAAGTATAACTAGGCTCTGTACTAAGTTCGGCTAGAGAGGTTTAATAAGGTTAGCTATATCTCCTCCTAGTCAACTTAGGGCGTAGTAGAGTCAGTTAGCTTTAGTTAGGTAACGGTTAGCATTACTAGTTAGCTTATTCTTAAGTCAGCTTAAGAATAATTAAAGCTCTTATTGTTTACTAGTGAATACTAAGGGGTCTAGTAGTTTTTTGGATTATTATAGTGCAGTAGACGGATTTACGGGATGAACATCCATAGCTGGCTTAAAGTTTGCACCCGATAAGCCAGGTCTAGATTTGGTTATTTTTATCTTATTTATAGGTGGCGTGTTAGCAGCCTTTTAGGCTAGTATTTGGTCTTAGGGCCCTAACGTGAGTGCCTTAAGGGTGCGGACTTCTTCTTAAAGTGCTTCTATTAATTCCTAGTGCCGTACTTCTTATTCGGCTTATTATTTAGCTATAGCGGCCTTATTTTATATAAGGGCGTCTATAAAAGACTTTTATATATTTACTAATTGTTTTTAAAGTGCAGATATAATGTTAGCGGCCGTTATAGGGGCTTTAAAATTGTTCTGTATTTTAGATAGGGCGGGGCGGGGTAGAGTATAGGTTTTTAACATAATGTAGTGTCACGGAGTAAGTATAAGTGGTAATAATATATAGCGAAGTAGATATTATTAAGCTATATATATAAACTGTATAATAAGATTAAGATGTTGCGTAAGGAGAGAAGGTAAGGAAATGGGAAGAAAGGGGTATATATTGTTAACTTAGTTGCTTGGTTAATACGTGTATAGGGCAGAATAGGCTTCGGGTTGTGGTCCTAGAAGAACTTGGCAGAATTTGGTGGACTTGGCAGAACATAGCAGAACACCGTTAGATTGCCGTAGATTGCGGTTGGTCTCTTCTTACTAAGTTGGTGGAAACAGGTGGACGAGTCAGTGGAAACAGGTGGACGTGTATAAGGTGTCATAGAGGTGTCCCATAACACTAGGAGAGAAACCTAGAAAATATACTATAGAGAATTGGTAATAGAATCCGCATAAGGAAAAAGTAAAGGACTAGGCCACCTATTTAGCTTAATAAACACTCTAATTAAGTTAAAAATAAAGTAAATCTATAACGCGAGCTTATAGTAGCAGTAGTATAAGCCCAACTAAGTAGGTATAACTTTATCTATAATACTACCGCTACTACCTACTGCTATAAAAATCGTGAACTTCTCTTTAACTACGTCAATAACAACACCTTATTAGATATAGTTGGTCCCTATAAAGCCTAATTAATAGGTAAAAGATCTATTTCTATATAAACTGCACTACCTAATAAAAGTTATAGAAGTATACTTACTCTATATAATGTTCTTTATGTACCATATTTACTAGCAAGCCTACTATCTAAAAACCGACTTAAGGAAATAGACGTTTTCTTTAACAATAAGACTTATAAACTTAAATGTAATAACAAGGTAATAGGATATGCACCTAAAGTTTAACAACTCTACCTAATTTAGCAGTATAACTACTTATTAGAATTAATCCTCTAGACGATTAAAAATGACAAAAGCCTACCTATTTAGCATTACTAATTTAGTTACCTTAACTATAGTAACTGTCTAAATAAGGGTTCGCAATGCAGTTGCACGCAATTACATAAGCTAAGCGAGCTTAGGAAATCCACCAAATTCTACCTATAGAATAGGAGAATTAAAAAAAGCATTAATTAAATTAGTTACCACCCTAATACTATTGTAATAGCAATACATATTACCGGAAGTAATACCAACACTAATTAGTAATTATAAATTAGGAGACATATCATCTATAAAGAGAGACGAGCTTAATTAGTCCCTACTACAGGCCTCTACCAATCTCATTTGCTAAGGAGCATTAGTTAACGTATATTTAAAAAGTTAACCCCTATCTAATAGGCCCTTAACTCTTTATATATAGCCCTTAAGTATTTAAAGAACCAACCCCTTTTAATAGGCCCTTGGTTTATGTCTATTACGTATTTTATAGTACCCAGATCATATTAAGGAGCATCAGTTAATATATAATTAAAAAGTCAACCCTTATCTAATAGGCCCTCGGTTCACGTCTACCACGCATTTAAACTTAATAAAAGTTAAGCACTCACATCCATTACGCATTTGTATTAATTTGTGTCTATTATGCGTTTAGAATCTAAAATTAAACTTAACAAAAGTTATAAGATAAGAATTAATATATTAGACATTAGGGCATAAGTTAAAAAAGGACGGAGGAGATAGAGTAAAGGGCTTAACGCGTAGTCTAAAAACATTAATAAAGAAGAAATTAGTAAATTTATATAGTACAAGATTATAAAATATAGATTTTATAATATAATAAACAACGACCTATAGGAGCTTTACTGTAATAACTTTAGCACCTTTATACCAGAAGTCTTTAAGAATTGCAACTAGACAACTATTTATAACCTCTAATACTTCCTTTAAGTTCACGGAGTATAGGTTAAGAAGGATAGACATGTTATAGTCCTATAGTTACTCTTTAATACCCTATAAGAAGAAGAACCTATAAAATAGACTAAGCTTAAGATTAGGGAACATCTAGTAACTAGAGGGAAGTTTAATTTAGGATAAATTAACTACCTTCTTAAGAACAACTTTACCAGCACCAGTACCATTAAAACCCCAACCTTAATCTCACTAACTATAAACTTTACCCTACTTATAATACCACCTATAAACCCTATTCTACCTACAATACTACCTACTACTATACTTTAGCCTGCCCCTATACCGCCCCTATAACGGGAGTCTAATTATATTAATCTAACCCTATAACTAGAACCACTTAGGGGACAGAGTTAAAGCTAGGGTTTTAGTAAGGAGTTAATAAACCTTATAAAGATATATATAGAAGACAACAAGTACAGTAGAGAAGATAATAATTTTGACTTTAAACTTACCATCTTCCACAACCTTTACAGTAGAGCTAATATACCCTAAGAAGCCAAGGTTAAAGCCTACCCTATAATACTACGCGGCTTAGCACTTAACCACTACTACACTAACCTTAAAAACGTTACCCTAACCCTTTTATTTAACCAAATCTGTAATGCCACACATAACTACTTTAAGGGACCTAAGTATAGGCATGGCATACTAGGGCAATGGAACCTAATAACCTTAAGGTCTATAATAAGCAAAGGCGAGAATACTAAAAAATCAACCCTAGACTATCTGCAATTGCTTATTAAAGAACTAAGACACCTCCAGTACGGTCTTAACCTAGACTTATATACTAACAAATTCCTCTATAATAAACTTATTAACGCTTACTAGGAGTTACCAGCTTATTAATATACCTACTTTAAACCTTCTAACAGCTTAACTGGCTTAATTAATAACCTATAATCTTCCATTATAACTTTTAAAAAGTTAAATAATAAAAACCCCTAAGCTTTCTTTACTAACCGCCGTTACTATAAGCAGTATCCCTAACCACTATCTTAACTATATAATAGACCACCTAACCAATATACACCACCTAAGAAGCGCTACTTTGTCTGCTATAAGAAAGGTTACTAGTTATCTAAACACTTAAAAAAAGAACGCGATAAATTAAAAAAAAAGTTTAAGAATAGATTTAACCGCCGCTTTAATAAACACGCTAAGTAATATATTACTAAGTACAAGGGAACAGATTATAATAATAAACTTAACTTAGAATCTATTAATAAGGCAATAGAAGCCCTTATAATTAATATTAAGTTACTACTAGTATCTCTAGCTTAGAAACAGACTAAACTGTTTCTTATCTCTTTTAGAATAATATAGCATAAAAGAGCCATTAATACTATAACTAACTTAGCGGACTAATCCTTTACCTATATAATTACCGGCACTAACCCAACTGCTTACCACAATAACTTAAACCCATTTACCTATATTACTATTAGCTAATATACCTCTAACAAGTTCTATAGCGTAATAATTAATACTAGAGCTTTAAAGAGATTAATAGTAGGTTATGGACAATACCTCACATACAGGAAGACCTATAATACTGTTATTAATACCTTAAATGCCAGCACTATTAACGTCTAATTTAGTATTAGCTCTACCTTAAGAATATCCTAGTTACCCCAACAAAATCAGTACCAGTAGTTTGCTAATTTAGCCACCCCTTCCTACTATAGGAAGAGTTACTATAGTTATTTATAACCTACTTATTTAACTAAAACCCTTACTACCTAACCACTACTAAACTCCGCCAACTCTACCGCCGCTTTAGACATCCATTAGCAGATAAGCTATATAAGGTATTAAAATGCTCTGGCTATAATAATATTAATAAGCAGGTTATTAACCACCTTACTAAGTACTATTCCCACTACTAGAAATACAGTAAATCCCCTAGATAGTTTAAGTTTATATTATAAGAAGACCAAGATTCCGATTTTAACCATTCTATTTTTATTAATATTATATATATTAATAGAAGCCCTATCCTTTATATAATTAACAAAGCTACTAAATTTTAAGCTGTAAGATGGCTATGGAACATCTCCGCAAAGCATACTTAGGATACTCTATAACTATACTAGATTAACACCTATATTAAACCACCTAACTACATTACCTATAATACTAGGAAGAACTTTACAAGCAAGGAGTTTTAATAGTACGCTATAGCAATAGCCATATTAACCAAGAGCGTCCTAGTAGAAGCTTACTAGTCTATTAAAATAGTAGAAAGAGCTTATCTAACCCTATGCTAAGTATACTAGATAATTATAGAGGAGCTATAGGACTTAGGAATAACCAAGGAATTAGCTCTATAAATGGCAGTAAAAGCCGCCAATAATAAAGCTGGCCTAAACAGCTTAGTCCTAATACTACTTATCTTTAGTGCCTATTTTTAAATAAGCAAACCTAACCCACTAGCACCCTCTATTATATAGCGAGCAGTAGCTATAAAGAAGGCAATAGAGGAGATTGCAAGGATTAGGGCAAAGAAGCAAGTTAATAATATACTAAATCAATAAAATGGTCCATCTATCACTGCAATTTATAACCTCCCCCTTAACTTAGAAGTACTTATATGGCATAAAGGCAATACTAGACAGAGTAGTAGATAGACTAGCCCATTTAAGCTGCTTAGAATCAATAGAGAGATATATAAAATATAGCTCCCTAGTAAACCTACTAATTTTAGGACTATAGCAGTAAAGCTATACCTATAACCTAAACTAAAAGAACCTAATAAGGAACTAGAGGAAGAACTAAGAAACCAACTAAGGAACTAGCAGCTAGTGTACCCCCCTAAAGATTAAAATAGACATAATAATTGCTAATAAAGTCTTAGCAAAATATCGCAGATATATTAATATTTATTAACAATAGCCTAATAAAACCTGATACTATAGCCTCTAAGTATACCTTACCGTTATTTACAGAGTCCTAACGCAAGGAGATAAATAGTTTACTTAAGAAAGGTGTCTTTAAGTTTATTAATACAGTAGACGTCCTAGAAGGAGTTAGAATCTTTAACTCCCAATTTATTAATAAGATTAAGAACGCTAGAATAAACAAGGCCTTTAAAAAGTCTAGACTAGTTATATAAGCCTATAATAACTATAGCAAAGATCTGGTCTTAATATAATCACTAACTATTTAACGTGTTAGCTAGAGAATTATTCTAGCACTTATAGCAACCCTATAGGGAAATAAAAGAAGACCAGCTTCTTTATACCTGCGCGACATCTTATAAGCTTATATATAGTCCAGCACCCACCTAAATAGAGACTTCTTTATATACCTGTTACTAGAACTTAGACTAAAGAACAAATTAATTCTAAGAGTTATTAAACTACTATATGGTGTCCCGGAAGCTAGTAACCATTAATTTAATATATACTACCATTACCACCTTAATAAGCTATAGATGAACCAGTTAATATACAACCCCTACTTATTATATATAAACAGTAACAGCTTTAGAATTATAGGATTACAGACTAATAATATACTATTCTTTACTGATAAAACCTTTATAGAGGCTAAAGAAGTTAGACTTTAGGAGGCAAAGTTCCTAGTAAAAGAGAGAGAGAAGCTTATACTAAATACCCCAATTAAGTTTAATAGAGGCTATATTAAGCAAGAAAAAGATTTAATAGCCCTTACCTAGAAACATTAATACTAGAACCTAAAGTTGGTTACTATAAAGGCTATAGACCTAACTAGCTCCAGAGGGGAAGTCTATAAGGTAGTTATATTAAAGGACCAGTATGTTACTTAGAGAGTAAGAGGAGCCTATATTACCACAGTCTGCTAACTAGAAGCTACTTTTAATCTCTTATTTATAGTATAAGTTATTAATCTAAAGAAGGAGCACGCGAAGTAGCTTAATAAGCGGCTATAGTAGCAGATTAATAACCCCTTAAGAGGGCTCCGTTTTATATAACTTAATACCAGTAAAGACTCCCTTAAATTAACAATCTTTATAGACTTATCCTTTATAAATAACTAGGACCTCTTATCCCAAATTAGCTTTATTATTATATTTATAAACAAAAATAATAAAGCTAATATCCTCTACTAGTTATTTATTAAATGCAAGCAGGTTATATAAAGTGTCTTAGCATCTAAGTTATATAGAATAGCCCATAGATTTAATACTGGAGCTGCGATTAAAGCAATTATTAAGAAAATCCTACAACTTAAACGACTACTAGTTATCCTCTGTACCAATTTAAAATCTCTATATAATTACTTAGTTAAGCTTGGGATAACACAAGAGAAATAACTTATAGTTAACCTAATATGTCTATAACAATTATATAAAAGAAGAGAGATAGCAAAGATTAAGTAAATTAATAGGAATAATAAACCCGCCAACGCTATAATAAAATTAAAGCCCTGCTAGGCGTTAAAGGACCTAATTAATATAAATATAATTAAGCTATAGGTTACTAAGTAGGTAGAAAAAAGAAAAGATATAAAGGTAGGAATAGAGAGTATAAAGATACAAGGATAGTTAGTAAGGCGCTAGTAATAAGCAAGCCAATAGCGGTTTTCTATCCTAGGGATGGAAAATCGTAATTGGTTACTTTAGTGATTATTAGGAATACAGGCAAGTTGCCGTTATATAAGGCAAGTTGCCGTCACGTATTACCGTGGCACTAGCGTAGCAAGGAGCCTTAAGCTCCTCACCCTTCCTTAAGCAGGAAAAAAGAATAGAATAACAATTATCATACTATCTACGAACCGTAGCTACGTAATATCACCTTGTGTTACCAACACTAATTAGTAGTTAACTTTACTATTATACTATAGAACAGCTAGGTATTCTACTAAGAAGAGACAAGCTACTATACCAGTGCTACTCGTGCTAGAGGAAGCTGTCTTTTAAGGTTAGAACTGGTCCTAAACTTTAAATAGAACTCTTCCACGAATCTAAGGATTTAAAGGCTAAAACTAGTCCTAAGCCTTTCCTAGATTATAGATTCTTACGTCCATTACATAGAACAATATGCTTTATAAGTCTTTACAATTTAAGGCCAGAACTAGTCCTAAGCCCTATAATCGCAAATATATGTTATGAACGCGTACCAAATAACGAACGCGTACTAAACAACAATCCCTACACCAATAACACTTCCCTCCCTCTGAAAATATAGCTACGCCTACCTTAAACAACTAGGAAGACTCCTTACCACTAGGGGTAGCTTTATACGCGAAACTCATTAATAAAAATTAGGACGAATTTACCTTTAACATAATAACTTATACTATAAAATAAGTTAATGGCTTTCTCCTACACCGTATTATATTTTACTAAAGTAGACACTACGCCGATCTACAGCTATAGGAATATTTTAGGGAGGATTTTATAGAATAGACCGCCAACACCTAGGCACTTGGTAATGTTAATATTGTTTAGGATTTTCAAGACTTCCTTTATAGGAATAGGGTATACGTTACTAAAAATAGTAACCTAATTACTAGTAATATCTAGGCTGTTATTATTAATATAGAGGAACCAGTATGGACGGAAGCTAAGATTATATATTAACTACAGAAACCTAGAACCAACCCATATTCTTTAAAAGGCAACTTTAATTTGGAACAAAACCCCTAGAACACTACTATCCCACCTAGAGGTGCTCTCCTACCTAGAGGTGCTCTCCTACCTAGAGGTACTCTTCCTCTACCTCCGCCGCCTCTAGCTCCTCTACCCTAGCCAACTAGTAAGCCTCTACTACGAGAAGTCACGAACCTAATAAAGGTATATTTAGACAAGGAGAAGAAGTTTGGAGGAGAATTATATAATATACTTAGAACAAAACTACAGGTCTTTTATAACTGCTATAGCAAGGTTAGAATCCAATGCTACTAGTTTTATTATGCTTTCTTAGTTATATTAAAGGGATAGGCGGCGACATTTTATTACAACCATATTACAGGTAGAAACTATAGCTTTAATATAATACTTCAGCTCACTAGAGCCCACTTTAAGACTAACAAGAATCGCCAGCTTTATATATTTAAATAGCAGGAGACTATATTTTAAAGAGTTATTGCTTCTAACTCAATAAAGACTTGTTTAGAGTGCCTTTAACTACTCTTTAATAAACTCTAGAAAATCTAATATAGTCTTACTAAAACTTACCAAAACAAGAACAGCCTAAGGGACTAGGTTATTTTAGCATGCCATAGCATTCCTAAGTGCAACTTGGCGCTATACAAACCTGCGGATACGTTTAAAGGAGTATATGCTAAGCTACGCTCCGCTATAGGTACTATAATGCAAACATAAGAATCTTAACAGTTCTATACCAAAAACCCTATATAACTAAGTATTCCTAACTAACACGATCACAACTAGACTAACCATATATATAGTAGCCGTGGTAGGGAATATGGCAAAGGGTACAATTAACGTCAACTATAAGGCAATTATGGAGGTCCTTATAGAGGTTTATTTCAAAGTAATTACTAGAAGAAGTACTACGTTTATAAGAAGCCAAATTGCTAGTTAACTAGACACTCCCTTAATAAGCGAAAGGAGGCATATAATAAGTTCCGTTAGAGTACAAGAAACGTTGGAAATTATAAGGTTACTATAGCCTACTTCTAAAGCTTCCTAGTTTAATATAAAGGCGTAGAAGACCTTAAGGGTAAGGTTAATAAAACCAAACAGCTTCTTATAGATATGGAAATTGAGGACTACTCTCCTAACCAATACTTTACTAAGTATGGTAAGGTAGATGGTATATAAACCGTTACTATTCTTAATAACTAATCTACGCTCCATTCTATTACGAAGTTAGATATCTTTAATAAGCCAAAAAAGAGCTCCGCGTTCTCCTTTAATAACAGATACTTAGCAAACGTCTTCTATGGTATTATACCAGATACTAGAGCTATAGGAGTATCTATAGTAGGAGAACCTTAAGTTTAAGCCCTTTAATAGCTTAATAGCTCTGTTTAGATTAACTATTTAACGGCAGGCTAACACACAATTTATTTTGGCAAGGGTACTATAACCTCTCTTGGCACAATTAGGGTCCAAACCCCCTTAGGGTATATTACCTTCTATATTATTCCTATAAACACTCCGTTTCTATTTTGCATTAAAGATATAGATAAATTAGGCGTTAGGCTTAATAACCTTAAG
>Ga0307507_10007337_pt1 | contig 16117 bp, 18 predicted proteins | sample 7_EM_MG_FD_207223 | JGI IMG/M metagenome (GOLD analysis project Ga0307507, IMG submission 207223) | Populus trichocarpa ectomycorrhiza microbial communities from riparian zone in the Pacific Northwest, United States - 7_EM | ecosystem: Host-associated > Plants > Roots > Unclassified | place... | reverse complement strand
TAAAATTTCGTTTATTTTTTAATTCTATTTATTTATTTTACCATATTTTTCTCTTAACTTATTGTAGCAGTAGTGTGTCTAACAGGGCGCATTGGCCAATTTTAGTCGACGGCCGTCCGACGAGACGACTGGGAGCACTGTTTCCGACCCATCTTACCCAGCAGGGGAACAATCAAAACAAAAACACTCTCCCAACGAGGAACAACGGGGGGGGGCTTCGCGATGTCATCGGAAACTGGGACAGTGGTTGCTCTTAGGCGTCACTCAATTTTCTGTTCTTGTTTTCATCTTTAGCGATATTTGGATGTGGGTGAGGAGGGTCCGTCATAGGGTAGAAGGAAAGAGAGGAGAAGAGGAAAGACCACACCGATGTTCTTATTATCAATGGTTGGAACGGGATTTAGTTAATATGTGATTTGGTAGGCCTGGAGGGTTTTCCCTTCGGTTGGTGAAAAGCTGTGGGCTGAAGATGGCGAATGCGGATAATGTCATTTTTTTTTTTAATCGCTTGTTCCGCCAACGAGTGATAAGATATCCTTCTGTATTGTTAGAAGTATTATTCGCCTTCTCTTTAGGTTAGACAGTTTCGTCTTTCCTCTATATCTCTCGTAAAATATCGTAGTATCTTTTACCTTTTGCTAGAATTTTTGTCGAATGGAGCGTTCTTGGCTGAAAATGGTTGTTTCGGGGGATTGTTCGTGGTAGCGGTTGAGTGTGCCTTGCTTTGCGGTGTTATAGTGTAGTTTGTGCAGGAGTGAGAGATCTAAATGTTGTAAAGAGAGAGTTTGTTCTATGCGAGGTCTAAGAATATGGGATACTCGTTTCCCGTAGCCGTAATTTAGCTTAGACGAGTGTATCGGTAGAGGTTTGCTAGTTTAGTTAGTTCGTAACGTATTGGACCGGGAAGCGGATCAAACGGGGAAGTGGATCAGTAAAAACGCACCAAAAAAGTAGAAATATGGAAATCCTAATTGACGCGCAACAGTAAGAAGACGAGATTTAGAAGGGTAGGAGGTATCTCTGATAGCACACTATCCCAGACTTGCTTGTTTTTGACCTGAATTCGGAGAATTTATTTTGTCGAACTTCCCGTAGTGGGGGTTTGCGCAAAATTCACATACAAACCGATTCACTTCTGCGTCTGATCCACTTCCCGGTCCAGTACGTTACCTAATTTATTGTTTTATTACCGGCGGTAGGGTCGTAGAGGGGAGTAGCCATGTAGCTTTGCGCAAGGTTGAGTTGCTGCTGTAACTTGTGCATGGGAGAGGTGCTCCGGCGGGATTTTTTGCCACAGGGAGAAGTTTGGTTTGTCTGTCAAATGCATTATTGCGGCGATAGGAGGAGAATTTGCTCTCGGAACAGAGGGATCTCCCTCAAGCTCTCCTTTACCTCATCTGTGTAGACCGGGTGCGGATCATATGGGATCACTCGAATTTATAAGCCTCCAGAAGAACATTTAGTTAACAGACGTGAGATGCTAGTATGAAACCCCTTCAGGCGTGAAATTTCCCTCGGAAGTAAAAGAGTGGGGTATGGTGCACCCTCTGTTCCAGTGATGAAGCATTAGCCGAAAGGACGGGTAAGTGGTTCGCACTCTCTCCCAAACCCTCTACCCGCCTCTCTTCTGAGGCTTCTCCTTCACCCCGGCTACGTCCACCTTCTCTCCCACATCCAGCTCTACCTTCTAACCCCCCCTTTCATGTACTAAGGTAAGGCAAAATATTTTCATAGAAACTACTGACTCAACGGAACGGCGAACAAATCGATTAACCAGCCTATCAAAAAATGATCCGAACCACCTGCTGGAATTTGTGGACAGCCTTCAGGTTTAAGTTGTACCTACCCCCTCCAGGTCTCTCACTTTTTCTGCGGGGATGTGATTTTGAGGCTAATCCTTTGTGAATTTTTAGATCAAATACAGTGGTAAAATACCTGACTGGTTTTAAACTTCCTTTCCCCTTCTTCATCGTCCGCTCCCCCAAACTTCCCTCCCTTATCGCATCTACAACTCGTATCCCTCGCGTTCTGCAAAAATGCCGCCTCATCGCCGTGGCGGAGCGGACTCACGCGGCGCCAGTGCCCGCCCAGGTGGCCCCGGCACTAGGGGTAGTTCTGAATTCGTAATTTTGCGTTCACCAGAGAATATTACAGTACTAGGACAAAAAGATTCGTTTGATGCCCATTTTACACTAAAAGTAGCAGACTGCGCCACCCTCCTCCATGCCACAATCTTTATAAGAATCCGCAAAAATTTGGCTGTGTATTAGAAACTCCCTAGATAATATACTATAATAGAAGTTACAAAACTCTTAAATATCACAAAGGGATGGAGAAATGGGTGTTAAAGTAGCAGGAATTGGCTACCATGTACCTTTTTGTACGGGGCCCCATACAAAAATCTAGGTCACTTTCACACAGCCTGATGCAATCATAAACAATGGAAGCAGCTTGATTCCTTGCACTTCTACTTCCAGAGGTTTGAATAGATTACGATTCTCTAGCTGGAGGAAAGATTTGAAGTGTATCCATGCACACAGTGTTGGGAATTGTCGCTCTGAAAATATTAAATTTGGCCCTAAAACCCCTATCGGACGAATCTTTTTGTCCCCGTACTTTACTGATGTTGATCCCGATACCGAAGATGATTGGGACCGGGAATACCGCCCCCAGATTAAGAAAATTGGTAAACCCCCCAAAAAAGTAACGAGATCGATGGGGCCGGCTGATAATGTTGAGTGCCTGGTTGACCTGGGGGACTATTCCCCCCGTGGCCCGAATAGAAAAGAAGGGAGGTGAAGGGTGGCTCGAACTCTAACACGTCCACCGTCGGCGATCAGATATCCTTTCTCAAGAGCGCTGTGAGTGGTGGAGATGGACCGTCTGAGGAAGATTCCGAGGATGATAATGCCCCTCCCCCCTCCAGGACTTCCAAGATCGCAGAGAGGTCTCCCGCTAATAAAAAAGCCGGAATGGCTAGGGCGAGGGCTGGCACGAGTGTTTGGGCTTAATCCACCGGCCGAAGATCTGCTGCGGAGATTAAATCTGTCCAGCGGAAAAAGAATAGACGAACTGCGTCCTATGAAGGAAAAACAGCAGAACGAGTGGCCGAGATCGCCGCTAAAAGTGCTCCACATCTTGTCGCACTTGCGAGAATCAATGCTGAAGCGGAACAACTCCGTGAGCAGTTACGCCTGAAGAAACAGGAGCGTGAGATTATGGAGAAGGTTTTGGGAGTAGTTGGTTCAAGGGAAAGGGGTAAAGTCGGGTTGGAGAGAAAAACAGGGAAGCCTAAAACTACTGGATGGGTTGAGGACAGTGGAAATGAGGGGCCTTTCGAGATTTCTAGTAGTAGCGAGGTTACGAGACAAATGTCGTTGCCTAGGGAAGAGCTACAAGCAGAATCTGAGGGGTGGAATTCTCTCTTTGACGAGTCCGAGAAACTGTCGGGAGTTGACTCGATAAAAGCGAATGAGCCTACAATCCCCCAATCAAAGAAAAAGGTGCCCGGAATGTCGCAGGAAACGTCTGAAGCAGGGGAGAAGGGACAAAACAAAGGTGAGAAGAGCAAGTGGTTGTTTGAAGAAAACACTGATGGGGAAATTGCGGAACGAACTGGTTCCAGACCACCGGCTAGATCCCCAGCATCGGACAGCGATTCACTCTTCAGCGACTTAGGGGAGGTGCAAGTGCAGGGAGGAAGGCGGCAATTCGGTGAAACGAAAAGACCCTGTAGAAGTTTAAAATCTCTCAGCAGGAGAAAAAGGGATTCAGTGGCTTGCAGTCAATCCATGAAAAAGAGAAGAGGCAAGACCATGGGCAGAAGAGAAAGTATCGGTTGAAGGCAAATACCGATGGAAAACTTGCAGGGAAGAAGGGCCCCCAGAAAGCATTCAGATTCCCTGTTTCGGACAGCGATTCACTTTCCCACGGCTCAGGAACGCGCTCAGGGCAAGGGAGCAGGAAGAAGTTCAAAAAAACTATTGGGGTTCTGCAAGGAAAGCCAAAGAAAGGGCTTGCAATCCACTCTAAGCGTAGGTTGGCTTATGAGGAGCACTTGGGGCTTCATGATGAGGAAGTAGCTAGCAAGAAGAAAGTGGAGTATGACAAGGGCGGTGAAGTTACTGAGGCGAGGAATCACCCTTCCGATTGGCAGAGGCGGAGAGAGAGTGCTGGGAAGAGCCACCAAGAATCAGCTATTAGCAAACGTGACGCAATCAATGGGGTGGGACCGGGGGAGATAGGCGCTAAACATTTGAGTCTTCAGGAAGTAGTCGAGGGCGGAGATTCAGTTCGGGTGGCCCAGGAAGACGTGAGAGCAGAGAGGGGTCTGGAGCACCTGGGCGGCAAACAGGGGGGCGGCGGAACTGAGGATGAGCTTGAACGGGTCAATGAAGAGATCGATGCGTTCCTTGGAGAATCTGGGTTAGTAGTGCATCTCTTCATGACCGTCAGAAGAGCCCAGAGGGATATAATGTAGACCCTTCGGATCCTCTTCCAGAAATGCTATGGTGCTGAAGCAGAGTTTCTCAAATTTGATGATGAGGGAGATCTCCATCCTGCGGTTGAAGGTCTAAAGGGCGATGTTGAGCTTGATGGAGTGGAAAATAGGGCCGGGGACTTACAACCACAATCGAGCTCTCAGGAGCTCCTGTTACCTCGAGATACTCTGGAAGAGAGTAGCCGTGAGAAGGATTTAGCGGATCTGGAGGAAGAGGAAATAATACATCTTGTTGGTGGGCCGGAGGATGAGGAAGATGACACACCGAAAGAGGATAAAAAAACCAAGATCTACAATCCTGTACCCGTGCACAATCGGGCCAGCGGTAGTCGTCGGCGTGTGAGCGCCCAGCCCTGTAGTATGAACGAACTCGCTGATTATTTAATGGCTTCCTTGTTTCAGACATACAAGGACGAAATAGAGGAGATGGAGATGAAAGCCATCAAGCTTGTGAAATCTAGCTTGGCTAGGAGGGGTGATGGGGAGATGGGTGGCGAAAGAAAGTCACCAGCTATCATAATTTTCGTCATGCGTCGTTGATATAGAGTTTAAAGGTTAGGCATGGGTTGGTGGTTCTAAAGGTTCGAGAGGTGAGTGACGAAACCGTTTTTTGTAAATATATTTAAGTGGGAGACTACGAAATATTTTCGCAATCACCAACAGGGTTGACTATAAATAGAGATCTGCACCCCCCCCCCCCTTTCCTCTCTTCCTTTCTTATCTCTTCATCATCTCATTCTTTCCTCCACCCTACTCTTTCTTCCAGTTCCCTTTTATTTTTTTATTTTTTTATTTTTTTATTTTTTCTTTGCTCTTTTCCTCTCATGTCACTATGTTCCACGCAAGGTTTAGGGCATATCTAGTCATCCAGGATTTTGCAAATCTTGATAATCACAACACTAGTGTTGCAACTAGCAACTAAAATAATTCCAAGTTGCCATTATGGGCAATTTTGAAGCTCCAAGCAGTGTGTCTGGTTGCTAAGAAAACCAATTCAGTAAAAAGTCACTCAATACAATCAGAATAATTATTATGAGAACAATATTGGCAGCTGTATTTGAATTCTTATTATTTTAGGTTTTTTATTCTAAAAGCTGATTGCTGTTGTGGGTCATTGTAACCAATGCACAAAGTTCTGCAATGAGAGTTTGTGAAATACTAGTCTGACTAGTAGTTCAGATACCTTGATTTTGTCATTATTGTCACATCTCAGTTATTGAGGGTATTAGGCAACCAGATATACTATTCAAAATCAAAATAAACTTTTAGGACAAATCTCTATAATCAAGATCAAAAAGAAGGTTTGGAGTAGCAACTAGAAGAGGACTTACTACTTGACTTGTATGCTGGCAACCTCTAGCTGGCTTGAAAAGGTTAACTGGCCCAGAACCTGTAGATTGTGCAAAAACTCTCAACCGGTAAGCCAAATACCGGATCTCTCTTCAGCCATAGACCTAACTTGTCATAGTGCCAATGAAGAGGAGATATAAGAATTGACTTAGTTCCCTCTGCCTTTCTGTTTTTGCTCTTTGCTCAAATTTTCAATAGTGGCAATAGCTTTCAGCAAGAGCTTGAGGATTGCTTTGGCAGGCTACTTAAACTCCTTTTTTTTCCTCGTTTTTTTTCTGATTATTTTTGTGTTACTTTTTCTTCTTGACCTGGTGTATAGCTTATTGACTCTACTGATATGATATCAAGAAAGATGAGATTAAACTCAGAATGCACTTGGCTTCTCTTAAGGGTAGAATGCAGCTTCTGAGATAGGAGCTCTCTGCAATGACTGCCACTTCCCTTGCTATATGGACTGATAGTCTTGACTAATTTATTTTGTATTTCTCTAGCCTGAGTAGTCATAGAAGGTGATAGGCAATTCTTGACTTTGTGTATAAAGGGAAAAAGAAGTGGCCAGCAGTAGTTGTAGTAGTCCTTATTGAAAAACATAGGAGAAGCATCAGCAAAAAAATAGCTTGCGTCAGATCCGTCGGCATTGCGCCCTGACGCAAGTGACGTCGCTTCTGCGTTCTCTACACACTGTGCGCCATGAAGTTCGTTTCAACGCCCTCGATCTCCTGACGCGATGTCGCGTCGTACTGACGTCCTGTCTACACCTTAGCTCCGGTTCTCTTCACTTCCTTCTCAGGACGGCGCCAGCTTCACATTGCCTCTTCCGCACGCCCTGACGTATTTCTCCTGCTATCTCTAACGTCGGCCTGCGCCCCCGTTCCAAATCTTACAGGTATAGGGTAAACTAGCTAGTACTCTTTATTTTCTAGGCAATTGCTTCTCTATATCATACATATACAAGTTGACGATGTGCAAAATGCCGTCTGGTGAATTGTGGCAAGGAAGTTAGAATAATTTCGCCAGACGGCGTTTTTTGTTACAGGAGAGCTGCGCAAGTACTAGGATATGCACGCACACCCAGCCTCCCCTCCCCCCCCGTACTCCGATTCCTTAATATACTTCGTTGAACGTTTTCAAATCAATCCGGCTATTAACCTGCCAGCGCCGTTCCCACTCGGGGATCAGGTGTGCCAGGCTGTGAATTGTCCCTATGTCAACTATCGTAAACTCTCGAGCATCCTCTCTTATCTGGACTGTTACAAGGCCAGGTATATCTGAGGGGAATCCTCAGTTGACTGCACTCAACATCCGAACAGCTGCGACCTGACGCACAACATTCTCACAGGTGTAGTCCCTGATTTGAAGAGCGCCACGAGCTGTCCCGGCAGACGGCCCCTCAGCGCACCATAAATCTCTTCAGAACCAGCCTGGACCCAAACCCAATCATTGCGACTCGCCTGGTTCCTGAAGTGTAGGGCGCCCGGGCGTGCATCGCGCACAGTGGATGTCATAAACATCGCTGTCTTGGAACGCCACAACCGGTATTTCGAGTTGCGTTAGTAGTTCAACTGGGAGTGATTGAAGTATCGCATGATCATCAGGAAGATGGCGCTCTGTAGGGAGGTTATGCCGGCTCTATCAGATCAATTCGTGATATATACTCTCGAGGGAGACCCCTGACACCTAACCAAAATCCAAGACGTTGGACACCTCATCCCGACGCCCTTTCAGGATCCTGCTACAGACAACTGGCGCGGTTACGACACTCGTTGTACTCTCTAAATGTTACAGGACATCCGCAGAGAGATCGGCGCCGCAGCGTCGAAGGAATTCGAGGTTCAATTACCTCATTCGGATGGCGTGCTGACGACTGTAGCTGTGCACGATTTGGCGCGCGGCATCATTTTTATTTGATCGTCGCCTTCCGCCCTTGGTATGTTCCTTGTGCGCAAGCTCTCCAAACTCCGTGGAATACATCGGTATATTGCCAAACTGGCGTATATGATCACTAAAATGACTTAGTAGATGTATTTTGATAGAGTGGAAATGCAATTCGCGATGGATCAAGTCCATACGTCGCTGGTGCTCTTCTCCGCGATCGTCGTCACAGATCCGGCGCCGTTTAGAGGGAGCCATGTGCTGGCTCATCTGCGTTCTCTCATGTCGTATCTCCCTCCATTGCTGGTCAACCATGCCCAGTGTACACTTAGTTACTTGAAACTCCAAGAAGATACCTTTCATTCTGTGAAATTGGTCCAGACGATGTTCCATATAAGCTATGGTATCAGACGTGTGGCTTCGGTATTGTGCCATCATACTGAAGTTGAGGAGCGCTCTGACGCATCTGAGAGCATGTTTGAAAGGTATCACTTGTGAACTCTGTGGCTGACGCAGTGCCACCGCAAGAACTCCCAAAATACAGAGCCCCAGATTTCTCATCTCTTTCCCTTGCCACTGCGCAACCTCGCGGTAGGCATTTTTGGGTACCAAAAACCCAGGGTATGGCGGTAATGCCTTCCAAACGTCGTCAAAAGCTTGCAGTCGCCTGTGTTTCTGGAGAAAGACTTGGATCCAGTCCATCATGTACTTAAATAATCCGAGATAAACCGTATGGAGCATGCCCAGGGTGTGCATTTCAGGCGCCGAGACCCGGTGAAGTCCATGAAAACCGTTTTGGCCCAAATTGATACCAAGGGTGCGGACCTTGATGTGGGTGCCATCTGACTTCGAGTCTGGGAACCGGTTTCATATCCATATCGTTCGTATCCTGCATAATCTCTAGCTCGATAGTTCTGGATGTTGGTTCCTAATTCCCCGGCAGGCACTTCACATGTAGGACAGGTGTTGGATTTTAACCCGTGCAGTGTCACGTTTTCCATATGGTCCGCAACCCATGCAGACAAGATTCGGAAGCACCTCTGAACCTTCCCGTCAGCACAATCAATTGGGACGCCATCAAGCGCCGTGTGCTGCAGGGGCGCAAAAAGTGAATTTGAATATGTCTTGCAGTGTGTCGGCGTTCACTTGTCTCTGGTATTGATCTGCTTTGGTGGACTTTTAGAGTTTGGGGGGACAGGCAATAGTGTGAGAGGCAGAACAGCCATTGATCCAGGGCTGTTGCGCCGGGCTGACGGAAGATTTCTGAGCGTAATATTGACAGGCCACGCTTTGTTGTCACTGGAGAAGTTGCTGAGATGGGTCTGATCGGACATCCCAATAATGGGAACTACAGTCGCACCAGGTGGAAGTGTCTTCTATAATTAGTCACCTAATGTTACCTTAAAGAAGGTTAGGGGGCTGTACTTGAATATCCCACCACCAGTCCGGGGTGTGCATTTCCGTATAGATTCTTTCACTATTAGGATCGAATGCACGCCGCAGCGTGAAGACCAAGTCATTCTGGTATGCGATCTGGCGAAGGAGATATCTGACACAATCCAGGACGTTACGATAAAAGGATGGCAGAGTTCTCTTGCTATGCTCAACTTGTCCTTCGAACCATTTCAGATACGAACTGTGGGGGTCCAATGAGTGGAGGTGATTCTCGACCGTACGCATAGAGCTATAGCCGACTAACGCACAACTACCCAGGCCACTCGAGAAGGATTCATTGATTTCGTGATTTTGGTACTTTACTCTGAATGAAGCAAGACGCCAGTTTGAAACCCTGCGCACAACTGAACGGTGCCCACGGATCCTCGCAGAGATTGCTGTTTTCTTGCACAAATCCGTCGACTTCTCCAATTGCTTCTCAGGCCCGTGGATAATGCCCCTGTCTGCCGGTCAATGAAGACATCGAGCCGTCGGGTATCGCAGTATCAGACTCGTGAGCAGTAAATGCGTCGAGCTCGTGTCCGGTGGGATCTGGATCGGATTGATAGTCGGAATCCTGGAGCTCGCTCGCCTCTGGGTGGTGCAATATGCTTGTCTCCACGTCGTTGATAATATCTCCCGATGATGGATATCCTACGGTGGACGCGAGAACAATGTCTAGATTTGCGTGCGCTTTCGCTGATGTTTCTCATATGCGCCTGACCAGATGTATTTTCGTCGGCAGAATGGACATTTGCTAGGCATGGTGGGAGTCAGCTCAGTCTATATCGTGAGTTATGTGTAGATTGGAGGGTACTTGTACCGCGATGTTTAGTCTTGAGCCCAAGGCGTGTGGTTCGCCTGCCGGGTCAAGGAGCTCAGACGCTCCGAAGAGGAACTAGTCGTCCATGGGGTTTAGCGCAGATGTCACGTGGCGCCAGCTATAGTTTCTTTCAAGACCAGAGCCGTTCCTGAGCAAATGGGCGTATCATCCGTTATTCAAGTTGAATCGGATAATGGCAGAGTCCTGTCTTTGAGCCTCAGGTTTTACCTATTTTTAGCGAATCTTGAAAACACAGCCTGATTCTTTCAAACTCCCTAGAACGTCTGGGAGTAGTATATATAAAGTGGATAGAGCGCCATAGAAGGGACTTCATACCAAAAACCATCTCACATTCAGAACGTCCACAACTGCCACCATATTCATCCCACTAGTTCCAATAGTCTCATCTAGATACACCAAGAATCAACCAATGTGGCCCACAATATCATCGACATGCGATACGTTTACATGCATAATCCCGGATCACACCATGCTGGAGCGGGGCAGACGTACCAACTTCCGGCTAATTCTCTCCTAGGGGTGATCAGCACAACATGCCCTAATCCTTGGCGTCAATCAATTACTCACTATAAAGGAGCCATGGGCTTGCCAGCTAATAATGCAGGCTCGGTGGTGTATAAATAATGGCGGCGACTTGTGAAATATCAGCTGCTAGCAACGAACATTACGCTACTCGCTAATTTTGCTATCGGAGAATCCCAGCAAATAGTCGCAGGAATGAGGAGATTGCGCCGTGCGTGTGATCCCCTCGCCACCAAATCAGCGACGACTAATGTGGCTCGTATGCAGGAGGCCGATAAGACAATCGTTCAACTTGTTCAGGACTGTATGAGTAAGTTGACGACCACTATGAACAAGCAGCTTCAGGTTGTGGCTACGGGCCAGCCTGCACCTGAACTGGGCTAGCCAGGAGTCCCCACTGTGCAGGTGATTGTTCCCCCGCTACTACTACCTCTGGGGGCCCCAATTCAATGGGGTCCTGCTATGGCTGATCTGAACCCAGCTCCCGTTCCCCAAAACGCTCTCTCGGGGATTAACACACAGCAAGCGCAAGGGCAAGTCATTCCAGGTGCTGTTCCGGCGCAAGCACAAGTCGTTTCTGGTGTCGTTCCGGGTCAACCTCAAGCGCAAGTGCAAGCACAAGTTGTTTCTATCATTCCGGGGCCAGGACAAGTCGCTGGAGGTGTCGTTCCGGGTCAACCTCAACCGCAAGCGCCAGGACAAGTCGTTCCTATCGTTCCGGTGCCAGGACAAGTCGCTTCAGGTATCGTTCCAGGTGAACCACAACCGCAAGGGCAAGGACAAGTCGTTCCTCTCGTTCTGGCGCCAGCACAAGTTGGTTCATGTGTCGTTCTGGGTCAACCTCAACCGCAAGTGCAGGGACAAGTCGTTCCTATCGTTCCGGCGCCACGACATGTCGCTCCAGGTGTCGTTCCAGGTCAACCTCAACCGCAAGCGCAAGAACAAGTCATTCCTGTCGTTTCGGCACAAGCACAAGTCGCTCGAGGTGTCGCGCCGGGTCAACCTCAACCACTGATTAACCAACCGCAAGTGCAAAGACAAGTCGCTCAAGCTGCTCACCCGATGCAAGGACAAGGAATACATGCTCTACAAGACAATCCCCCACTGGCTGGGTCGCCGCCAGCACCAATCCGACTCGATACCCCACTCAGCAGGGCAGGCAGCAGCTCCGGCAGTAGCCAAGCAAACAGTCCAGCAACCAGTTCAGCAAACATCCCAGCAAACAGCCCAGCAAACAGCCGAGCAAATAGCCCAGCAAACAGCCCAGCAAACAGCCCACCTAACAGCCCACCTGACAGCCCTGCGCCAGCACCAATCATAGCTTATCCCACGCTAAATCACAGGGCGCCAACAGGTGAGTCCTTTTCAAAATAATCCGCGTGTTTGGGTTTTTCATTTAGTGAGCAAGGAGTTGTAGATTGGAGCGCTCTACTTTGAAGTCCACGTGCAGTGCGTATTGTTTGGATCCGCCACGCGGCTCATAGCCCTGCAGACTACCCTAATTATCGCCGGCTGAATTTGAGCCCTCTCAACAGGGTACAGTTTGCTGAGTTGGATTCGTATGACATCCGTGGACTGTCAGCGATGATTACCAGATGCATACGACATGAGACGATTCGGTACATACTTGGCGCTACAGGCGAAGGTGGCCGACTCCTACAAGACTATCCCAACATGCCACTCTTGTGGATTAATTATATCTTGATCGATGACGAGGAAGCGGAAAGGGCCTGGCTCCTGTCGAATCCAGTTCTTGAAGACCCGCTTGATCTCTTAATCTATTGTCATGGTCCGAATAACGTAAGTAGGGAAGCCACACCCGCGTTGAGGCTGCACAACTATCTTGTACCAACCGCTGTGACCAATTGGGCAAATGAAGCGATAGCACGAGACCAATTGCGTGGAGGTTGATTTGATCCGGAGGCCCGACGACCGGAGCCCAGACCTAATCCTAGGCCGGCTATTGAAGCAAGTGAACCGCAGGAGGGGGATGACTCTGATGCTTTACTTGTAGTATTATCCTGCATGTCATGAGATGTCTCCGGCGCCGGGGATGGATGCGAGGGCAGCGTTGGGATGTCGGCATCCGCCGGTGGAGAGAGAAGGGAATCCCCTGCGAAAGGTATACCACTCGTCCTCCAATTGTCGAACCGGTTGAATATACAACACGCGGCGGAACTGGGATGGCATCCTGCTCAAGGCGACATGACACAGAAGCGCAGAGGTCTGTTCGACGACAAAAATTGTGAATAGCGTAAGTCCAAGACATTTCGTTTGGCTTCCATGGCTAGGATATTTTTGGAAAGCGAGGAGGTACGGAAGGGTAGTGCTTCCTTCGATGACGAGGATGGTCATGAGCATAAGCCCAAGAAATACCGTTCGAACCTCTGAGAGTTTGATTTGATACCGCATCTATCGTTCACTGAGTCTACCTGGATGCATAGTGTATTAGTTATATTGTTTAGCATTAGAGTTCTTAGGGGTTTCGAATATATTTCTTATAGCCTGCCTGTCTGCCTGGCTGCCTGGCTGCCTGGCTGCCTGACGATCTTCCTCTGATCAGTTCACGTTCGTCTGGGTTCGCTCATGTGTGGTCTTGCGCTTGATGGATGAAAAATTGAAGTGATGTCGATAGTGCCTTGGCAGACGCCAAGAGACGTCACCTCCCTTAGGTCTCTTGGCATCTCTATTCTTGTGAGGCTTAAAACCTTATTTCATCACACCCAGTGGAAATCTCTAAGACTCAGAAGTGTTCACGATCATTGGATTGTCTATGTTCTATATCTTTATCCATCACAATTTGTAGATCCGCTGTGTGGCTAGTTCATCTGGCTCAAGATACCGGTATCCACTTCTGTGTGTGACGTGGTTGTACTAGAATATTCTATTTCGCGTTCTTTGCTCGTACCGTACACCCCCCCACGGCTAATCGTCAGGAAATGTACAACCGGCATTGACGAGGTGTATATAAGGACCCCTCCTACCACTCCTTCCACTTTGCCATTCCCACTCTCCATACATTCCTCTTCACTCTTCTCCTCACATCTGGTGCCCGATTCCGACCTACCTACGTCAACCTCCCTCCAAGATCCATGTCTCTTAGTTGACGTATCAATAATGTTTCTCATCTTTTTCATTGAGTTGTATTCAATCTAAACATCGCAGACGTCCCCATCGCACCTCCGAGCTCACGGAAAGAGCAGTTAGAGAAGGGAAAGTAGCTAAACTAGGTCTATATATTCGTGAGCAATTTTACTGTTTCCATTCACCTTAGACGCCCCACTGTGCAGCCCCCGAGGATTGACGCTGAGAGCGGAAAACGAAGAAAGACTATGCCGCATAGGGTCACCCGTCACCCCGCTGAGGAGAGAGCGTAAGTAATTATGGAAAGTATCAGATTCGCATTGCAGGATATAGCGCTCACAACGCACTTTCTTGTTAACAGATATCTGGCGTAGCGCACACACTTCAAGCCCGCCGTCGAAGACTCGGGCACTGGGTAGGTCAAACAAAACCCCCACCCAGGTATTAGAATCTGTCACACTAACAATTGAGCACAAATTAGGAAGGCGTATATCAGCAAAATGTAAAAACCAGTCCTGGTCCACCAAAGGGGATTAGGGTCCCCCTGGTCCTCCTGGTCCACCCTGAACCACCCTGGTCAACATTTTCGGTAAAACTTCAAAAAGTGTGGATCAGAATGGATCGGAGTGCACCACACTCAAACATTGTCCTGATGTATGGCGACATTGCGTAAGCCAAATCGTGGTGCGGGACCTTCGATCCTGGAGTGACATCTGGTGCCTACTTTGATTGGCGTGAGCAGCTCAAGGCCTATAGGACAGCCCGTAACCTTGACTGCGGTGACTTGCCAGACCCCAAAGTTGAAGCAATCACTGTCTTCGCTCGCGCCCTCCTGCTCGTGAAAGATTGCGTCACCCACATTAAAAAAAAGCCACCACTCAGATGACGTCGTGGGACTCACCCATCACCTGAGGATGCTAGTTAAAGATTTGGCTAGGAATCTCCACACCTCTAACCTGCGTCGAATCGCGGAGCGCGCATGTGGTAGAGACGTCGCGGAATACGTGATTAAGTGATTATTCCCATCTATCTCCCATCAGCCTCGCACTAATATATTTTGACAGAGTCTCAATTGTCGACCTATTGCCCAAGGGAAGTAAGAATCCATATCGTTGGCCAAACGGGAGCCCCTCAAGCGGGACATCCGTTCCTCGACCATCCCTGGTGTGCTAGCGATCTGGACCGGGGAATCGCATGGGGTGTGTTGACAACAACGAGTATCAAAAATCTGGTCGGGGTGGTTAGAGGGCAGCGTGTGGAGGACGAAATCGGATGCTCATGATATCTGATCGGGGCGACTGGTGAGGGTGCCGTCAGGCTATGTCAGGAGCCCGAAAACCTCTCCCCCGGCGACAGCTCAGCTTTCTCTATAGCAATAATGACATTCTAGTGGGGCTTCTTGCAAACAATGGCGAAGATCCCCTCAATCTCTTGGTCGTCGAGTCATGTCGCAAGAATAGGGAGGGTAGAGCCCAGACCCCGGGTCCTGCCAAAGGGAGATACGCGTTTGTCAATCGCAATATTTGGGAAGATGCCGTGGGGATCATGCAAGCGGATGAGGATAAGGATGAGGATGAGGATGACGATGAGGAGGAGGAGGAATGGCTAGAGGCCGAGAGCGGGGGGGAACCGCAGGCGACTCCTGATGGGGGGGCGATTGTCTTGGACGACGTAAGTATTGACACTTAACGTTAACATGAAGATGAAAGGACGATGGCTAATTGACAACGTAGGACGAGGAATTAGGAGCCCCGGGCCCCTCGACACGCGGGATGGCTACCCCACGAGAAATAGAGGACGCCCAGAGTGATAAGACGTTCGCTCCCCTCGTGCAGGAGTCGGCCTTTAGGGCTTCTGCGCCATCTACGCAAACCAAACTCCAAGCCGTCCGGAAGCTTCCACGGGGGATGCTCTGGATGGCAGACTACCTTACAGATCCCGGGTTGGCAGCTGTGCTGCGTTCGGGACTTGATGGTGCCCAGGACACCCCTCCTTCTTGCTTACCCGGATTCCGCTACGAACCTCCACTCTCCCCCGCCGTTACCCAGTTACCTGCGCAGGTTCACACAACTCCACTGAGACCAACCGAACAAGCAGCTCGCACTATTGAACTGGCAGCCGCGCTGCGTTCAGAACATGATGGTGCCCAGGACAGCCCTCCTAGCAGCCTGCCAGTAATCCGCGACCAATGTCCAGCCTCCCACGCCTTTGCTCCGATTGATGCGCAGGTTCACACAACTTCAGTGAGAGGGACCGAACAAGCAGCTCGCACAACTGAACAGCTGCCCACCATGCTCCCAGCCCCGACAGAACCAGCCGCCCCCGTGACACCCCCGGCGCCCAGGGCTTCTTCAATGTCCAGTTTGAGTAGTGCCCCAAACAACACCAAATCGCCATCGCCCTAACCGCGCCGTTCAAAAAGACACGGGGCTGCACGAAAATAATTTGGGATTTCCTAGTTTCTCGCGTATTTTTTTTTCTCTTTCTTTTTGTCCCTAGATCTTATTTCA